>Ga0315288_10006430_pt1 | contig 14895 bp, 12 predicted proteins | sample YL17G11_20_MG_FD_203454 | JGI IMG/M metagenome (GOLD analysis project Ga0315288, IMG submission 203454) | Sediment microbial communities from Yellowstone Lake, YNP, Wyoming, USA - YL17G11_20 | ecosystem: Environmental > Aquatic > Freshwater > Lake > Sediment | place: USA: Wyoming | collected... | reverse complement strand
CGTCATCGCGAGCGTAAGCGAAGCGATCTCGTCCTGAGCATTGTTATCGTCCGGAGGAGATTGCCGCGTCGTCGAGGACTCCTCCTCGCAATGACAGAACGCTATAATCGCGAGCGAAGCGTTGCAACCTCGAGGCAACATTTTGGGGCCAGGCCTCAAAAGTTTAACTACCGTTTATTGAGAAACCGCTGATTAGAAACGGCGGCAGATCTCGGGACTCACCATCGGGAGGTGACGGTATGAAAGTCATCGTCGTCGGGGCGGGGCCGGCCGGGCTGGCCGCCACCTATGAATTGCGCAAGAAGGGCGTGGATGTCCTCTGCCTGGAGGAGAGGGACGCGGCGGGAGGCCGCGCCCGTGGTTACCAGAAAGATGGTTACCAGTTCGACCTGGGGGCGCAGTTCTCGGCGGACCTCTGCACCACCACCTTCCGGCTCTGCCGCGAGCTGGGCATGCAGGATGCCATCCAGGACTTCGATTTCATGGGGGCCATGTGGAGGAACGGCAAGCTCTACCCCATACCGGCGACTATTAACCCCCGGGAGGCCTGGAAGCACCGGCGAGAGCTCCTCAGGTTTCGCGGCCTTCCCTGGAAGGCCTACCCCCAGATGGCCAAGATCGCCTTTCACGTGGCCAGGCGATATCGTGACTTTGATTTCGACAGCATGGACCCCGAGGCGGTCCTGGACTTAAGCGACATCAGCATCGAGGAGTTTGCCCTGCGCTACGGTGGCGAGGAGGCCCTGGATTACATATTCCAGCCCATGACCGCCTCGCTCACCCTGGGCGAGCCCGACCAGGTGGGGGCGGCGCATATCCTCGCCCTGCTTATCGGGCTTGTGCCGGGGCTCAAGTTCCTCAAGAAGGGCATCGGGTCCCTGCCCGCCGCTCTCTACGAGGAGTGCGAGGACTCTATCCGCCTCTCGACCCCCGTGAACAGGGTGGTCCTCGATGGCAAGACGGTGAAGGGGGTCGAGACGCCGGAGGGATTCATGGACGCGGAAGCGGTCATCTGCACCACCACCGCCACCACCGCCATGCGGCTCATACCCGACCTCCCCGACACCCTGCGCAAGGCACTGGAGACGGTCACCTACAGCTCGTGCATCCACTTCATCTTCGCCCTCAAGGAAAGACTCCTGCCCGAGGGCTGGTACGCCGTGACCTTCTCCCGCAACGAGGGCTCCATGCAGCCGGGATTCGCCGACGCGGGAGGCAAGTCGCCCTACTTCGCACCGCCCGGCGCAGGACTGGTGCACTGCCTTACCTGGGGCCGCCGCGCCAAGGAACTCAACGAGCTACCCACGGGTGAGCTGAAGCGCATGATGATCAAGGACCTGCAGAACATCGTCCCCACCATGCCCGACGAACCCTATATCACCGAGGCGGTACGTTGGGACGAAGCCATATGTCTTGACCCGCCCGGACAGGCCAGAGCCATCCATGACATGAGGAAGCGCAACTACCGGGACGTGGAGGGCCTCTACCTGGCAGGCGAGTACATGTACCTCATCTCCTGCGTGGAAGGATCCCTGCGCAGCGGTATCGAGGCCGCCGAGGAAGCCCTCAGGTAGGCGACCAGGGTCCTCTCCCGCACCATCCGGAAAAGCTCCATTAAGAGCAGCGCGTGCATTGCGGCAAAACGCGGCCACCCCCTTACAGGCAGGGGGACCTGAAAGCCTATTGGAGACCTTCAGGGGGGACCAAGGATCTCTCTACCGTGACATCCCGCGTTTAAGAAGGTCGCCGATATGGCGATCATTGTAGTTGGAGATGATACAGCCGCATATCGCCGGCAGGAGTTGCCGCGAGTTTGATGGAGTCCATCGAGGGGAAACAGGAATATATGATCCAGAGCATCATCTGACGGCCAAAGGATCGCCGATGGATAAACCCCACCGATGGGGATAATAATGTCATGCGCTTTAAAGGTGCCCGATGGAAAAAAGGGAGACAAAGGGGGAGCTGACGTGGGAGACGATGCGGGCATGAACCCCGATTTCTGGGAGAAGATCCTGGAAGCCAGCCCTATAGGGTTATGCGTGCTGGGGGCGGACGGACAGATCCTATCAGCCAATGCGCGCGCGCGAGAGATAATGGGCATGGACCTGGACGAGATGACGCAGCGCGACTATCACTCGCCCGAGTGGGACATCACCGACCTGGAGGGAAAGCCGGTAGGGCAGGGAGAGTTCGTATTCGAACGCGTAAAGAGGACCGGCGAGCCCCTCAACGGCGTCAAGGTCATGGTACGGCGGCTCGACAACACCCGCATTGTCGTGTCCGCAAACGCTGTGCCGCTCCGCGACGATTCAGGTCGCTTCGACGGCCTGATACTGGCATTCGAAGATATCACCCAGAGGACCAGGCTAGAGGAGCTCGTACACCACTCCGAGCGGCTGGAGAAGATACTGGAGTCGGTCCCCATAGGCGTACAGCTGGTCGATGCCGATGGGTTGAACGTCTATGCCAACCAGCGCGCCCAGGAGATCCTCGGCCTCAGTTTCGACGAGATAAAACGGCGCTACTCTCATTCCCCCGAGTGGCGCCTGACCGATCTGGACGGCAATCCCTTGCGGCCCGAGGACCGCATATTCTCGCGGGTGAAGGAGAGCTTGCTGCCGCTCTACGATCAGAAGCTCATGGTGCAGCGTCCGGACGGACGCTGGATCGCCATCTCGGTGAACGCCCAGCCGTTGTTCGACGAGTCCAGGAGGTTCAGCGGCCTGGCGGCGGTTCACGAGGATATAACCGAAAGGTTGTTGCTGGAAAAAGAGCTGACCCAGCACCGCGAGCAACTGGAGGAAACGGTAAAACAGCGCACCCTGCGCCTGCAGGAGATCAACCGGCAACTGGAGCTGGAGATCGGACTACGCCAAGAGCGCGAGGCGGAGCTGGAACACGCCAACGAGCAGTTGCAGGCCCTATCCCGCTTCGTGCAGGCCGCCCGCGAGAATGAGAAATCGCGCTCGGCGTTCAGGGTGCACGACGAACTCGGCCAGAACCTGATGGTCCTGAAGATGGCGCTCAAGGGCCTGGAGAAGGATCTCCTCGCGGGCAAGGAAGCCGCCGGGGCCATGCGCTCGATCTACGCCATCATGAACCAGATGCTGGGCCAGGTCTATGCTATATCCGCGGAGTTGAGGCCCCCCATCCTGGACGATGTGGGGCTGGGAGCGGCCTTGGAATGGCAGGCACAGGAGTTCCATGACAGGACCGGGCACGAGTGCGTGGTCGCACAAGACCTCGGGGATGCCGTTATCGGCCTTGAGGTCAGCACCGCCGTATTCCGGATCTTCCAGGAGATATTGGACAACCTGGCACTGCGTTCCGGGATCGGTACGGTGCAGGCGAAGATAAAGCTGGAGGACGACTGGTTGATCATGAGCATCGAGAACGACGGCGAATGTATCGAGGAAAAAGACCTGCAAGAGGCCAACCCCCTGTCCTTCGTGTTCATGCGGGAATACGCAGGTAGATTCGGGGGCGACGTGGGAATAATAGCCTCGAAGGAAAGGGGCACCACGGTCGAGTTGCGGGTGCCGGTATGAGAGGCTGGATAGACACGACGTCTTGAGGTGGGAAACGACGGTTCTCGCATGATCGAAGTATACGTACTCGATGACCATCCCATCGTCAGGCAGGGTCTGGAGAAGATCCTGGAGGGAGAGCCCGATATGCGGGTGACCGGCCAGGCGGGCACCTACCTCGAGCTGATGGAACTGCTGGGATCCAAAACGCCCGACGTGATCATCCTGGACATCACCATGCCCGACCGCAGCGGCCTGGACGTCTTGAAGGACCTGAGGTCGTTATACCCGAAGATCCCCGTGCTCATGTTGAGCGTGCACAACGAGGAGCACTTCGCCGTCCGTACCATCAAGGCGGGTGCCGCGGGATACCTGAACAAGATGAGCGTATCGGATGAGTTGGTCAACGCGATCCGTAAAGTGGCGAAAGGAAGGAAATATATCAGTCTCACGCTGGCTGAACAGCTGGCGGAAGAACTGGAGAAACCGAAGGAAGGCATGCCCCACGAAGCCCTCTCCGACCGGGAGTTCCAGGTCATGTGCATGATAGCCAGCGGCATGAAGACGAAGGAGATAGCGGAGAAGCTGTGCATCAGCCCCAAGACCGTGAGTACCTACCGCGAGCGTCTGCTCGAAAAGATGGGCATGAAGACCAATACAGAACTGGCCCAGTACGTCGTCAAGAACAACATCATCGCATAGCCCGCCGGGGTCCACTAATGGGGTCGTATCTTCGATCTTCGGTTCTTCCAATAAATAAGCGCTGCTCAACGCGAAAATACGAAACCGAAGATCGAAGATACGACCCCATTGCCTGATGATCACCAGTAAAAGATCCCGAGGGTCAGCCGCTGGCCTTTTCCAGCACCTCGCGGGCGAAGGCCCGCGCCTTCTCCAGGCGCGACTCGTCGGGCTGTCCCTTGGTCTCGGGGGCCCGCGCGGCGGCTTCCTGGTGGCGCGGGTTGTCGCTCTTGGCCAGGAAATCGACGATAGCCTGGGCCATCTCGCCCTGGCAGTCGAACGTCCCCACCAGGTCAGCGCCGGTCACCGCCACCTTGCAACTGTCCAGGTATCTCTCCGCGTTCTCGGTGCCCTCCAAGGCGGCGTGGGTCACGAAGACGGCGACTTTTTTCCCGGGGGCGTTTGCCTCCAGGAAGGCCTTCGCGTCGGTGGCGGGATTGGCGGCGTGGATGGGGAAACCCACAAAGGCGAGGTCGTACCCCTCCAGGCTCTCGACTTCGCTCAGTTCCCGGAGTTCTTTGTCCGCCTCGATCTCATCGTAGATGGCCTCGGCGACCTTTCTAGTGTTGCCCGTTTGGGACAAGTAGGCGACCAGGACTTTCATACCGCACCTCCTATAGCCGAGAGAAGAATGACCACCCCTGTATTTTACCAGGCCGCTGCCGCTGTCAGACTTCCTCCAGCGGGTCCCCGTTCTGGATGAAAGCCAGCATCTCGTTGATCTTCTCCTGGTCCGTCATCCAGGGAGGTGGCTCGGCCGGGAACCAGTCCCGCTTCTTCGTATCCTCCTCCGGCCAGGTATAGGGAAGCTCGATGATGGCCCCCGCTTGCTCGATGGTCTCCGCCGCCTCCAACATATGCTTGAGGATACGCAGCTGCATCTCGCGGTCGCCCGGATGGCCCCAGATCATGCTGAAGGGGAACTCGATCGCCACCGCCCGGGGAGCAGCGATCTTCTCGATCACGAAGGGCATCTGGCACAAGGTGACGGTCGGTATCCCCGCCTTCTCGATGATGCGGGCCGCCAGCCCTACGGACTGGTTGCACAGCGGTCAACCGGGGGAGAGGAACACCAGGTCGACATCCATCTCCCGCAGGCGCCCCACCATGCGCGGCGCGGTCTCCTTGACGAAGGTCCCCAGCCGGGGCTGGTAGCCCATGAGGGAGAGGTGGTATGCGGCGATGTCCCCGATGGCGCCCTCGGCGAGCAGGTCCTCCAGGGCGTCCAGGGGGAACATGCAGTTAAAGTCCTCGAGGGCGTGGTCGTTGTTGTAGTGGAGGTGGGCTGCCAGTATATCCTCCTGGAGTATCCCCCGCGGGATCTCTCGGAAAGAGGGGTCTCCCCACAGGGGCTCCCGTTTCTCCCGCTCGAGGTCGAACGGCTTATCGTCCCTACAGTAGAAACCACCCGAGGAGATCATGGCCACCCGGCACTCGCTCACCTTTTTCTCCAGGGGGGTCCAGGGTATCTCCTCCCCGCTGGTGTCCACGTAAGGCCAGACCTTCAGGGAATTCGCCAGGGTCCTGGACATGAACTTGAAGCTGTCGACGCTCATCTCCCACTCCTCTCATCCGCACTTACTAGAGGCAAGAGCCACGGGTCAAGCCTCTTCCTACGCACCAGGATATGCTCTTAATATTATGCCCTTTTGCCAAGATCAAATAGCCCGTCCAGCACCGCCCGCAAGCTTCAGGATTTGGGGGGAGAGGCGAAGCGCTGAGTGAGCATCACCATGAACCACTCCAGGCTGTATTTAGCCCTACGCTTCTCCCAGTAGAAAAGGAGCAGTTCGAGCAGGATCACCGCCGTGATGCCGCATAGCAGGGCAGGGATCGCCCCCATCAGATCGAAGAGGTAATAATTACCGGTGATGAAGTAGATCAGGGCAAGGGACCACCCGATGAGGATGTAATGCAGGAAATAGAAGGTGAGTGAGAAGCCGCTGGTGCGGTTGTAGATGCTGAGCATGAAGCTCACCTTCTGCTTGTCCCGCTTGAACACGTCGTAACAATAATAAAGGATGCTGAAAACGATGAGGGCCATGCCCAACTGGAAGCAGATCATGGTGAAGGAGTCGGGGTAGAAGCTCATGGGAGCCACGAATCCGTTGACGATGGAAGACTCCGGTCGGGCACGGCCGGCGTACGCCCCGCCCAGGCCCAGGCAGACCAGCAGGATCCCGATGATGATCAGGAGGGGCAGGTCGTGCCGCATCCGTTTGCTGACGATACGGTGGCCCATCACGAAACCCACCAATGGGAAGAGGGACCAGGGGATGACCGGGAAGTAGCCGGTGAGGAAGAAACCCTGCGCGATGTCCTTGAACCGCCAGACCACCTCGAACTCCTTGGCCGGGTCGAGCATGATGCCGGGGAGGTAGCGGGAGATCACCGGCACTTGGACGAACTGCCCTCCCCACACCGCATTGAAGTCGACCCCCCCACGCAGCCAGGGGGTGCATAATGCCAAGGCGACGACGATCACCAGGATGGACCAGGAGGGCAGGAAGCGGCAGAAGAACAGCAGGATGGTGGCGAAGCCCATCAGGGTCAGGATGTCCCACTGCCAGATCTGGTAAGGGCCCCAGGCAATGGCCAGCATGAGTAGGCCCACCAGGAAGATGAAGCCTCCGCGGATGAGGGCCCGCTTGAAGAGGATCCGGTTGCTCTCGTCCTTGTGTTTCTCTCCCGATAACACCTGACTCATGCCCATCATCATCAGGAAACAGGCCGCCCCCCAGTCGCCGAGGACGTGGTTGAGGATGAAATAAGGCCAGGTATCCGCGGCGCCTTCGTTGCCGTAGAAGATCACGAAATGGACCAGCACCATGCAGATGAGGGCGAACCCGCGCATCACATCTATGGAGAGGATGCGTTCCGCTCGTTGACTTGTATCCTCGCTCATCTCTCCTCCGAATGTGGTCAGACACCCTCACGTTTCAACTGTTCTGATGCATATTTCATCAAAACGAGAAAGAAAACCTTTCTATTTAGCAACACCTTGGGGCCTGACCCCAAGGTGTTGCCCTGAACCTCTGCCTGAACGGCTAAGTTAACAGATTCTCGACAATATCCCCATAAATCATTAGCGTGGGGAGCCCAGAGTCGGGCCAAAGAAAATATAAACATGCACACCTGGAGGGAGAAGAGGAGATAAAGCAACCGGACCGCAGGGAGTTCATCCTGCAATGCTCTCGTTGGGTGGCTGGAGCGGGAGCGCTCTATCTGGCAGGCGCGTTCATATCATGCTCGAGTAAGGAGAAAAGCACCGAGGTCGTCTCGGATCAAGACTCAGTGACCGCAGGAGGCAGCACTTCTGCTACTGAAGATGGCCAGGCTTCCGTGACTGAAGACCGGGGATCTTCGAACAACATAATGAAGGTGAACAGGGAATGCATCGGTTGCGGGAAGCGCGCGCGCGCGGCATATGTCCTTATGACGCCATCAGCCTAAAAGGAGACCGGGCCGTTATCAGCGAGGCCTGCCGCGGTTGCGGTAGATGTATAGAGGCCTGTACCGTGGGGGCCATCCAACCTGCCGGCACCGCCACATGATGCCGATCATATGTTCGGCAAGCGCTGCGCGAACAATGACGTTCCTCCAAGCGTAATGAGATTAGAACGATGCGAATATGGCAAGAATCCTTGATGACGCAGGTCAAGGTCATGCGGAACCCGGGGTGAGATAATCAGCTAAAGGAGAGAAGCTTTGCAACAGATGGATAGAAGAAAGTTTCTAGGCAAGGCGGGCAGCGTCGCTGTGGGTCTGGGTGCGCTATACCTGGCGTCTACCATACCCGGCTGCGGCAACAACGCCAGCGATACCTGTCCCGTCGATGAGGGCCCGGGGGCCACGGCGGAGGAGATACCGTCCCCCGTACAGACCGCACCTCCTTCCGGGCTGGTGGTGGTGAAGGGCGCAGACCCGGCCATGATGCTGAGAAAAGGCCTGGAGGTATGGGGAGGCCTTACGGCTCTTAACCTGGCCGGCAAGAAGGTGCTCATCAAGGTGAATGCCGCCTTTGCGCGGCCGCCTGAGGACGCCACGACCACTAACCCCGAGCTGGTGGCGGAGGCGGTGCGGCAGTTCCTGGCGGCGGGAGCGTCCAAGGTGACCGTCTTCGATCATATCCTGCAGGACCTGGTAGATCAGACCCTGGAGGCGAACGGCATCGGGCAGGCAGCCAAGGGCGCAGGCGCCGAGGTGGTAGTCTACGCGGTGAGGAAACCTGGGCAGTCACGCACAGTACAGATCCCCGGGGCGACCGCCTTGCCATCGGCCGGCATCCTGGAGGAGATCTTTCAGGCCGACGTCATCATCAACATGCCCAAGATAAAGCATCACGGAGGGGCGAAGTTGTCCCTGGCTATGAAGAACTTCATCGGTATCACCCAGAACATGGGCAACTTCCACAATATAGAACTGCACCGGGCCATCGCGGAGATAAACACGGCGGTAAGACCATCCCTGGTGATCGCCGACGCCACCAGCATCCTCCTGGACCACGGCCCGGGAGGACCCGGAAACGTCGCCAAGCCAGGCCAGGTGATCATAGCTACGGACCCCGTGGCCGCCGACTCATATGCCTGCGGGCTCTTCGGGATGGCGCCGGCGAACATCGGCTATATCGTCTACGGCGAGCAACTGGGCGTGGGGACCACGGACTTCAACTCCCTGGGCCTTAAAGAGGTAAGCGCGTGAAAGCGCGCAGGCGCCATGCCGTGCATTGGATACGCCGGGTAGTGCAACTGGCTTTCATCGCCCTTTTCATCCTTATGGCGTGGGCCGCCACGTATCCGCCTTCCACCACCCTCGACGAGAACCTCTTTCTGCGCGTGGACCCGCTGGCCGGGATCGTGGCTGGGTGGGAGAGCGGGCTCTGGCTCTACCTGCTTCCCGCCTGGATACTACTGGGGCTGACGCTGGTGAGCGGACGCTTTTTCTGCGGCTGGATCTGTCCCCTGGGCTCCGGCCTGGAGATGGTCCCCTCCCTTGAGAACAGGCGCAGGAGGAAGCTTTCCCGCCTGCGTCCCAAGGATGTCCTCAGCCGGACCATAGATAGAGGAGACCTCCGCCTGCGGTTGAAATATGTGTTCCTGGGTGTACTGCTGCTGCTTTTCCTGGTGGGGATAAACGCGATCTGGATCTTCGATCCGCTGGTGATCGCCAACCGCGCGGTGGTCTTCGTGTTCATGGGCACCGTTCCTGTCCTCCTCATCGTCCTGGTCGTGCTGGCGGTGGTGGTGGGGCCGCGCTTCTGGTGCCAGGAGATGTGCCCCCTCGGCGCCTGCCTCTCCCTCGCGAGCATGCCCGGGTCACGTCTCCCGGCCAAGGCCAGCCCCCTGGCGTTGGTGAAGGACAACGAGGCCTGCACCCACTGCGGCAAATGCGCCCTTGCTTGCCCCTTCGGCATCACCGAGGTGGCGGACAGCGAGAAGACAGGGCGGCTGGCCATGGCGGACTGCGCCCTCTGTGGTGAGTGCGTATCCGAGTGCCCGGAGAGGGGAGCGCTGTCGCTGCGCGTGATGGGAGCGCGGGTGCTTGGTTCGGGCAGGGCACGGGAGGGGCAAAAAACCCTGGAGGAAGTGGTAGCGTGCGAGACCTGAGGATCGGCAGGCGGGATTTTCTAGCCCTGGGGGTGACCGGAGCCGCGGTGTTCCTCGCCTACGGCCTGCGGCGCGGCGAGGGCGGGGCCGTGCTCCTGCGGCCTCCCGGAGCCCAGGACGAGAACGCATTCGTCACCCGCTGCCTGCGTTGCCAGGAGTGCGTGCGCTCCTGCCTGACCGACTGCCTGGAGCCGGCGGCCAGGGAGTTCGGCACGACCAAGCTGTGGACGCCACGCTTCAACCCGGCCCTGGCCAAATGCGAGTTCGAGTTGTGCGACCGCGCCTGTGCGCAGGCCTGCCCGGTGGGGGCCATCCGACGCCCTCCCGACGACGAGGTGCGCATCGGTACCGCGGCGGTGAACAGGGCGCTGTGCATAGCCTGGGCCGACGGCAAGGATTGCCTGGTCTGCTACGAACGCTGTTCCTACCAGGCCATAGAGTCCGACTCTCGCGGCAGGCCCCGGGTGGTGCCGGAGAAGTGCACGGGGTGTGGCGCATGCCAGAACACCTGCGTCACCTGCCCCTACCCCGCTATCGTGGTCTATCCCACAACCGGCAAGGATTAGATAGAATAGATAAGACGATCGAAAGACAGGAGCGCCGCTGCGCATGAAAGGAGCGCCATGGACGTCCAGGCCATCATAGGCGAGTGCCTGCAGCTCTGGAGGGATCCCTATCCCCACCTGGCGCGGTTGCGACCTGCGGGGGAGAAGCCCGTGGCCGTGTTCTGCTCCTATACCCCGGAGGAGATCCTGCACGCGGCGGGACTGACGCCGGTGCGCCTCATGGGCGCGGTGCGCACCATCACCTACGCCGACGCTCATCTCCAGTCCTACTGCTGCTCCCTGGCCCGCACCGACCTTGACATGGCCTTGGCCGGCGAGCTGGACTACCTGGAGGGAGCGGTCTTTGTGCAGACCTGCGACACCATGATGCGCCTCTCGGATATCTGGCGCCGCAACACGGAGTTTCCCTTCCACGGCGACATGGTGCTCCCCATCCGTATGGGCGAGGAGACGTCCCTGCCCTTCCTGGTGGAGGAGGTGCGGCGCTTCCGCCACAGCGTGGAGGAGTTCACGGGGGAGACGATCTGGGACGACGCCCTCGAGGAGAGCATCCACATCTATAACCGGAACCGCCGGCTGGCGGACCGCTTGTACAAGCTGCGCGCCACGCACCCCGGCGTCATCGACGGGCTCTCCGCCACCGCCTGCCTGGCGGCCGGGTTCTGGATGCGGCGCGAGAAGCACAACGAGCTCCTGCACGAACTGCTGGAAGGGCTGGATACGGGCAAGTCGCAAGCCGACGGCAGAACGCCCCTCCTGGTAAGCGGCAGCGTCTGCACCACCCCGGACCTCATGGAGCTACTCCTGGAGCTGGGGGCGGATGTAGTGGACGACGATCTCTGCAGCGGCCACCGTTACTTCGACAACTACGTCGATGAAGCCGACTCCCCGGAGGAAGCCCTTGCCGGGCGCATGTGGGGGAGGGTCAACTGCCCGGCCAAGCACCAGTGCATTGAGGACCGCGTCGAGCATCTCCTGAGGCAAGTGCAGGACAGCGGCGCGGCCGGGGTGGTCTTCTACCTGCAGTCCTTTTGTGAGCCCCACCTCTTCGACGTACCTTATCTGCGGGAGCGCCTGCAGGACGAGTTGGAGGTGCCGTCCCTGGTGCTGGAGAGCGAGCTGCAATCCTTCTCGCGCGGACAGATGCGTACGCGCCTGCAGGCCTTCATCGAGACCATAAGCGGCATATAAGAAGGGGGTCAGGTCTTGTTTTTTGCATGCAAGGCCCTTGTATATTCCTTCCAAAGCGGCACTTGCTCGTAATAAGATACCCCGGTATGCAAAAAACAAGACCTGACCCCTGAAGGATGTGACCCTGATAAAGGAGGGTTTGGGATGAGCGGCAACGGCAACGAACTCACCGATCAGGAAAAGGCGGACAAAGAGCGGCGCAAGATAAAATCGGCCGGTGCCATGCGCGACCTCATGACCAAGTATTACATCGAGGCCAAGGGAGCGGAGGGCACGGATCGCCCTATCGCCTGGATAACCAGCGGCGCCCCGGTCGAACCCCTCATCGCCTTCGACGTCATCCCCGTATATCCCGAGAACCACGGGGCCATGTGCGGCGCGGCCCACATGAACGGGGAGCTGTGCGAGGTGGCCGAGGGGCGCGGCTTCTCCCGCGACCTCTGCTCCTACGCCCGCGGCGACATCGGCAGCGCCATGACCAAGGGAGGGCCCATCGGCGGCCTGCCCCGCCCCACCTTCCTGGTCGCCTGTAACAACATCTGCAACACCGTATTCAAGTGGTACGAGGAGCTGGCACGCTTTTTCGACGTGCCCCTGTTCATCTACGACACCCCCTTCGTGCGCGGCGAGCTCCCCAAGCACCTTTCCGAGTACTCCCTGCGCCAGATGGAGGAGTACATGGCCTTCCTGGAAAAAACCACCGGCAAGGCATACGACGAGCAGCGCTTCGTGAACGTGGCCGCTAAATCGCTCTTCGCCTCCGGCTTGTGGAGCGAGGTGCTGGCCTGCAACGAGCACAAGCCCGCGCCCATGACCTGCTTCGACGAGTTCATCCTCATGGCCCCCATCGTCACCCTGCGCGGGACCCAGGAAGTGGTGGATTTCTACCAGGGCGTGCTCGATGAGATGAAGAACCGCATCGAGGAAGGCATCGGTATCCTCCCCTCCGAGAAGTACCGCCTCCTATGGGATAATATTCCAGTATGGTACGAGATGCGCAACCTGGGCAGGCTGTTCATGGAGCTGGAGACCTGCCTGGTGGCCGACACCTATACCAGCGCATGGACCTTCGCGGGAGTCGAGGCGGATAGGCCCCTGGCGAGCATGGCCAACATCTACGCCGAAGTCTACCTCAACATCAACCTGGAGCGCATGGCGGATAAGATCGAGCTGCTGGCCACGCGCTTCGGCGTGGACGGCATGATCATGCACTCCAACCGCAGCTGCAAACCATACTCGCTGGGCCAGTACGACCTGGCGAAGGAGTTCTCCAAGCGCACCGGCAAACCGGCGCTGATCATCGAGGCGGACCACACCGACTCGCGCTGGTACGACCGCGCCCAGGTGGAGAACCGTATCCGCGACTTTGTGGAGAACCTTCTGGGCGAAAGCATAATGGTCTGAGCATCAGAACTCGCTCGTCATCTTAGTGCCCTTACGGCTCGATGACGAGGAACGAAACGAAAACGTCATTGCGAGGAGCCGCAGGCGACGCGGCAACCTCGAAGTGCCAGCTCCGGCCGGATGGTGCCTGTAGGGATCTATCTGAACAGTTGATAAGGGAGGCTGGCTATCCATGAGGAAACGGCGATTGCGGCGTACGGCTTTTCTTGCCTTTTTCTTATGCCTGGTATTTCTTGCCGCTCTTGGAACAGCCCTGGCGGCCTCATCTCAGGCGCCGGCCTCTCCCCCGCACCGCGGGCTCACCCCCTTAAGCAATAATCTCCGCAGCGCCATCGCGGTCGGGGACACATGGCGCCAGGACAGCTCAACGGAAAAGAGCTGGGAGTTCGAGCGCTTCGATTCCGACATCAACATAAACGACAACGGCTCCTTCGACGTGCGCGAGACCCAGGTGGTAAACTTCACCGGCAGTTTCACCTTTATCACCCGCGACCTCTCTACCCAGATGGCCAAGGACGTCACCGAGGGCAGGACATACGGCAAGGTACGCATCAAGGACGTCGAGGTCTACGACCTGGACGGCACCCCCTACGACAGCGACCTCTGGGAAGTGGATTCCTATCAGGGCGGCAAGAAGGTGCGCATCGAGTTCCAGGCCCAGGACGAACAACGGGGCTGGATCATCAGCTGCCGCATGTGCGGTGCCATCATCTACGCCGAGGATTACGACCGCCTCTACTGGAACGCCGTCTCCTACTATCGGGACGTCCCCATCAACTCCTCTCGTATCACCGTCACCCTTCCCCCGGGGACCGATATGGCCGAGGTGGAGGCCACCGATTACTACCAGCCCGTGATGACCGACAGTTACTACGCCTCCGGCCGCGACGGAGACGTTCTCTGGTGGGAAGCGGAGGACATCTGGCCCTACCGCGACTTCACCATCGATGTCGCCGTCCCCAAAGGGGTGATAGATAAGCCGTACCCTTATCGCTCATCCACCTTCTGGCTGGTGTTCGCCCTGGCCTTCGCCATCCTGCTGGGGACCCTGGCGTTCATGCTCGTCTTCTGGTGGTTCAAGGGGAGAGACGCTTCCGCGGATCCCGTCATGGGGGTCAGTTACGAGGCGCCGCGGGAACTCAGGCCGGCGGTGATGGGCATGCTCGTCAATCAACAGCCGCGCATCGACGACATATCCGCCACCGTCGTGGACCTGGCGGTGCGCGGCAAGTTGCGCATCATCGAGGAGCCGGAGGAGGTCCACCCTGGCGTGACCGAGTTCTCCTTCGAGAGGAAAGACACCTCCACGCGGGACCTGCTCCCATACGAAGCCAAGCTGATGAAGGCGATGTTCGGGAAGAAAACCCGCGTCGAGGAGAGCGATCTGGACCTCTTCGGAGACGCTATGCAGATCATGAACGGCGTGAGGAAGGAAGTGAAAAAGCGCAAGCTCTTCCACAACGAGCCGGAAAAGACCGCGGGAAGATATTTCCGTTGGGGGATAGCGGTGACCATCCTCCCGCCCGTCGTCATGTTCATCCTGCACTTCTTCCTCGACCTGGGATGGTTCTGGTTCCTGCTGGTGGGCCTGGTGCCCGCGGGCATCATCATCGCGGTCATCGGCCGGGCCATGCCGAAACGCACCCCTGAGGGTTCCAGGCTGTTCTGGCAGGCCATGGGTTTCAGGGAGTACCTGAAGACGGCGGAGGCGGGGGAGCCGGAATCGATGACCCCTCAGAACTTCCAGGACAACCTGCCTTATGCCATAGTGCTGGGGATGGCCGAGAAATGGGCGCAGCTCTTCGCGGATATCTACACCACCGCTCCCGACTGGTATTCGGGAATCGGGCCCAGCTT
>Ga0315288_10006427_pt1 | contig 14898 bp, 13 predicted proteins | sample YL17G11_20_MG_FD_203454 | JGI IMG/M metagenome (GOLD analysis project Ga0315288, IMG submission 203454) | Sediment microbial communities from Yellowstone Lake, YNP, Wyoming, USA - YL17G11_20 | ecosystem: Environmental > Aquatic > Freshwater > Lake > Sediment | place: USA: Wyoming | collected... | reverse complement strand
CCGAGGTCGAGAAAATATTCAACGCCGTGAAAGCCGACCTCCCCTGGCCATTGGTAACAACAATTTGCGATATCTGTCGCCCTGAGCTCTTGTTTGAAATGGAAGCCACCGCAATAATCAAACCCGCCCCAAACCTTTGACCCGCCTGCCAGCGAGTGGGGTGGTGCTTATTTATCGCAACCTTTTCCCTCGGTCGCAGGGTAACAAGTATCTGTGGAAAAGAACAAGGATTTCCGTGGTGCCGATAAAAGGACCTGGCCGTGGGCCCCCGGCGAGCCCACGGTCAGCCAATGCTACATACACCCCCCTCATTTACTTACGCAACGTATATACAGGATACGTTAGCAATTAAGACACCGACTTAAATCCGCCGGACTTCGACGAGCTCAGTCGAGTCGAGGCGGATAAATCGGTCTTGTTGTTGCTTATCCGCCGGTTTTAGGCTGCCTTTCATCCATTTTCTGCTTTATGAATTTAGCCGTTCGCACGGCAGCATCTTTGCCGAACTCGATGCACTTGTACATACCGGCATTAAAAGACTTCGCGAATTCGTCCGACTTGAACGCCGAATACGCAAGGGTTTTGTCACCGGACTGATTGGCTTGATTCTCAGGCGCAGGCGCAAGTGTGTAAATTGCGGTCGCGTAACCAGCGAAATAGACTACGAGCAGGAATATAAGTTTGACTCTCCAAGACCTCATTGGAAGTTTCTCCCTTCCCCTAAAGAGGAATTACTTTTACTGGCCGGCCCCCCGCCCGGCCTTACCCCGCCCAGCATCGCCGGGCCTCTAATAAATACTTAATATAAAAAACCCCAAATGCCAAATAGAAATGCAGAAAATCTCAAGGCATAAGAACATAAGAGCAAGATGGTCAAAAATTAGCAATTCTGATTTGAAGCCAGATTTTTTTGTATTGAAATTGGCTTTGTTTGGGTTTGTTTTTGAATGGTTCGTAGTTCGTTGTTCATTGTTATTAGTCATTGTGCATACTGAGGTTACAACCATTTTGGCTTTTTAGAAATTGGGTTTGTTTTGCATAATTGACTCATAGCCACAAAACCATCCGCCTTCGCCAAGGCTACGGCGGACAGGCGCCGACACAAAGAAAAAATGTAAGGAATAACCACGAATAAACACGAATTTTCACTAAATATGTTTAGCACCGCGTTTTTCATAAGATTTTATAATTCTGAACCTTTTTATGGTTAAAATGGTCTGGTTCGTGGAACTGCTGTTCCTTAGCGTGCGGTTCTCCGCGAGCTTGCCGCTCCTGGCGGGCATCATTCCCCCCAAATCTCGTCTATATTATACCAAACCTTGCCTTTTATTCAATAAAAATCTATTTTTTAGGCAGAAGTTTTTTGGTTTTGTTTGTCGGATTTTGGGGGTAAAATGGACTTGGAAATATTGATGCAACTTGGCGGAATTTCGTGCGTTGACGGGTGGCGGAGGTTATTCAATACAGGGAAGTAGGCCAGGAAACTATAGAATACGAGGTAGTCAGGAAAGGATAATGTATGACCCAAAGTCATGATACCAAAAGAGATGTAAAGAAGAAAGCACAAAAAACGTTAAAAGAGAAACGGCTTGCGAAGAAAATGAAGAAAGCAGGCCTATCCGCATAAACAGCATGAGATGGGACGTTTATGGCCTTTACTCGGTATTGCAGTTGAATGTCCCCGCCCCCGCAGCTTCGCTTTTGCGAAGCAAAACGGCGGGGGTCTCAGTGAAGCTTCTGTTTCAAGTGATATAGCGGCCTGTCTTCATTGGCCAAAGGAAGGGTCAACCGCGTTTTAAGTGCAATACTCTATTGTTGATTAACGATCTTGGTTATGTTTTGTGTTTTATTTACCGTAATATTTTACTGGAAGGATGGTCTTTGTGGGTCCAAAAGAGCAGGCCAGCCAAATCATCGATGAGATTACGAGCCGGTCTGTTATAGAACTAGTAGATTTGCACAGGATGCGGGTTGGCAGGGAGCTTGACCCTGAAAGAAAAGCCAGATTAGGGCAATTTCTTACTCCTTCTGCGGTTGCCATGTTCATGGCTTCTCTGTTCCAACAGAAGGAATACAGGAATATTCACCTTCTCGATGCAGGGGCAGGGATAGGATCACTTACTGCTGCTTTTACAGAAGAGTTCTGTGCTCGGTCTCCTAAACCCTGCTCTATTGAGGTTACCGCGTATGAGTTAGAGTCTGTGCTCTTTGATGAGCTTAACCTAACTATTACGGAATGTCAGAAGGCCGCCTCTGCAGTTGGTATCAGGTTCGGCACAGAAATCCTCAAGGAGGACTTTGTAAAAGCAGCAAATGCGATGTTATCGTCATCGCTTTTAGAAAAGGCGGCAAAGAAATCTTTCACTCACGTGATAATAAACCCACCTTATAAGAAAATTCGAAGTGATTCAGAATACAGAGCACTTTTCAAGAGAATGGGGATAGAGACGGGGAACTTATACACCGGGTTTATGGGTATTGCCGTCCAGATGTTAGAACCCAACGGGGAATTGGTGGCAATTGTACCACGAAGCTTCTGCAATGGACCATATTTTAGGCAATTCAGGAAGGCTTTTTTTAACAGCATAACACTCAAAAAAATACATACATTTGAATCAAGGGAGGAAGCCTTCAGGGACGACGAGGTTCTACAGGAGAATGTTATCCTTCATGCAGTCAAGGGATGTAAACGAGGGCAGGTGACCATAACAGGAAGTCATGGCTCTGATTTTGAGAATATCACATTGCGTAATGTAAGTTATGAAGATGTGATTCGAGACGAGTCAGGTGATTGCATCGTGCACATTGCTGCAAACGACATTGATGAGTATGCAATTGAAAGGTTAAAGTCACTACCATACTCACTAGCCGAAATTGGGATTGAGGTGTCCACGGGGCGGGTCGTTGATTTTCGTTGCGAAGAGAATCTCCGGTGGAACAAGGAAAAGGAATGCGTTCCCTTGCTTTACCCCGCCCACTTTAGCTTTGGATTCCTTGAGTGGCCTAAGGACAGGATCAAGAAGCCCAATTTTTTTGTCATGACTGAGAAGACGATCAGACTTCTTATGCCTGGGGACGGGTATTACACGGTAGTGAAAAGATTCTCACCGAAAGAAGAGATGCGCCGAATCGTCACGGCCATATATGACCCGACGAAAATTGCCGCAGAGTACGTGGCTTTCGAGAATCATCTGAACGTACTACATGCAAGTGGTAACGGCCTTAGTGAAAAGCTGGCCAAGGGGTTGGCCATTTTCCTATCTTCTACTCTGGTAGATATTTACTTCCGTCATTTCAGCGGACATACCCAAGTAAACGCAGCTGATCTACAAATGCTTAGATATCCGAGCAGAGAAACACTGGAGCGAATAGGCGGCTACGTGGGTGAGATATTTCCGAGTCAGAAAGAGATTGATGATCTTATCGAAAAGGAGTTACACACGATGGCTAATTTAACTACACCGGATCCTGTAAAGGCAAAGATAAAGAAAGAGGAAGCCTTATTGATACTTAAAACATTAGGATTTCCGCGAGCGCAATTAAATGATAGGTCTGCGCTTACACTTCTTGCATTACTTAACATGACGCCCACCAAAGAATGGGCACTAGCAGAACAACCCCTTATGGGTATCACGCCAATTATGACATTCTGTCTTGAGCATTATGGGGTGGCATATGCACCTAATACGCGAGAGACTTTCCGAAGACAGACAATGCATCAGTTCGTTGATGCAGGTCTTGCAATCGCAAATCCGGACGATGCCGAACGCCCTGTAAACAGCCCAAAGTGCTGCTATGAGATAGAGCCATTAGCGTTCGAGTTGCTGAAAATGTATGGAACGAAGGAATGGGATGCGCATTTGCGAGAATATCTAAGTCGTAAAGGTACTTTGGCAAAGAAGTATGCACGTGCTAGGGAGATGACGAAAATACCGGTGCAACTACCTGACGGTATGCATGTTGAACTGACGCCGGGAAGTCACAATGAGCTTTTGCGGAGCGTTGTCATGGAGTTCTGCCCGCGTTTTACGCCGGGAGGGAAGGTGATTTATATCGGCGACACTGGTGGAAAATGGGAGCATGCAGATTTCAATGCGTTCAAAGAACTTGGAGTTGAAGTCGATTCGCACGGAAAAATGCCTGATTTGATGATCTACTACGCAGAAAAGCAATGGGTTGTGGTTGTTGAAGTCGTGACAAGTCATGGGCCAGTTGACGCAAAGAGAAGAGGCGAGTTGAGTAAATTATTTAAATGGCTGAAAGACAAGTTGGTATATGTTACGGCATTTCCGACTAAGAGCTTGATGGCCAAGTACCTGAGTGAAATATCTTGGGAAACAGAGGTATGGGTGGCAGATAATCCCGATCATCTCATTCACTTTAACGGCAAGAGATTTCTGGGGCCGTATAAAGAGTAAAGCAATCTTTCTGACCCCCCGGCGAAAATGCTTACAAAACAACCGCCACTGTATTTGACGGCATACTTGTCCCGGCTTTGTTAATTGCCTTAATGCGGTATTCGAGGTGTGTTTTGACCCCCAGCAGTGCGATAAAAACACGAAATTCGAAACGACCCCCAGTTTTGACCCCCAGCAGAGCTGGGGGCTAACCGCTGTTAAACGCCAGGTAAATTCTCGTCCAAGACTTCTTTCAATGTTTTGCAGACAATTGCGACCTGGTCTTTGGTAAGATTATTGTAAAAGGGCAAGGCGATGGTGCTTTTAGAGACGGATTCGCAAATAGGAAAATCGCCGGGCTTATAGCCGAACCGCTCGACCATAAACGGCTGTAAATGCACGGGCGAAAAATAATTACTGACCTGAATGTCCCGTTTCTTCATCGCATCGAGGATTTTATCGCGGTGCTGCGCAGCAGAGGGGTCTGCAAGCCGAACAACAAAAACAAACCAGCTCACATCGCAGCCGGGCGGCTCGGATGGCACTATTAACCTTTTGTCGGAAGACAGCATTTCCTGATACCATTTTGCGACCTGCTGGCGTTTGGCCTTGATTTCGTCAATTCTGGAAAGCTGAACAATTCCAAGTGCGCAATTTATGTCACTCAGCCGGTAGTTATAGCCCAGCCGTTCGTGTTCGAGCCAGCCGCCGCTCGTGCCTCTGCCCTGGTTGCGAAGGGATTCACACACATCCGCCATACGGTCATCGTCGGTCAAAATCACGCCGCCCTCGCCGGTAGTTATCTGTTTATTGGGATATAGGCCGAATACGCTGAGTGCGCCGAATGTCCCTGTCTTTTTTCCATTCAATGCCGAGCCCAATGCTTCACAACTATCTTCGAGCACCTCCAAATTGTGTTTTCCCGCAATTTCGCAGACTTTATCAAACCCGGCGGGGTTGCCGAAAATCTCTACCGGCAGAATCGCTTTTGTTTTGTCGGTAATTGCGGCCTCGATTTTCGCGGGGTCGATATTGAGCGATAGGGGGTCAATATCCACAAGAACTGGTTTGGCGCCGGCCATCATAATCGAATTGACGGTGGCAATGAAGGTAAATGGCGTAGTGATAACCTCGTCGCCGGGCCCGATTTCGAGTGCCAGCACACACAGAAACAGGCCGCTTGTGCCGCTGTTGACAGCGACGGCTCGTTTTCTGCCAATATACTTAGCGAAAGCTCGCTCGAACTCCTTTAGTTTGGGACCGAGCGAAAGGTCGGGGGTCCGAAGGACCGCACAAACCGCATCAATTTCCTTTTGCGTGATGTCCGGCCGAGATAAGTATATCTGCATAAGAAAATCTCCACAGTAGGACAGGATAACAGGATTATCCTCTCGACTGCGCTCGAGACAAGCTTGTTAATCCCGTCTAAAATAAAGAGCACAAGAAAACTAAGAATTTCCAACAAAATAAACTTCCAAGCAGCTCAAGATTTCTGGATTCCCGCTTTCGCGGGAATGACAACAGATGGAAGTTTTTCTTGTCAGGTGCTTTATTATAACATTTGCGGCTGATAAATCAAAGCCATTTTTAGACCGGATTTCTCACCGCCGTGAACGCTGAGAGAAATAGTTAATTGGTTAATTAGTTAACTGGTTAATTGGCAACTTGTTGCTCATCAACTACTAAGCGTCGTATTTTTTTTGTGGACTCTGCGGACTCCCTCGGTTGCGCTCGGGACGGCGTCTCTGGTTTGTGAGAATTATAAATTCGAACCTATTATCAGGCCTTTTTGCAAAAAGCAGAGGCACTTATGGGACGCAACCCTGCACAGATATTTGCTTATTCGACGTTAAGCCCCGATTTGCTGTTTCTATGCTAAACAGCCCTTGAATTAAAACCGAATAAAGAGTGGTCTAATTACGCAGTAAGGGGAACCAAGAAATGGCAAAAGGCAAAAATGTATTGACGACAGGCGATGTAGCCAAGATTTGCAACGTCGCTCCCCGAACGGTCTCAAAGTGGTTCGATAACGGCCAGTTGAAGGGCTACCGCATACCCGGCAGCAAAGACCGGCGGATACCGCTGGGCGAACTGATTCGCTTTATGAAAGCGAACAATATGCCTACGACGGCGCTCGCAGCCGGCAAAATGCGGGTCATCATATTAGACAGCAATGAGAACACCGCTTCGGCTCTGGCCGATGCTTTGCAAACCAAAACCGACTACGAAGTGCAGACCGTCCGCACTACCTTCGAAGCGGGTGCAGCCCTCCAGAAATTTGCTCCACACGTTGTGCTGATTAGTCTTTTAGGCGAAGGCATAGACGCAACGGCCATTTGCAAAAGCATTCGTGCCAATGAAGATTTGCAGACCATCAAAATCATAGCCCTTGCGAACCAGCTAAGTGATTCAGAGTCTGCTGCTCTGTTGAGGAAGGGCTTTGACGGCTACGTATCTTACACTGCCGCCCCCATTGAGCTTATCAGAAGGATTGAACAGGCAACAGCGATTATCTATTAGCATATACCAACCTGCCGGCCTGCTCTCATATCTATCAGTTTGCCTTCTTCTGGAACATCCACGCCTGCAGCATTATTAGTGTATCAGCGCTGACCGTCCTTGTGGTCAGGTCGCCGAAGATAACCCCGTATTTGCCGTCCGGAAGCTTCCAGTGCATCACTACAGCGTATCTATCTTCAGGGTCGGGCTTGTTGTCGTAATAGACAACTTCTCTGCCCTGCTGAGCCATCGCCTCGCGCAGCTTCGACAAACCTGCCAGCACATCACTTCGGTGTGCATCTTCACCCCCCAGAATATATCCTATCAATAGCTTACTATCCTGATATATTCCCTTCCCAGCGGAATCCCGACTGCTAAAAAAGCTCGCCAATAAAACTATCGTGGTGATTATCACCGCAGCCGCAGCCAATCTACTTATCCTTAAATCTATTATGATATTGATGGTGTTCCTGCCGCCTCTGTGCGGCTCAAGTGACTGCGGGATTCGGCACTTTATATCCTCCTTAAGCCCCTCGCGAACCGGCTCAGCCGTTCCGTCCGCCATCTCATTCAATAGTTCTTTTAGCTTTTCTTCTGTCATCGCAGCTCTCTAAGTAAAGTGCTTTCTCAAAACTTTTAACGCCCTGCTCAGCCGGCTCTTGAGAGTGCCTTCTCTTACTCCTGCTGCCTCGGCTGCTTCGGCAATAGTCAGGTGCTGCATATAATGCAAAACAACCGTCTGTCTCAATTTCATAGACAGCCGTGCAACAGCATCTTTCAACTGGTCAAGCTGCTCATAACGTCCGGCTTTGTCAGTTGCGGGCTCGCTGTTATCCGCTACATCAATCCCATTGAGACTGGCCGCCTTGCTGCCGGAGTGCTTTCGCCAGTATAGCTTCGAAGCATTGCCCGCAATACGGTAAAGCCAGCCATTCAGCGCCCTGCCGTCTCTCAACTGTCTTATATGACCCCAAGCACTCAGAAAACTCTCCTGCGTCAGGTCTTCACTGACCTGGCGGCTGTGGCCCAGCCTCCTCATAAACAAATATATCTGCTGGTAGTATAAATCAACAAGCTCGCCTGCGGCCTCACGGTCGCCGGCCTTCAGTCGAGCAGCAAGCGAATCCCGTTTTTGCTGCTCATTTATAAGATGCGCGGAGCTGGCCTTCTGTTCCGTTGATTGTGTTTTTTTTTCCATAGGTATCCCCTACGCAGAGGATGAGCTTCGCCACAGGCGAATAAAACAGTCTAACCTTAATCCTGCTCACCGCCAATATCATTCGCCGCAGGCGAATAAAAAAGCGGGTCTGCTGTCATTAAGGTAAAAAAACGGCTTTGCGAACGCCGCCTTCCATCGCCAGCTTTACCCCTTCCTTAAAGTCAGATAAGGCGAAGCGATGGGTTACAAACTTTTCGCCGGAAATTCTGCCGCTGGCCAGCAACTTAAGGGCGGTAACATAATGCCGGGGACCAAACGTTGTCGCGCCGATAAGCTGCAGGCCGTTGTAATGCACGATGTTGGTGTTTATGCCCGGGCACGCCTGGTCGGCGGGAAGGCCGCCAAACAGAAGTATGCGTCCTAACTTTTTGGCCATTTCCACCGCCTGAACCTGAGTGGCGGGGTCGGGGTTGGCCGTTATAATGACTTCCGCCCCCCTGCCGCCTGTAAGCCGCCTTACCTCCTTCACGAGGTCTGTTTTACCTGCGTTCACCAGATAGTCCGGCTCATAATCTTTACACATTTCCAGGCGGACCTCATTTATGTCTGCGGCGATTACCTTTTCGGCGCCTCTGATTTTAGCCAGGTTAATATGGATGCACCCGATAGGGCCAACGCCGATGACGACAACTGTGTCGCCAAGACCGACCTGCGCCCTCTCCTGTGCGTGAACACAGGAAGACATCGGCTCGGCCACAGCCGCAATCGCAGGGTCAAGATTTTCAGGCACTCGCTGGATGGGACTGAGGGGCACTGCCTCCGGCGGAATCACTACATACTCCGCGAAACCTCCCGGCCAGGCCTGAGCGATTTCCCTCTGGTTCTCGCACAGTTCAAATCTCCCGCTGATGCAAAACTCACAGCCACCGCAATACACCGGCGGGCCCATACAAAGCATCTCGCCTTCCTTCCACTTAGTTTGGCACTGGGAGCCGACTTCGACGACCCTGCCGCTGATTTCATGACCGATTATCCACGGGAAAGTTACCCTGTGACCGCCATAACGAAGAGTCCTCAGGTCGGAACCGCATAGGCCGCAGGCATACACCTTTAGCAGAATCCCTCTATCAGGACACCGGGGGCTGGGGACATCCTCCACCCCAAAATCCATCGGTCCCCTAACGACAACGGCTTTCATAACTTGTTTCATATTTCCGTTTCCTCGAATCTGCCGACGCTTCCCGCCTTTTCCTCATTTGAGTATATTATAATCATTTGTCGATTTGCAATAGCAATCTTCCGGGGTAAAATCACAATCTGCTTTGCGTTCCGGGTTCTCGAGACTGAATTCTGGATGGCGAATAAAAAATACACAGGATAAAACTATGGCACTTTTGCCGGCTGATATCAGTTCTTTCAGCAAACCCATCCAGCAGTTATGGGATTATATGAATCCCTGCACACTTTGCCCCCGCAAATGCAAAGTCTCTCGCGGCGAAGGGCAAATCGGTTTTTGCGGCATCGGCTGCCTGCCCGTGGTCAGCTCCGTTGGCCCGCATTTCGGCGAAGAAAGCGTCCTCGTCGGCCCCGGTGGTTCGACTCTGCTCACCACAAGCGGGTCAGGCACGATATTCTTTGCCGGCTGCAACCTCGGCTGCATCTTCTGCCAGAATTACGACATAAGCCACTACCGTCACGGTCATCAGATAACAATCGAGCAGTTGGCCCAATCTATGCTTGAACTGCAAAACCTCGGCTGTGTCAATATCAATTTTGTTACGCCTACCCACGTTATCGCAGCGATTGCAGCAGCGATTGAACTGGCCAGGAAGGATGGCTTGACAATACCGACCGTTTATAATACCGGCGGATACGATTCTGTGGAAACGCTCAAGTTGCTTGATGGCCTGATGGATATTTATATGCCGGATATGAAATACTCGGACTCCAAAGTTGCACAAGAGCTTTCCTCGGCGCCGGACTACCCGCAGGTCAATCGTGAGGCCGTTCGAGAAATGCACCGCCAGGTCGGCGATTTACAGATTGAAAGAGGGCTGGCTACTCGTGGCCTTTTAATAAGACACCTTGTCCTGCCGGAGAATCTGGCGGGCAGTTTCGAGATTATAGGCTTTTTAGCAAAAGAAATCAGCCCGAATACAGCAATTAACGTAATGGCCCAGTATCGGCCGTGCTATAAAGCCCCTTTACACCCCAAAATAAATCGCAGGCCTACATCAGAGGAAATCGAATCCGTCCGCAACTACGCAATCGGAAAGGGACTGAACATCATTTCCTGACCTGCTTTTTTACAGCAATTTTTTAACCACAGATTACACCGATTTCACAGATTATTTATTTATATTCAATCCGTGTTAATCCGCGAAATCTGCGGTTGATTATTTTATTTCGGTACACAGACCGGGTTATTTGGGTCTATATTGCAATCAATCAGCCAGTTTGCCGTCATTTTTGCAAAATCAGTAAAATCGACCTCGCAATCGTCATTTATTGCAAGCAATTCGGGTCGAAGGGATTGCCGCATTGCAGCCATTCCGAAGCCAGCAAGGCAAAATCCCTCATATTCACAATGCAATCGCCCGTAACATCAAACTTCAGCGTGCACTGGTATATCGTAAAGACAGTGTCACTGACATCGCTGACGCCCGGGTCGCTGCCATCAGTGATTCGAACCAGACATTCCTGCGAATTAATCTTCGGCACAAGCCAATTGCAACGGCGGTTGTTGCCGGCATTAGCTGGAGAAACGGCAGTCCAACTGACGCCGTTGGAGTCAGAGTATTCAATCAGGACCTGATTGATACTGCCGCTGCTTTGCCATTCAATCGTATAGATTCTGCCGGCAATTATGTTCTCGCTCCCGTTCGGTTTTACTAGTGCCAATCCCTTCGAACCTGTCTCTTTGATAGCCAGACTGTGGTCAAAACCTGCTGCGATGGCGATAAAATCGGCATTGGGCGAAGGGACATTGCACTGGCCGTCCGAGTTTGCTCCCCAGCCAACGATAGATCCGTCTTTCCTCAGGCTAAGACTGTAGTAATTGCTTGTGGCGATAGCGATAAAGTCATTGCCGGCGGGAGGCGTGGCTTGACCAACCCAGTTTCCATCATAGTTTTTATTACTGCCCCAGCCAACTATAGAGCCGTCCTTCTTCAGACCAAGACTATGCCATGCGCCTGCTCCAATAGCGATGAAATCAGCATTGGGCGAAGGGATGTTGCACTCGCCGTTCTCGTTGTATCCCCAGGCGACGATGGAGCCATCCTGCTTTAACCCGAGCGAATGCGACCCGCCAGCAGCGATGGCGATAAAATCGCTATTGGGCGAAGGGATATTGCACTGTCCATCGTAGTTGTCTCCCCACGCTACGATAGATCCATCTCGCTTCAGTCCAAGACTGTGATGATATCCTGCTGCGATGTCCACAAAATCAGAATTGGGCAAAGGGATATTGCACTGTCCATCGTAGTTGTCTCCCCACGCTACGATAGAGCCGTCTCGTTTAAGGCCAAGATTATGCCATGCGCCTGCTGCAATTGAGATGAAGTTAGCATTGGGCTCAGGGACGTTGCACAAGTCATAAAACCACCACCCCCACGCTTTGATGGAGCCATACTCCTTCAGGCCAAGAGAATGATTCCAGCCTGCGGCGACGGCGATAAATCCGCTATTGGGCTCAGGGACATTGCACTTGCCAACGCTGTTATCTCCCCAAGCTATGATAGACCCTGCGAAGGCGGATTGGCCGACACAGAAAGAAAAAATAGCAGTAACTACGGCAAACAATAACAGATTTTTCTTGAAAACATTACCGAATCGCATTTTTTGTCCTCCTTTGTAACACAGACTTATACCAATTGTATTTAATACCTGCGCTACTGTCATTTCGACCGAAGGGCTGCAAAGCAGCCCGAAGCGGAGAAATCTGTTTTTAATAGATTTCTCGACTCGCCTTTGGCTCGCTCGAAATGACAAACATGCGCATTAACTTCCTACAATTGGTATTACACAGACATAAGCACGTACTTACACGGACTAATTTAGACTATGTATTAGCACCGCTTTTTATTATCAGGAATTATAACATTTATCGGAACTAAAAGCAAGGATTTTTTGGGAAAATTCGATGCTCGATACTTCCGCCTTCACCAATGCTACGGCGGACAGGCGATACTCGATTCACAAGCCACGAAGACACAAAAGCACTAAGGGGTTTTAGGGCTAAATGGAAAAAGGCATAGATTCTTCGCGTCTTGGTGCCTTTGTGGCGAAAAATTGCTCTTTCAGTTCTTTTGCATTGCGGACGGCGTAGGCGCAGGCATCATTATTGAAATAAACGTAAATACCGCGGACATCTTTGGCGCGGTCTTTCAGCCACTTTGCCCAGTTCGCAAGCATCGACTTAGAATAACAGCCGGAATATCTGCCGGTCGTGCCGTGAAAACGAACGTAAATTATATCGCCGGTAATAACCTTCGGCGATTCGTTACCCGACAGGTCGTGAATACAAAAACCGACATTAAATTCCCGCAGCAGCTTGTAAGTATCTTTGCAATACCAGCTTTCGTGGCGGAATTCAAAAACAGAATCCGGCCGACGAGAAAGAGATTCTTCACTTCGCTGCGCTCCGTTCAGAATGACACTATGCAAAACCTGCAAAAACGATTCCAGCCGGTCAAGGTCTTTGTGCAAGCTCGGCGGCAACTGATACAAAATAGGGCCGAGCTTTTTGCCCAATAAGGCAGCGAGGTCGAGAAATCGGGTCAATTCTTCCGAGGTGCCTTTTAGTTTTTTTATATGGGTGATGTATCTGCTGACCTTGACTGCATAGAGAAAGTTCTTTGGTGTCAGATTGTGCCACCGCTTAAGAAACTGCGGTTTTGGAAGGTGGTAGAAGGTGTTATTAAGCTCGACGGTGTCAAAATGCTGTGCATAGTATTCGAGCCATTTATCCTTCGGCAAATCAGCGGGATAAAACGGTCCTGCCCAATGGCCGTAATGCCAGCCGGATGTGCCTATTCGGATATCACACTTCGCTTTGCTCATAGAAAATATGCGATAAATTCAAAAATCAAAATGCAAAATGCAAAATTAAGGAAGTCGTCCGCCCCCCGCAGCTTCTTGCAAAGCAAGAGCAGGGGCGGACTCCACAATTTTAATTTTTTACTTTTAATCTTTGAATTATAATGATAACCATAAATGAACACAAATTAGTGAAAATTCGTGTTTAAAAATGATGTATGGATTATTATGGATTTTGGTCCGCAACAAATCGGCAAGTGGCTAATCTCGCTTGGTATTATCATAGCGCTATTGGGCGGCCTAATGATAGTGCTTGGCCGGGTCGGACTATTCAGGTTACCCGGAGATTTGGAATTCGGCTCCAAAAACTGGCGCATCTATTTCCCCATCGCAAGCTGCATTTTAATTTCCATCGTCCTGACGCTTATTTTGTGGCTTATCCACTATTTCCGCCGGTAAAACCCCGTTAGAAAACTCGGGAGGGGCTTTAACCCCACCTTCAATACAAAATTTACCACGCCTACGAAGGCAGGGCTTTCTTTTCTTTCTAACGGGGTAAAACATAAACTTCTTATCGGCAGGCAAACCGAAAGTTAAAAATCTGGTGAAGGAACCCAATTTTGTGTTTGACTACGCGGCTGAAAAATGACTAAATGCACGCGCTTTTGGTTGTGAAGACTTAAACCCCGTTAGAAATAGGATACCACGTGGGGTATCCCACTGTGGAACAGCTTTCCTTCTCCGTAGTGCCTACTCCGCCGAAGCGGCTGCGGAGGCTGGAAGGAACTACGAAGGATGAATCTTTTCTAACGGGGTAAACAGCAGGTAACTAACGGATAGGAGCAAAACGATGACTCTAACTATTTCAGCGGCGAGTAAAACAGCTATAAGGAAAATCAGCAGGGGGTTCATTCTTCCAAGCGCTGCGTTCACCATAAGACCCAGCCAGGTCAAATTTTACAGACCTCTCGATAAATTGCCTCAGCCGGGTGACGTTGTTTATGGAATAGTCAGCCGAATCGGCCAGCACTCATCTCTGGAAAACGCATTCGGCCGCATACATATAATACACGACGGCACAAAGGCCGTTTTCGTATTCGGAAACAGATATGCTCCCGATTTCTATGAAGGATTAGTCCCCAATGAGCTCACCGATAAAATTGACCTTATAGCCCGCTCAGGAGTAATCGGCGTCGTTGAAACCAAAAACTCAATGATAAAAGACCCGACGAAAGTAAAAATACTGGGCTATGTCTGTGATGAAACAGGCAGCGTTCTCAATACTCAAAACTTTTCTCTCATAAAACCCCGGCATACAATCAAGAAGCAGCCGAGGTCGCGTATGATTCTGGTCTGCGGAACGTCAATGAACTCCGGCAAAAGTATGGCCGCCGCCGCCTGCTGCTGGGCCTTGACATCTATGGGCTACAACGTCCGGGCATCCAAAGTTACCGGAACAGCATCTCTTAAAGATATCCTTCTTATGAACGATGCAGGTGCAAATCCTTACGCCGATTTTACATACCTCGGCTACCCATCAACATATCTGCTCTCCGGGGAGCAGTTGTTGGCTATATTCAATAATCTTGACCTCAAATACGCAAACAACCCCAAAAATTTCTGGGTGGTGGAATTTGCCGACGGCATCATCCAACGCGAAACGTCGCTGTTGCTCAGTTCGCCGGAAGTGACATCGAGGATTCACAAACTGATTTTCTGTGCAAATGATGCCTTTGGTGCAATCGGTGGCTTGCGAACCCTGAAGGAAAAATTTAATTTGATACCCGATGCCTTATCCGGCTT
>Ga0315288_10006425_pt1 | contig 14906 bp, 15 predicted proteins | sample YL17G11_20_MG_FD_203454 | JGI IMG/M metagenome (GOLD analysis project Ga0315288, IMG submission 203454) | Sediment microbial communities from Yellowstone Lake, YNP, Wyoming, USA - YL17G11_20 | ecosystem: Environmental > Aquatic > Freshwater > Lake > Sediment | place: USA: Wyoming | collected... | reverse complement strand
TACATGGGGGAGGGGTTGAGTCATTTTTAGATCAGGTCGTTTCGGACAAGAGAGTGAAGCTGGCGGGGGTATCTTTAGCAATCCACATCGTATGGCAGGAGCCGAGGGCAGAATGAAATGGCGAGGCGAAAGAACAATTGTTCTATATCATTATAGAACATTTGAGCGGAAATGTCAAGAGCCACCCTTACAGGGTACTACGCGACGAGGGCGGAAGGAGGCGATATCAAGCGGTTGGACGAAAAAAAACCTGGCCGTCCCCAGGACGAGGTTCCCCTGCGGGAACAATTGTGACCGGGTAAGAGCAGATCGTTGCAAGCCATGTCTATGCAACTCGCTTGACAGCCGTACAAGATAATGCTATTATGTACGGCAGGAGATCTGCCATGCAAGAAACCAAGTTGACCGTGCGTGTCCCGCGTGATTTACTGGAAAACATCAAGCGCTACGCGGCACAGAATAACACCACCCTCACCGGCCTCATCGAAGCCTACCTGCGCCGGATTCCCGCCCAGCCGCCCTTGGAGAATGCACCCATCGTCCGCAGGTTGAGCGGCACGTTATCACCGGATATCACCATCCAGGATTATAAAAAACACCTGGAAGAGAAATATGGCTAATAAGCCGGTTGTGTTGATCGACCTCAACGTCCTTCTGGATGTTCTGCAGAAGCGCGACCCTTTTTATGAGACCTCTGCCAGCCTGCTGGCGGCAGTCGAGACCGGGCGGGTCCAGGGATATGTGGCCGCCCACAGCCTCACCACCCTGTTTTACCTGATCCAGAAAGGCAAGTCTTCGGCGGAGGCCCGGGCGACGATCACCAACCTGCTGCAGTTCATCAAAGTTGCTCCGGTTGATCAAAGCACCCTGGAGCAGGCCCTCAATCTCGATTTTAAAGATTACGAAGACGCCGTCCAGATGATCTCTGCCCTGCAATGCAAGGCGGATTGTCTTGTCACGCGCAACGCGAAAGATTATCAGCCGGCGCTCCTGCCTGTCATGGCGCCGGTGGATTTTCTTGGCACGCTGTAAAGCCCTGGACTATGTTGACCGGCTAGTGCTGGAACGGTAATCAAATCCAGCGCTATGTGCTAATATTTCGGTGGAGCACATCTAACAACTTCTCCTTCCCACCGCCGAAGCTGTTGAAGCCGTATGTGCCGGATGCCTGGATCAACACCGCCCTGCGCGACCCGAAGGATGGCGAAGTGGGGCGTGTGGGTTACGAGATCGACTTCAACCGCTACTTCTACGAATACCAGCCGCCGCGTCCGTTGGAAGAGATCGAAGCGGACATCAAAACGCTGGAAAAAGAAATCATTGTTGGTGTAGAATCAACTTGGAGGTGTGCTATGCAAAGCCTGACTTTACATACCAGCGTTGGCAAAGACGGTATTTTGAAAATAGAAACGCCGATTGGGATCACCAACGCTGAATTGGAGGTCGTTCTGGTCGTCCATCCCATAGAAGAAGCGCCTCCCATCCCAGAATGGCCCGCGAATTTCTTTACGGAAATCATCGGCGGATGGGAAGGCTCGCCGCTCGTACGTGAACCGCAGGGGACTTATGAAACGCGGAGCGAATTCAAATGACCTATCTGCTTGACACCAATATTTGCATTGAACTCATGAATGAGCGTGATTCACACGCGGCCCGTAAACTGGCTTCGGTTAGCCCACGCGAGATTCGTTTGTGCGCGGTGGTAAAAGCCGAGCTGTATCACGGCGCATATAAAAGTGGGCGTGAAAAGAATCTGAATTTGGTCAGGGCATTCTCCGCATCTTTTGAAAGCCTGCACTTCGACGATCTCGCCGCCGAAACATATGGACGCTTACGCACCGCGCTTGAAAAGCAGGGGAGACTCATCGGCCCAAACGATTTACTCATTGCATCCATCGCGCTGGCGCATGGCGTGACTCTCATTACCCACAACACAGAAGAATTCAAGCGCGTACCTGATTTGACATTGGAAGATTGGCAAACCTGAAACCCGAAACTTCCGAAGTCTTACATCGTCCCCGTAGGGGAAAGACTTCGGAAGTTTGAAACACATCGCAAAACCAGATAAAAGGGGGAGCGGAGTAGGTAAAAAAGATGCCGTATAATGATTGCATCCCTCCCCACCTATCTGTATAATAGTATATGAGAGACCGAGGGGCCTAAAACTATCACTAGTGACTGGGGGCCGATCCACCAGTCGGGAAGAACGCGCATGCCACCAAGAAGGTCATCCGTACCACGCACACAGCCATCTCTACCAAATGTCCCCCCACCCGAAATGGGGGCGGTGAAGAAATCGCCGCCGAAGGCGCCAGCCAAGCTGGCGGGACCCAGTCGCGGCGGGGACTTGTTCATCGTGGACAACAGCAACGAACAATGGACCGCTGCCCGCTATCTCCACGATTGGTGCGAGGTGGCGCGGGCCATGGATGTGGCCACCGGCTATTTCGAGATCGGTTCCCTGCTGGCCCTGGACGGCCAGTGGCAGAAACTGGACCAGATCCGTATTTTGATGGGGGATGAGGTCAGCAAGCGCACGAAGCAGGCCTTTGACCAAGCCGTGGGGCAAATCGCCAGCAAGCTCGATGACAGCATCGAAAGAGAAAAAGAGACCAACGATTTCCTAACCGGTGTGCCAGCCATCGTGGATGCGCTGCAGAACGGCAAGATCACCTGCCGGGTGTACCGCGAGCGCAAATTCCATGCCAAGGCTTATATCACCCACGCCAAACTGGATGTGATCGGCTCGACGGCGCTGGTCGGGTCGAGCAATTTCACCTATCCCGGTCTGACCGAAAACATTGAATTGAACGTGCGCATCCGCCACGACGTGGAAGAGTTGCAGCAATGGTATGAGCATTACTGGGACGAAGCCGAAGACGTTACGCCGGAAATCCTGCGGGTCATCGAACGGCATACGCGCGAGTTCACCCCATTTGAAGTGTACACGAAGGCTTTGTATGAATTCTTCCAAAGCCACGAGATGACGGCCAACGAATGGGAACGGACCGAGTCCAGGATGTATCCCGTTCTGGATTATTACCAGAAGGAAGGCTATCACGCCCTGATGGAGATTGCCAATCGCTACCAGGGCGCGCTGTTGTGCGACAGCGTTGGCTTAGGAAAAACGTTTATCGGGCTAATGCTGATCGAGCGCTTACTGCGTGACCGTAAACGCGTGGCATTGATTGTACCCAAGTCTGGTCGCAAGCTGGTTTGGGAGACAAAAATCAACCGCTATTTGCCGGATATCTATGGGGTATACAGCAATTTAGCAATCTATAATCACACCGACCTGCTTCGAAGTGGAAAATACCCGAAGGAATTGGAAGATATTAAAAGAGCTGCAGATGCCATCATCATTGACGAAGCCCACCACTTCCGCAACCAGGCGACAGGCTCGTATCGCAAGTTGTATGGCATGTTGGAAGGCAAGCAGGTTTTCCTGCTGACGGCTACTCCCATCAACAACAGCACACTCGATTTGCAGCACCAGATTGAACTCTTCTCCCGCAAACAGCCGGATTACTTCCGTTCCCTGGGAATCCACACACTGGTGGGACGTTTCCGCGAACTCGAAACTGCTCTCAAAAAGCTGGTGGGCGGAGATAACATTGACCTTTCGGCTGCCGAGGCCGAGCGCATCCTGGAAAAGGATGACCTTTTCCGCGCCCTGGTGGTGCAGCGCAGCCGCGCCTACGCCCGCCGCAGCCAGGAGCAGCATGGCGGGCCGCAGGTGGTCTTTCCGGACCGCCAGCCGCCCAAAGTGGCGACGTATTCCCTCGCCAAAACCTACGGCGGATTACTGCAAGAGTTGGAACGCGCTTTCAACAAGCAAAAACCGCTGCTTTCCCTGGCGATTTATAACCCGCTCTCGTATCCGGCGCAGTTGACGCTGGACAACGTGCAGACCAGTCAAGAATTCCTGTTTAAAAAAGGCCGCCAGGATCAGGTGGTGGGACTCATCCGCACGCAACTGCTCAAACGCTTCGAGAGTTCGGCCTGGGCATTCCAGGCCACCTGCGAGGGGTTGTTGTTCAAGTTACTGGCCTGGGCGGAAGTACACAGCGAATCGGCGGCAGAGAAACGCCGCCTGGAACGCTGGAAGGCCCAGCACGAAGACCTTCTCATCCGGGTCAATGCCCATCGGAATGGCGAGGCAGGCGAAGAAGTCGAAGATGACAGCAGCCTGCCGGTGGAACTGTTGGAGGACGTTGAAAAACTCTCGCGCAAAGAGTACCAGGTGGATGTCATCCTGGATGAAACGTATTTGGATATGGACCAACTGGTCGTCTTTTTGAGCGACTTGAAAGATTTCTCCGCTGTGCAGGATGACAAGCTTCAGACCCTGATCACCAAGCTCCAGAGCGACCCTCTGCTCGTAAAACATAAGGTGCTGATTTTCAGCGAGTACCGGGATACGGCGCGCTATCTGTACAAAGAATTGCGCAATGCGGGGATTGCTCCCATCGCCCAAGTAGACAGCAGTTCCAGCGGCGAGCGGGGCGATTACATCACTGCCTTTGCGCCATATTACAACGAGTCGTCCAGCGCAAAACTGGCCGAACAGGGCATGAAGGAGACGCGCGTGCTCGTCAGCACGGACGTGCTCTCGGAAGGCCTGAACCTGCAGGACGCCACCCTGATGATCAACTATGACTTGCACTGGAACCCGGTGCGCCTGATGCAGCGCATTGGCCGCGTGGACCGCCGCCTGGATGCCTCCGTCGAAGAGCGCATGATGGCGGACCATCCCGAAGTGAAAGCCCTGCGCGGCAAGGTGCATTTCTGGAACTTCCTGCCACCTGGCGAACTGGATGAACTGCTGCGTCTCTATCAGCGCGTGGCACATAAAACCCTGCGCATCTCCAAGCTATTTGGCATTGAAGGCAAACAATTGCTCAGGCCAGACGACGATTACGAAGCCCTGAAAGAATTCAACAAGGCTTACGAAGGCCAGACCTCGCCCACCGAAGAGATGCGCCTGGCGTATCGCGACCTGCTAAAAGCTCACCCTGGCTTGGAAGAGAAACTGGCCGGCCTGCCCAAACGCCTGTTCAGCGGACGGGTGTATCCTGCAAAGGGTGCGCAAGCCATCTTTTTCTGCTACCGCCTACCCGGACCGAACGTGAACGATGTGTGGGGACTGGAGACAGGCGCAACCGAATGGTATCTCTATGACCTGGCCAGCGGGAAGATTCTCAAAGAGCCGGAAGAAATCAACAAGGTGATCCGCTCCACCCCCGAAACGCTGCGGCATTGCGAACTGGCGCAGGAAACGCTGGTGGAGGCGCGCAAGAAGGTGGAGGCCCATATCTTGAATGATTATTTGCGCTCACGCCAGGCTCCGGCGGGTGTGAAGCCGGTGTTGAAAGCCTGGATGGAGTTGAATTGATGCTGACTTTTACCTTCGCAGGCGACGAATCGGGCGATGTCAGTTTTAATTTCGGGAAAGGCGCTTCGCGCTATTTTGTGATGGCCGTCATTGCCACCTCGCAACCGCAAGCATTACGCCAAAGGCTGGTTGATGTACGCCAGGAATTGAACCTGCCAGCAGGATATGAATTTGGCTTCAACGCCATGGGATCGTCTGCTGTTCTGCGGCGAAAGGTGTTTGGCAGATTGCGAAGCGCGGATTTTTTCGCTTGGGCCATCGTTGTGGATAAAACGACTCTCCCCGAACCCTTTAAGGTGATGCGCCGCCTGGATTTCTATCTCTTTTTTGTCACCGAACTTTTGCAAGCCATCCCTGCCGAACAACGTGATGGAGCAACTTTGATATTGGATGAATTTGGAGGGGAGCCAGACCTGCCTCTTGAATTTCGACGTTACATGAAGAGACGCAATATCCCGCGTCACTTCAACCGTGTACTGACAAAACGTTCAAAGAGCGAACCTTTGATCCAAGTTGCCGATTTGGTAGCGGGCGCGATCTTGCGGCGCGACTCGCGAGGGGAGGCGGATGCGTTTGATATGATCGCAGGAAAAATGGAGAACTTGATCGAATACCGCTTAAAGTAACCCGCCCTGCTAGCTGGTCCGTCATCACCTCCAGACGGGGCGGGGCCGCCACAGTAGGCGACCTTTCGCAGGGCAGGACAAGTCGATTTGACTTTTACATACTTATCATACTGCTTCTTGCCACCGGAGTCAATATGTCCGATTTCGCCGAGATCAAATCCATCCACGATTTCCCCTCGCTAATCAAATACCTGCGCAAGGAACTGGGCTGGCCGGTGGACGAGGAGCAGGTTGACGACCTGACGTTCGAGTACACGCCGCAGGAACTCAATCTGGACGCGCGGGCGGCGGTTAAAATCCGGGCGATCAAGCAATTGCGCCCGCTGACCGGCAACCAGCCGTGGGGCATTTTCTGGATTGATTTCGAGCCGAAGCGCCTACCGGTGGTGGTGATGCGGCGTATCCTGGGGGCGCTGGTGCGCAAACAGCGCGGCGGGCGGACGCACCAGGCCGCCTGGGACTTGCACGACCTGATGTTCATTTCGGCCACGGGCACGGGGGACCAGCGGCTGATGTCATTTGCCCATTTCCAGGAGACCGAAGGCACACCACAATTGCGCACCTTCTATTGGGATGCGCATGAAACACATTTCTTCTACATCAAGAATTTGAATCTGGACGCCTTACGCTGGCCGGAGAACCCGGCGGACGCAGCAGCCTGGCGGGCGCAGTGGTCGCAGGCGTTCACCGCCGCCCACCGCGAGACGATCAGCACTTCGCAGGCGCTGGCTTCGCGCATGGCCAGGCTGGCTTCGGCCATCCGCCTGCTCGTGTTGCAGACGGTGGAGGCCGAGCAGGAGGGCGGGCCGTTCCACCGGCTGTACGCCGAGTTCAAGCGGGTGCTGATCCACGATCTGGAAGTGGACGATTTCGCCGACATGTACGCCCAGACGGTGACCTACGGCCTGTTCACGGCCCGGGCGATGCCATTCACCGCCGCAGCCGGGGCGGCGCCAGACCTGCCCTTCGACCTGGAACATGTGGCGGCGTTCATCCCACCCACCAACCCGTTCCTGCGCGACCTATTCGCGGCCTGCATCCGCGCCGATCTGGACGATAACGAGGTGATGGACCTGGAAGGCCTGGGGGTAGGCGAGTTGGTGACCATGCTCCAGCAGGCGAACATGGAGAGCATCTTGCAGGATTTCGGGCGGCAGACGCGCGGCGAGGACCCGGTCATCCACTTCTACGAGTCCTTCCTGCGCGAGTACGACGCCGAGAAGAAGGTCAAGCGGGGCGTGTTCTATACGCCCGACCCGGTGGTTTCGTTCATCGTCCGTTCGGTGGACGCGCTCCTGCGCACGGAGTTCAACTGCCCGGACGGGCTGGCGACCCCCTCCCTGCCTCCCCCAAATCCGACAAGAGAAACTCGAATGCCAACCAAAAGTCTGGTGTCGGATTTGGGGGAGGTGCCCGCGCAGCGGGCGGTGGGGGCCTTTTCCCCCATCATCCTCGACCCTGCTTGCGGCACGGGCACCTTCCTGAAATATGTCATCGAGCAGATCTACAACCGCTTCGTGGAGAAGAACCGGTCGCACGGCCAGGCGGAAGTGCGCCGGTTGTGGAACGAGTACGTCCCGAAGCACCTGCTGCCGCGCCTGTATGGCTTCGAACTGCTGGCTGCTCCTTACAGTGTAGCGCACATGAAACTTGGACTGAAACTGCGCGAGACCGGCTACGACTTCGGCTCGGACGAGCGTCTGCGCGTCTACCTGACCAACACCCTGCAATGGGTGGACGAAGTACCGCGCACCGCCACCGAGTTCCTGGCGCACGAATCGGAGGAAGCCGGCCGCGTCAAGAGCCAGACGCCTGTCACGGTAGTAATTGGCAATCCACCGTATGCAAACTTTGGAATGATGAATAGAGGTAATTGGATTTCTGAATTGCTTGAGGAATATAAAAGAGGACTCAACGAGAAGAAACTGAATTTGGACGATGATTTCATAAAATTTATTCGTTTTGGACAATGGCTAATTGAACAAAGTGGCAAAGGTGTTCTGGCATTTATCACTAACAATACTTATATTGATGGCTTAACTCATCGTCGAATGAGGGAAAGCATTCTGGAAAGTTTTGATGAAATCTACATCATGAATCTTCACGGAAGCATTTACGACAACCCACCAAATAATTTGCAAGATGAAAATGTTTTCGATATTCAACAAGGGGTATGTATTTCGTTTTTAGTCAGACACGAAAAAAACAGAAAAAATGATGAAACTAAAATCTTTTATGTGAATTTGTGGGGAACTAGAAGACAAAAATACGAATCGCTAATTACAAATAATTTAGCAAGTACCGAATGGACGCGAATTTCGCCTAAGTCGCCAAATTTCTTTTTCATTCCTAAAGAAGAAACTTATCTTGATGAATACAAACAATATTTGAGTGTTTCGGAAATATTCGATTTCTCTAATTCTGCATTACAAACTAAGAAGGATGCATTAACTATACATTTCGACGTATCATCGCTAAAGAAGGTGTTAAGCGATTTACAAAAACTTGATACTGAAACCCTGAGACGCGAATACGAACTTGGTCCCGATGGTCGTGATTGGGGTGTGCATTGGGCAAAGCAAGATGTTGTGAGAAATAAGGGCGAAATATTTAATGTGGCGTATCGTCCATTTGATATTCGCTGGAGTTACTTCACCGGAAAGTCAAAAGGCTTCTTGGCTTATCCCCGAGCAGATCTCACGGAGCAATTATTAAAACCAAATCTTGCATTAGCAACGTTGAGGCAAATCGCTGGCGTAGAAGATACCTGTGAAGTTCTTGCAACACGCCACGCTATGACTGATAGAAGTATGTTCAGTACACACGGGACACCTTATATTTTCCCTATATATATTTATCCATCATCAATAGGAAAGCAGAAAACGCTATTTGATTCAGATAAGCGAAAGCATAATTTCACTCTTCACTTGCTCAACAATCTGAAAAGTTTAGTAGGGATAGATTTTATTCCTGATGGCACAGGCGACCTGCGTAAAACGTTTGGTCCTGAAGATGTATTCCACTACATGTACGCCGTCTTCCACAGTCCCACCTATCGCAGTCGATACGCTGAATTCCTGAAAATAGACTTCCCGCGCCTGCCGCTCACGAGCAATCTTGATTTATTCCGCCGGTTGTGCGGTTTGGGGGAGGAGTTGGTGTCCCTGCATTTGCTGGAGCATTCTGTGCTCGAAAAGCCCATCATTAAATTCACCGGCTGGACCGAAAACGGTGTGGCCAAAGGCTACCCCAAATACCAAGATGGCATGGTGCTCATCAACGAACAGCAGGGCTTCGAAGGTGTCCCGTCCGAAGTGTGGGAATTCCACGTCGGCGGTTACCAGGTCTGCCAGAAATGGCTGAAAGACCGCCGCGGCAGGCAGCTCTCGGCGGAGGATATCGTCCACTACCAGAAGATCGTCGTCGCGCTGAAGGAGACTATCAAGTTGATGGCGCAGGTGGATACGGTGATCGAGTCCGCGGGCGGGTGGCCGATAAAGTAAAGGTCAAAAGGAGAAAATATGGTTAAAGGGTATCAAGGGCAGTCTTGCCAGGAAGCAATTTTTGATTTTGTGAGTAAAACTGTCGGGCCAGTGTCTTACTCTGAAATCCATCGCAATATTCGCAGCAAGGGAGCCTGGAAAGATCATACCGTCTGGCGGATTATGATGAGCATCATTGTTAATCTGGTTCCTGCCAGGCATGAGTGGGAAAATCCCCATCCGTTCTTGTTTCTGCGTCCCGATGGCAGATTTGAGTTGTACGATAAAAATAAACATCCGGTGGTAATCGAGTAATCAACCGTTGCTAGAAGATCGTCGCGGCGCTGAAGGAGACCATCCGCTTGATGGGCGAGGTGGATGAGGCGATCGAGTCCACGGGCGGGTGGGTGGTGAAGTAAGACGAACGTGGTCGAAATAAATTTCGACCTACCACCTTCTCCGCGTTGTATGGGTTGACGGAGGAAGATGTCAAGATCGTGGAAGGGAAGTCGTAAAGGTAAAGTTATGTCACAAACGATGGAAGCCAGAGAAGTACTCGTCGGTGTATTGAAGCGAAAATCATCCCTTGATGTTTTGAGAATGCAGGGCTGGTATCATATCCCTGTTGCAACCGCCATTAAGCATTGGCCCCCGAAAACACTTGCTTTTTATCAAGGATACCCATTTGGCGAAGAAGCCTTTCGAATTCGTTATTACGGAGATGTAGAACAGATAGAGATTGTCCCGCGCAAGGTCTTGTTTCCAGACGACAAACGAAATGATCATAAAGCTGAAAACTTGTATTACAGATTACGTTTGAAAAAAATGAAAGAACGCGAACCAATCCTCAGTTATCGTCCCCGTGCATGGGCATTTATTTCCACTACCATGGCAAAATTCGATAATGCAGAACAAATCAATGATCTGTATGTTGGAAGCCATCTGGAAGAAAGATTATGGAAAGCCTTGAAATATGTCAAAATTCTGGCGGAACGGGAATGGGAATTGAATATTAAGGATCATACCTATTATGTTGATTTCGCTGTGTTTTGCAAACAGGGAAAATTGGCAATTGAAACCGATGGGTATACAACACATTACGGTTCAAGAGAAAAAATTGATTATGACACCTGGCGTCGAAACGAAATCGAGCTTGATGACTGGCGCTTCCTGCAATACACGACAAAACAGGTTAAGGAGAATTGGAATCTGTATTTGACACAAATACAAGAATCGATAGATATGCTTGGCGGGCAGGAACCCCCAGATGAATTCAGTAGAAAAATTGGGGAAGAACAAGCGGAGTATATTGTAGATGATGAAGAAATGTAATATTGGTGAGAATCTCCCCGCCGTAAGGCCGTCTAATTTCTAATGTTTCCTTTGAGGAGGCTTGAACAATGTCCGAATTCACATTCAAAATCATCAAAAAGATCGGTGTGCTTTCCATGACCGCCTCGGGCTGGGCGCCCCCACCGTCCCTTCGGGACACCTCCCCCAAATCAGACGTGATAAGTTTGATCGTGTCCATGATTTTATAGTCTGATTTGGGGGAGGCTGGGAGGGGGTTGGAATGAGAGAGAGCCAAAGTATGACATCCGTGAATGGTCACCGGATGGCGAGAAAATGGGCAAGGGGGTAACCCTGTCCAAAGAAGAATTACTGGCCTTGAAAGAGTTGCTGAACAAAATAGAGTTGTAATTGAGTTGGTGAAGGAAGAGACCAAGATAGTGGAGGGGAAATAGCCCCCCTATGGTCCCCCCATTTCGAAAAACAGAAATGGGGGGACGTGGTGCTTTGCTATAATAAATCTACCTCCCTTTCCGTGTCCAATTGCTCCTCCACCATTTCGAAAAACAGAATTAGGGGGACGTGGAGGCTTGCTATAATATATCGACCTCCCTTTCCATGAGCAATTGGTCCTCCCACATTTTCTGGCCGCTTGCCCCACGTTTTTGGCGGGGTGAAAATGGGGGGGGGTTGGGAGAGGGCAGGAAGGAAAAGCATATCAAGAAAGCCAAGCGTTCCACGCCGAAGATGATGCACCGCGCGGGCGAATTGCGTAGAGAGCAAACCCCTGCCGAAGCCAAATTGTGGGCATATTTGCGCACTCTCCGCGCCAAGGGAGTCCATTTCCGCCGCCAGCACGCCATCGGGCCATACATCACCGACTTCTGTGCCCCGCGCCAGAAACTGGTCATAGAGTTGGATGGAAGTCAGCACCTCGACCAGGAAGCATACGACGCTGAACGCACGGCTTTCCTCGAATCAAAGGGCTGCCGCGTCCTGCGCTTTTGGAACAGCGATATCATGAATAATATCAACGGTGTGATGGGTGTCATTTTGGAAGACCTAGAAGGGCTTTTTCCCGAGAGGATGATCAATGAAGAAGAGATTGGAATGATTGAAGGCGCAAACTGAGTTTGGAAGCAGAAATTCCGCAAGCCCTTGGTATTGATCTCGTTCCTAAAATTTTCTTCTAGGAGGTTTACACAATGTACGAAATAAAATACGAAATCACATCTGAAGTAGCTAAAATATTAAAATCATACGTGTATGTTTATATTGACCCCCGAAATGGCAAACCGTTTTATATCGGGAAGGGTAAGGGCAGTCGTCTTTTTGCACACCTTAAGGATCAATCTGATATAGAGAAGAAAGCTGAAATAGAGAAGGTGGCAAAAATTGCCGAAATCCGACGTAGTGGAAAAGAACCTCGAATTGAAATTCTACGGTATGGTCTTTCGGATTTAGAAGCCCGTTTGGTAGAAGCCGCTTCCATCGATCTTATCGGAAAAACCAAGCTAACGAATCGCGTGTCTGGCCACCACGAAGGCAGTTTTGGTCGAATTACTTCCCAGAGAGTCATTTCCATGCTGACTGCCAAGAAGATCAAAGTACATCACAAAGCTATTCTATTAACGATTAACAGATTATATCGAAGCGATATGTCACCCGAAGAACTTTATGAAACGACCCGTGGAATTTGGGTTGTAGGAGAAACTCGCAGAAACAAGGTTGAATATGCTATGGCCCTCTATCAAGGTATCGTTCTTGAAGTTTACCGTATTAAGCAATGGCATCCCGCAGGAACTCTTAAATACAATACTAGAGATTCATCGCATTTCAAGAACAGCGGCAGATGGGAGTTTTCAGGAAGTATTGCGAAGGATGTTCGAGAGGAATATATCGACTTCTCAGTTGGGAAGGCCGGCCAGAATCCAATTCGATATGTAAATGTTTAATTGCTAGTGGTTAATTGGAGGTAAATTTCGGTCCACATATTTACTTTGAGGAGACCTGAACCATGCCCGAAATCAAATTCGAAATTATCAAAAAGATCGGCGTGCTTTCCAAGTCCGCCTCGGGCTGGGCCAAGCAGCTCAACCTGATCAGTTGGAATGAGAGAGAGCCAAAGTATGACATCCGTGAATGGTCGCCAGACGGCGAGAAAATGGGCAAGGGGGTAACCCTGTCTAAAGAAGAATTGCTGGCCTTGAAAGAGCTACTGAATAAAGTTGAGCTGTAATTGGATTGGCGGAGGAAGAGACCAAGATAGTGGAGGGAAAATAGCCCCCCTATGGTCCCCCCATTTCGAAAAACAGAAATGGGGGGACGTGGTGCTTTGCTATAATATATCGACCTCCCTTTCCATGAGCAATTGGTCCTCCCACATTTTCCGTCCGCTTGCCCCACGTTTTTGGTGGGGTGAAAATGGGGGGGGGGGGGGCTGGGAGGGGTCAGGCCCCGGGCGTGGGAGCAGAGTTCGGAACGGTTGAATGCAGCGGTGGATGAGTTGTTGCAAATACTGGGTTAAGTATAAGGTTCGATGTTTTTTCTGGCTCGATATGTGCTACAATATATATCAGAATACATAGAAAGGAGCCAAAATGCAACAGATTATCGGTGTGACCGAACTTCAGCGCAAATTCCGCGCGTTTTTCGAGGACGTGGTCAGCAAGCGCACCCCTCTAGTGCTGACGCGCGGCTCGCGCCCGGAAGCGGTATTGATTTCCTACGAAGATTACCTGCGCTTCCAGCAAATGCAGGAAAGCGAAGTGCTAGCCCGCTTCGACAGGGTTTGGAACCGCCTTGCCCAGTTGAATGTCACAGTCGGCGATGATGAACTTGCCGCCGATATCCAGTCCGCACGGCAGGGATAACTGTGCGCGCCGTGCTGGATACCGGAGTGCTCGTCAGTGCCTTGATCCGGCGCCAGGGGACAACCGGCGACGTATTGCGCGCCTTGCGGGACGGACGTTTTATTGCCGTTTACTCCACCGACATCCTCGTGGAAATCATTGATGTGCTCGGAAGACCCGCTCTTCGTGCCAAATACCACATCGAGCCGGACGACATCAGCGTTGCCATCAACTTGATCCGCCTGCGCGGCGACCTGGTGGTGCCCGCCCGCAAAGTGGCTGCCTGTCGCGACCCCAAAGACGATAAGTTTCTCGAAGCCGCCCTCCCGGAAGGACACCGGGACGGTGTGGCCGGTGGCGCCGATTGCATCGTTTCGGGTGACGCCGACCTGCTCGACCTGGCGCCCTTCGAGGACATTCCCATTCTGCGCCCGGCGGAGTTTTTGGCAAGATTATGACCCACCCCCTCGTCAAATTCGCTGACCTCGTCGAACAGGTAGTGCTCAAGGGTGGGACAGCGCTTTATGGGAGTAACCACCTTGGCTGTCAACAACCACCAAACCCGCGAAACGCAGGGTTTTTATTATTCCCTTCCACTCCAACGCTATTCCACTTTGCCTTCCGCGTTGCCCGGTAAGGTCTGCAGGGGCGCGCCGCCGAGCCTCGGTTCCAGCGGCAGATTGTCGAGGTACTGCTGGAGCAGGGATGGGGCTTCGGGGTGGTCCACGTGCAGGGCATGATCGTAGTCACCGGCCGGGCAGTAGCCAGACCCTCTTTAATGCGCCCGACCAGTTGGCTGATACTCGTGGAGAGTATAATGTACCCCGAACAAATAAATCGGATGAACCCACCAGAGCCAAGGCATATCAATGTAAACATTTATCGGCCTGACTGGTAATACAGCAAGTGGAACCCAGGGGGCTAAGAATTCGCAAAAAGTGTCAGGAAGCTAGCCGCTCAAGAATCTATTGGGTATAATCTCATTATCTCTCTAATGGAATAACCCATGACAAGAAAATTGTTGAGGAAATCCTTAGGACCGCAAACCTGCCCATCCTTTTCAAATTCAATACACAGGAACGCAAGGTGATCCTCCCCTACCTTCTCTCCCACTATCAATGCAAGGGCAATCTATCCGCCATCTTACTTCGCGCCATGCAAATCGCGCATAAACATGAGAGCGCATTGGATGCGCGCCAGCGACGCGAACCTTTCATTGATGCGCTTTGAGAAAGGGAGAAGTAAGACAAACAGGAATATT
>Ga0315288_10006424_pt1 | contig 14907 bp, 12 predicted proteins | sample YL17G11_20_MG_FD_203454 | JGI IMG/M metagenome (GOLD analysis project Ga0315288, IMG submission 203454) | Sediment microbial communities from Yellowstone Lake, YNP, Wyoming, USA - YL17G11_20 | ecosystem: Environmental > Aquatic > Freshwater > Lake > Sediment | place: USA: Wyoming | collected... | reverse complement strand
GGGGTAGATACCCGGCAGCCAAACGCTTTGACGAGGCTTTTAGCACCAAGTATAATGAAGCTGAAAATGAAGCGGTTGAAAAAGGTTATTAGCTTTTTATTACCTAATTATGGTTATGTCAACCAATAAAGGCCCACTTTAGCTTCATGCGCCCGTAGCTCAGTGGACAGAGCATTGGTCTTCGGAACCAAGGGTCGTGGGTTCGAATCCCTCCGGGCGCGCCAGTTTCCGTAGCTGCCAACCAATTTACACGGAGACTGCTGAAAAAGAGGTCCAGGAAACTTTCTGGTGGGTCTGGGGGTGTCCCCCAGACTCAAAATTCCCCCAATCTTGGGGGAATAAGGGGGCTGATCAAGACTTTTTCAGTACTCTCTACACAACCTAAAAGGATTGACGAATATACTGATGAAGAAGTAGGATATGGCCAGAGAAATTCCTGAGTGCTTACTCTTTATCACGCCCATACTACGCCACAACAGCATACTATACCAGGAGGTTCAAAGATGAATGACAAAACGCCAGAAGTGGAAGTAATGATGAGCATAGAGGAACGCAAGGAGGCTAACGAGTTTATCGTAGAGCACTTGCAGGGCATGATGAGCGAGCGTAAACTGGAGTTCGGTGGGCTACGCAAAAAGCTCTCGATCACCTACTGGGTTATCATTGTCTTCTCTATCATCATGTTCGCCATGGGTATCGTGCTGCTGAGCGTGCCTATTGTCGCGGCCTTCCGCAATGACATCAGCGGACTCCAGTCTCTTACCGCGGCGGGCTTTGGAATCGCTGATTTAGCTGGACTCTTCCTGTTCCGTCCAATCGAACGGATTCACAGCCTCATGGGTGATATGAGCCAAATCACCGTAGCGCTCAACACCTTCCAGACTCAGGCCGGTTTGCGACTGCTGGAGATGAATGCTATGGACCGACCGACGATTGACCAGGCGGCTGAACGCATCAGTGCGGCAGCCAAAGAGAGCATTAAACTGGTTCAGGATTACTTCGAGGCGAAAGGCCCAGCACAATAAAAGCAACTGCGACACGTTGTTTTGGGGAAGTCAAAGCCTACCAGCTCACCCGCCGGAGGTTTTTATAGCCTGACCGTCGCCATAAGCATTAGAAAGTCAGCCACCTGATTACCAACAACAATAAGCCACCCTGCGCCTTCTAACCGCAGTGGCTCTAAACTCAAAACGCTAGCCTGCAAGATGTCGGGGGAGAACCATATCGAGTGGCCCTCCCCCGAGTTGACCAGACCTAGGCTTTACCTATTCGGAACACCTTGGTTCCACAGGTCGGGCATACACCTTGAGTGGCAGGCTTCTTGTTCTTCATTGTGATAGACCGTGGGTTCTTGATCTCTACCTTTTTCCTGCACTTCATACAGTATGCCTGCATTCTGACCTCCTCGCTCTAGATTTAGTCTCAGCCTAACACATAGCTGAACGTAAGTCAATAGGTTCAGAAGCCAATTTTAGCATTTTTGTCTCAAATTCATATAGTATCCATAAAAAATGGAGAGCACTTCAAACGTGCTCTCCATCAGTTGACCAGTTTTCCTCAGACCCAGCTCAATTGCGGTGTTCACCGTCGCATGGGGCCTCTCTTTTAAGAGACTGGCCTACTCAATGCCTTCGTGAGCCGGAGTCGAGTTCCGCCCGCCCTACCATTAGGTAGGGCAACTACTATACACCTCCCAAACTCCCAATACTCCGTGAAGCCTCATCTTTCACCTCCCAGAGTTAAACTCAGATCGGCACCCATCAGCCTCTCTATTTACTATTTAAGCACAATTAGCTGCGATTGTCAAGCCCTGGCTGGCTCAATTCCGGAATAGCTGGACAATACAGCTCTACATTTGCTCCGGAGCGTTTATTCCCATCAATTGAAGAGTACGGGACAGCACCACCTTGGCAGCCGCCACCAGCTTCAGCCGTGCCTGGGTGCTAGCCTGGTCTTTGGATATCACCCGGCACTGCTTGTAGAAGCTATGAAACGCCGTAGCCAGCTCCTGGGCATAATAGGGCAAGTGATGGGGTTCCAAATTAGAGGCCACCGTCTCTACAACCTCAGGCAGTCGGAGCATATAGCGGATAAGGCTCAACTCCGGCTCTGAGGTTAGCAGTGAAACATCGCCCTGACTGTAGTCTACACCCTGGACACGGCGCAGTATGCTGGCGATGCGGGCATGGGCATATTGCACATAGTATACTGGGTTATCCTCCGATTGCTTCTTGGCCAGCTCCAGGTCAAAGTCCATCTGGCTGTCTGCGCTGCGGGCAAGGAAAAAGAAGCGACAGGCATCAGTCCCCACCTCCTCCACAACCTCACGAAGGGTTATGATATCACCGCTGCGTTTGGAGATCCTCAGGATCTCTTCGCCGCGACGCAGGGTGACCATCTGAGTTATGATGACCCTTAGCCGCTCTGGGTTTACGCCCAGCGCGCCTACAGCCGCTTTCATGCGGGAAACGTGACCCTGGTGGTCAGCTCCCCAGATATTAATCACCTGGTCGAAGTTGCGCTCTACGAACTTGTTATAGTGATAGGCGATGTCCGAGGCAAAATAGGTGGGGGTGCCATCGCTGCGTACCAGCACGTTATCCTTGCTCTCACCCAAAGCGGTGGAGGCAAACCACAAAGCGCCCTCTTTGTCAACGATGTAGCCCTTCTCCTTCAAAAGCGCCATAACTCTGCTGTATTGGCTGCCCTTAAAGAGGCTGCTCTCGTTGAACCAGAGGTCAAAAACCACGCCCACTAGCTCCAGGTCGGCCTTTATCTGGGACAGCATCTTGTCCAGCCCAATCCGGCCCACTTCAGCCGAGGCCTTTTCAGGTGACAGCTTCGAGAGACGGTCGCCGTACTCAGCGATAATCTCACTGGCCAACTCTACCATATAGCTGCCCACATAGCCCTCGGCTGGCATCTCGACTGGGAGACCCATGCCCTGCTGATAGCGACAGACGAGGGAGCGGCGAAAATGCTCTATCTGAGCGCCGGCATCATTGATATAGTATTCTTTCTCCACATAGTATCCGGCGGCCGAGAGCACCATGGCTAGTGCACTGCCCAGCACAGCCCCCCGCCCATGCCCCACATGGAGAGGCCCGGTTGGGTTAACACTTACAAACTCAAGCTGAACCCTGGTCTTCTTGCCCAGGTCAATAGCTCCATAGTTTTGACCTTGCCCCAGGATGGTATCCACCTGCTGGGCCAGCCAATCACCCTTCAGGACAAAGTTAATATAGCCTGGCCTGGCGGCCATCACCTTCTCAATCTCCGCTGAAGGGGATATGAGGCCAGACAGATGTTGGGCTATGGTATAGGGATCCATATGGGCCGAGCGAGCTAGCTTGAGCGGCAGACTGGAAGCATAATCGCCATGCTCACTAATTTGAGGGCGTTCAATGATTATCTCAGGCAGAGCTACCTCTGGGAGCAGTCCCCGGCTCTGAGCTTCGGCTGCTGCTTGGCATACCAACTGGGCAATCCTATCTTTCAACACTTTCAACTCACCTCAGTTACTCCGGACCACAGACGGGCAACCTCCTGCGAAAGCAGGGGGTGACTCGTCAGGCCAGGGTTTTGATCGAGAAGTTGGCTGGCCTCTCGTCTGGCCAGCTCCAGAAGTGCTATATCTGAGAGTCGCGCCATAGTCAGGTCAGGCAGACCACTCTGCCTTACACCGAAGAACTGCCCGGGCCCCCGGAGGCGCAAGTCCTCTTCGGCCAGGGCAAAACCGTCCTGAATTCGCTCCATCCTGGCCAGCCGCTCTCTAGCTTCGGCAGAGGGGTTCTCCGACAGCAGCATACAATAGCTCTGATGCTGGCCACGACCTACCCGGCCACGGAACTGGTGAAGCTGGGACAGTCCGAAGCGGTCTGCCCCTTCCACCAGCATCACCGTCGCGTTGGGAACATCAATACCCACCTCTACTACCGGAGTGGACACCAGGATATCTAGCTCTCCAGCCCGGAAACGCTGCATCACCTCATCCTTCTCACGCGAAGGCATCCGCCCGTGGAGCAAACCCAGACGCAGGTCAGAGAACACCTCTCGGGACAGGTGCTCATACTCGGTAGTGGCCGCCCTGGCCTCCACAGCCTCCGATTCCTCAATCAGCGGGCAGATGACAAAGGTCTGCCGCCCGGCCGCCACCTGACGGCGCACGAAAGCATAGGCGCTGGCTCGCTGCTCCGGCCCCAAATACCTGGTTTTTATGACCTGCCGCCCAGGCGGCAGCTCGTCAATCACTGAAAGGTCCAGGTCGCCATAGAGGGTAAGGGCCAGGCTTCGGGGTATGGGAGTGGCGGTCATGGCCAAAAGATGAGGGTTGAAACCTTTCTGGCGCAGAGCAGCACGCTGAGCAACGCCGAAACGGTGCTGCTCATCCACCACAGCCAGCCCCAACTGGGGAAGTGTCACCCCCTCCTGAATCAAAGCATGGGTGCCTACCAAGATATCTATCTGGCCTCCGGCAGCCAGTTCCTGAAGCTCCTGCTTCTGGCCCTGGCTCAGGCTACCTGTTAGTAGAGCCAGAGTGAGAGGGCGTTCCAACAGGCCAGGGTAGCTCCGCAAGTTATCCTCTCCCGCCTGGCCAGCCTGTGACAGCAGCGAGGTCAGGGTGCGGAAATGCTGTTCGGCCAGAATCTCAGTGGGAGCCATCAGCGCCCCCTGGTAGCCGCTGGCCGCTGTCAGCGTCAGAGCGGCAGCAGCCACCACCGTCTTGCCACTGCCCACCTCTCCTTGGAGCAACCGGCACATAGGCTGAGGCCGGGCAAGATCGGCCAGGACTTCGGCCAGCACCCTCTGCTGAGCAGCGGTAAGGTGGAAGGGCAAGCCAGCCAGAAACTTGTCCAGCACCCTGCCATCCGGACTCAAGCGAGGGCCAGGCTGTTGCTGCCACTCCTTTTTCTTGGCCCGAACGCCTAGCTGGAGCAGGAATAGCTCATCAAAAGCCAGCCGCAACCGCGCCCGCTCCCTGAGCTGATGTTCCTCCGGAAAGTTGGCCTGGGCGATGGCCTGGGGTAGCTCCAAGAGCTGGCAGCGCACCTTTATTTCGTCAGGCAGGAAATCGGGCAACTGGGGTGCCCAGGTGTCCACCACCTCTTTCATAATCCGACGCACCTGGCGCTGATACAGTCCCTCGGTGAGATGATATACGGGCACCAGACGACCCGCGTGAATAAGCTCACCCTCCTCAGCCAGCTCCCACTCCGGATTCTCCATCACCCGTCGGCCTTTGAACAGGGCCACCCGGCCGCTGAGGACTACCCCAGAATTGGTAGCCAGTTTTTTAGCCAGGTAAGGCTGGTTGAACCAGACCACCCGTAGGTTGCCACTATCATCGCCTACAATAGCCTCTGTGGCTGGCCGCAGGCCAAGGCGCGTCTGCCTGGCCTCCCAGACAGTGGCCACAATGGTCTGTTCTTCCCCAGGTACCAACTCAGCGATAGCCTTCTTCTGGCTGTAGTCCAGGTAACGGCGGGGGAAGAAATAAAGTAACTCGCGCACTGTGTTCACCCCCAGCCGACGAAAGCGAGTGGCTGTTGCGGCGTTGATGCCTTTCACGGTTGTTAGCGGGGCATCCTGCCACTGGCCAGGTGGAGAGCCTACTTTCCGCACAGGGCGTTTCTTTGCGAGCGGTGGCGATTCCGCTTTGGGAAGCGCTTCGTTTGTTGATTCTATTTCAGCCAGCAAGTTAAGCAACTGAGCCGACCATTCCCGCCGCTTGGAAGTGTCCCAGGCAGCATAGCCTGGCTGGGGCGGCACTAGTTGGTCAAAGCGGCGCAGCAGCTTAGGCTGGCTTATATTTTCCTTAACCCGCTCCGCCCAGCGGCGCAGAAACTTATCCAACCCACCTATGACCGCCAGGTCAGCATAGCCCTTGGCTTTTTCCAGTTCCAGGATGCGCCGCAGGGGATCAAGCTCAGCTCGCTTTGGCGATCGCTGCGATACCTCAAGCATCATTTGAGCCTTTGGCCGACTGTTGCAATACGGCTATGCCCACTGCACCAGGTCCGATATGAGTACCCAGCACCGGGCCAAACTGAGCCAGTTGCATACGTTCCCTGGGAAAAGCCAGTGCCAACTGCTCGGCCACAAGTTCAGCTTCCTGGGGAGCAGCACTGTGAAGGATGGCTACCTCCTCAAACGGCTGATGCGCCAGAGCCAACTGGCACAGCCGATTCAAAGCATGGCGGCGGGTACGTACCCGCTCCAGGGGGTGCACTTCGCCATCGCGGACTGTCAACACTGGCTTGATGTTAAGCACCTGTCCCAAAAAGGACTGTGCTCGCCCGATACGGCCCCCTTTTTGTAGATATTCCAGCGTATCTAGCAGCCCCACGAGATAGCAGCGCTTCATAGCTCGGCGCACCAGCGCTGTAACTTCCTCCAGACTGGCACCGGTCTGGGCAACCCGCGCCGCCGCAATGATCAAAAGGCCCAGTCCCATCGAGACAGCCAAAGAATCTATGATTTCCACCCGCTTGTTCCCCAACTCCTTGGCCGCCAGCCGGGCACAATCATAGGTGCCACTGAGCTTACTAGATATATGAATCGACACAACCTCAGCGCCATCCCGGCTCAGCTTTTCGTAGACTTCTGTGAAGATGCCCGGCGGAGGCACCGATGTCGTGGGCAATATAGAGCTGGACACCAGCTTGCGATAGAACTCGTCAGGCTGAAGGTCTGCGCCATCACGATAAACCTCAGTGCCGAAGTTGACGCAAAGGGGAATTACAGTGATTCCCCATTCCTGGATCACTTTGGCTGGCAAATCAGCAGTACTATCTGTGACCACTCTGACAGTCATGTGTAGCACTCTACTCAATAGAAATAATGTAGTGATAGTGCACCTGCCCACCCTCAACCACCTCCACCCCGACCTGGGGATATCTCTGGCGAATATCCTGGGCCAGTTGCTCAGCCTCCTCCCGGCTGGCCTCTGCCCCATAATACATGGTGAGCACCTCAGCGCTGGAAAAGTCAACCTGGGCAAGCGCCTGACATAGCGCTTCTGCCACGCTGTCAGCCACCGAGGCTAGCTGGCCATTGAGAAAACCCATAAGTTGTCCCTTCTTGATCTTGCGGTCGCCCACCCTGGCCGACCGCACCGCCTTGGTCAACTCCAGGGTGACCACCTCCCGCCTGGCCTTCTCCATAGCAGCCGTATTGGCCTCAAGGTCGGCTTCGCTGCTGAAGGCCAGCAGAGCAGCTATACCCTGGGGAATAGTTTCGGTGGGCACTACTTTCACCTTCTTGGTGGTCAACGATTTTGCCTGTTCAGCAGTGGGAATTATGTTGCCATTATTGGGCAACAGGATAACCTTGTCGGACGAGACCAGTTCTATAGCCCTAAGAAGTTGCCGTGTGCTGGGGTTCATCGTTTGCCCCCCTGGCACTATCGCGGCCACACCAAGACTGCGGAAGACCCTGACCAAGCCTTCTCCTGAGGTCACCACTACAATAGCTATTTGGAGAGTAGGGACCAGAGATTTGCGTCTTGCCAGGTAATCCTGATGCTGGTCATCCATATTTTGTATTTTTACCCCATGCAATACTCCCTGCGAGGTTGCATAGCGAAGCACATCTCCCGGGTCAAAGGTATGAAGGTGCACACGTATCGTATTTTCGTCGCCGGCCATCACCACTGACTCGCCCTTTTTCTCCAACTTATGTTGGATGTGCTCCCGATTGAGCTTGTCACCCTTCAAAAGGAACTCAAGACAATATCCGTAGACGAACTCCACCTCGTCCTGCTGGGCTGAGGCAGTAATCGGCACAGGCACCTTGCTGCCAATTATCTGAGGCGTTTGCTGCTGCATCTGGTCAGACTCTCCCTTAAGAAACCGCAACGCCCCTTCCAGTATTATGCAAAGTCCCTGTCCCCCGGCATCAACGACATCGGCCTCTCTCAATACCGGGAGCAATTGGGGGGTTCTAGCCACAGACTCGCGGGCAGCGCTTACCGTGGCCTCCATAACAGAGACCAGGTCGCCATTATTGTTTGCTTTCCACCGTGCAGCCTCAGCCGCCTCACGGAGTACCGTGAGTATAGTGCCTTCTACCGGACAACTGATAGCTTTATACGCCAGGCCACAGGCTTCTTGCAGGCTCAGCGCCAGGTCTTCACCACCGAGGCATGTCTTGCCATCCAGTCCCTTGGCCAGGCCGCGCATGATTTGAGACAGGATGACTCCGCTATTGCCCCTGGCCCCCATGAGCGCCCCCTGAGCCATGGCTTGCATCACCGCTGAGGCACTGGTGTCAGAAACACGCTGTGCCTCCTCTACAGTAGAACGCATGGTCAATAGCATGTTAGTGCCCGTATCGCCATCAGGCACCGGGAAGACGTTAAGAGCGTCAATAGCTGAGGCGCTCTTCTCCAGCCAGAGGGTGGCTGCGGCGAACATATCCCTCAATTCCTGGCCACTATACGATTCAACTTTGTTCAATAGTTTGCCATTCCTTGCGCGGGCAGACATATTATGCTATCCTTATGCCAGCATTGTAACCGAATTCTGTTTTCGGGTCAAAGGGGAACGACTTGGCTACCAAATGTGAGCTTTGCGGTAAAGCGCCTCAATACGGCCATAATGTGAGCCACTCCAAGCGCCATACGCGGCGGCGCTGGAAGGTCAATATTCACCCGGCCAAGCTGCTGATAAAAGGCCAGCAGAAAAGGCTCAATATCTGCACCCGCTGCCTGCGCACCTACCAGAAGCTCAGCCCGCAAAAACAGGCCTAAGCATTACCGAGGCTGTCCCTGATCTGAGCTATGGCCTGGGCAATACTTTGTTTCTTGTTAAACACCGCTGAGCCAGCTACCAGCACCCTCGCACCGGAGGCAACCACTTTGGGTGCTATCTGAGCAGTAATACCACCATCGACCTCCAGCTCAGCCCCCAGCTTGCGTTCGTCAAGGATGCGTCGCAGGCGAGCGATCTTGTCCAGCATCTCCTCGATGAAAGGTTGCCCCGGAAACCCCGGATTGACCGTCATCAGCAGCACCAGGTCTAAACTGGGCAGCACCTCGTCCAGAACGGAAAGAGGAGTGCCCGGATTGAGGGAAACACCTGCCTTGACCCCCAGCTTCTTCATCATCTGGATTCCGCGCAGCAGATGGGGACAGGCCTCAGCATGAATGGTTATGATATTAGAGCCAGCCTTGGCAAAGTCTTCCAGATGGCGCTCAGGCTGTTCGATCATCAAATGAACATCCAATGGAAGATTAGTCCAGGGACGCAGCGCCGCTACCACCGGAGCGCCTATGGTTATATTGGGCACGAAGTGCCCGTCCATCACGTCCACATGGATATAGTCCGCACCGGCACGGGTTACCTCGGCCACCTGCTCCCCCAGCCGACCGAAATCAGCAGATAAGATGGATGGGGCGAGTTTAACCTGGTTGATAGTCAAGTTTGCTTTCTCGGCTTTTTTCGTTTTACTTGCGTTCTTTCTAACCCTTTCAGTAACCGCTCTATTGATATATCGTAAACCGATGAATCACTGAAATCCACATAATTCAGCACGGGATAAAGAAAAGGTTTCAAATCACGGCTACCACGCTTGACCGGGAAATTAGGCTCTGTCCAAACGTCATCTCGGGAAACAGGCACCATCTTGTCTGGGTCTTCGTCTATTTGCTCTTCTATTTCTTTCAGGACGCCATCCCGCAACAAGGCCTTGGCTGAGCAGAGCACTAGCATCTTATCTGCCTCACGGCGCTTTTGCCCAATCTCCCGCCATGTCTTTTCCCCAGGGGTGTTGTCCATAGAGTACAACCAACATGAAATGCCACTAGCTTCCAAATCACGACACAACTTTTGAGCAAACTCTTTTTCAGGTTCACCATAGGAGATAAAACAGGAACAATATTTGACTTTGGCTACAATACGGGGTAAAGCATCAAGAAACTCCTTAGGCACTCCTGCGCCTTTGAAGAAAGTGTTCAACTCCGGCGTCAGTCTGTTTCCCGCCGATCTAAAAGAGTTGATAACGGTATCAATTCCTATGGTGCTGGGCCCCTCGTGAACAACCTCCACCAGGTTCGTGACCTGGTGGAGGTCATAATCGGCAAACGACATAAGACTACATATTGCTTGGGCGAGATTGGCCCCACGGAGGTTGGCTATGAAGAGATTGGCTCTGCTGAGGTCAGCACCGCTCAGGTCAGCCAGGTAAAGATTAGCCTCAAAGAGGTCAACCCCGTTGAGGTTTGCCCCACTGAGATTAGTCAGGAACAGCTCAGCCATGTGGAGGTCAGCCCCAATGAAGTTGGTTTGAAAGAGTTCGGCCTTGCTGAGGTCGGCCCCGCTGAGGTTGACCTTGCTGAAATCGGCCTTGCTGAGATCGGCCTCGCTAAGATCAGCACTGACAAGGTTCGCCCCTCTGAGGTTGGCATCCCTGAGGTTGGCATCCCCGAGGTGGGCTCCGCTAAGATCAAGGCACTCCTTGCGATGCTGTTTCCGCCACAGGGCTATGGCCTTTTTGCCACCCCACACCACCTTCACATGCTCAGAGTCGGCCATGGATTTCTTCCTTCTCTAACCTCGCACTTCAAGTCGTCGTTTGGCCTCGGCTAGCGCTTTTTTCACCTGCTCCGGTGCTGTGCCACCAGGCACATCTCTGGCAGCCAGGGATGATGCCACTGTAATAGAGCGCGCATCCTCGTTAAATTGAGGACTGAAACGGCGGTATTCTTGCAGGCTTAGCTCAGATAAATCTTTTTTCTGCTCCACGGCATAGCGCACCAGCTCGGCCACCGCCGTATGCGCCTGCCGGAAGGGGACGCCTTTTTTGGCCAGATAGTCGGCCAGGTCAGTGGCCAGAATATAGTTGCCCTGGGCCGCATCAAGAAAGCGCTGCTTATTTATCCTGATCGTCCGCACCATGCCGGAGCAGACCTCCAGACTGGCTAACAAAGTATCTACCGTATCGAACAGCCCCTCTTTGTCCTCCTGCATATCGCGGTTGTAGGCCAGGGGCAGTCCTTTCATAGTAGCCAGGAAGCCCAGCAGATGGCCATAGACCCGCCCGGTCTTCCCTCTCACCAGTTCAGCCACATCGGGGTTCTTTTTCTGGGGCATAATGCTCGAGCTGGCGGCATAGGTCTCATCCAGCTCCACAAAGCCAAACTCGGCCGAAGACCACAGCACGATCTCCTCAGCCAGGCGGGAGAGGTGCATCATTGCCAGACAGGCCGCCGCCTGGTATTCAATAACAAAGTCCCGGTCTGAGACGGCGTCCAGGCTGTTCCGGCTGATTTGAGAAAAGCCCAACTGCTGAGCCACAAACTCTCGATCTATAGGATAGGTAACCCCGGCCAGCGCCCCGCTGCCCAGGGGCAGCACATCGGTGCGCTTCAGGCAATCGCCAAAGCGCCCTTTATCTCTCTCCGCCATCTCAAAATAGGCCAGTAGATGATGGGCCAGCATAACAGGCTGGGCACGCTGCACATGGGTATATCCCGGAATAATCACATCTTTATTGGCTTCAGACAGAGCCAGCAAGGCACGCTGAAAATCAGTCAGCTTTTCTAGGGTCTGGCCGATGGTCTCTTTGACATAGAGCCGCATATCCAGGGCGACCTGGTCATTGCGCGAGCGGGCGGTATGGAGCTTGCCGGCAACATCGCCTATCTTCTCGAACAGGCGGCTTTCAATACACATATGGATGTCTTCCTGCCGGAGCAGGAAGACGAACTTGCCCTGCTCAATTTCCTGCCGTATAGAGATGAGAGCCATGACGATGAACTCGGCTTCTTTATCGGTGATAATATCTTGCTTGGCCAGCATTTTAGCATGGGCTATGGAGCCGGCGATGTCCTGGCGATAGAGGCGTCGGTCAAAGGGAAGAGAGGCAGTGTAGGCCGCCGCCTTCTCATCCATCTCCTTACCCAAACGGCCTCGCAATGGTTGTTTCTTTTCCATTAAACCTGACCTAAATAATGGGTCTTATCCCGAAAATAAGAATTGTTCCGTTCACCCTGAGCCTGTCGAAGGGTGAAACCCTTGGAGCCGTCCGTGCTTCGCGGTGCTGGTGGCAACACCAGCATGGCGGATTACTCCGAAAATGGCTCTTTCAGCCCCCTTAGTCCCCCAATCTTGGGGGAATCGGGAGGGAGATTGGGGGACACCCCCAGACCCCCACCAAAGGGGCTTTGCCCCTTGTGGAATCCCCATTTTCGTGCTTCGCGGTGCCGGTGACAACCGCGCACGGAGGATTGCTACAAGAAACTGTAGGGCCAACCCTCACTTTTTTGCTCTACCCCGCTTCTTTTTAGGAGCCATGATGCTCAGCGGCCCTTCCGGCTGACCTAATAGCTGTACCTGGGCCTGCACTTTCATCGGCAAACCCCAGATATGAATAAAGCCAACAGCGGCACTCTGGTCGAAAATGTCACCTTTATCATAAGTGGCCAGGCTGAGGCTGTAAAGCGACTTGGGCGATTTCCTGCCTACCACGGTGCAGTTGCCTTTCCATAGCTTGACCCGCACTGTGCCGCTGACATGGCGCTGCGTGCTTTGCACATAGGCAGCTAAGTCCTGATGCAAAGCGCTGAACCACAGACCGTTGTAGACCAAGTCGGCGTATTCAGCAGCCACTTTATCTTTGAAGCGAAGCTGGTCTTTGGAAAGGGTCATGGTCTCCAGCGCCTTGTGTGCCTTAAGCAGCACAGTGGCTGCCGGCGACTCATACACCTCACGCGACTTGATGCCCACCAGCCTGTTTTCTATGTGGTCAATACGGCCCACGCCGTGTTCACCGGCCAGGGCGTTGAGTTCACGGATGAGGCCGACACCGTCCACAGCCTCGCCATCCAGGGTAACGGGGATACCCTGCTCAAAGCCTATCTCTACATAGCTGGGCTGCCCAGGGGCATCCTGCAGCGATTTGGTCCAGGCGAAGACGTCCTCCGGCGGCTCAACCCAGGGGTCTTCCAGAACACCACACTCTATGCTCCGCCCCCACAGGTTCTCATCAATGGAATAAGGGCTGGCCTTGGTTATGGGAATGGAGATTTTATACTTCTGGGCATAGGCGATAGTCTCCTCGCGGGTCATACCCCATTCCCGGGCAGGGGCGATGACCTTAAGCTGGGGGGCCAGCGCTGCCACACCGACATCTATCCTGACCTGGTCGTTGCCCTTGCCAGTGCAGCCGTGGGCCACCGCCACAGCGCCTTCTTCCAGAGCGGTGTCCACCAGGAACTTGGCAATCAGGGGGCGAGAGAGGGCAGTAGCCAGGGGATATTGGCCCTCATAGATGGCATCGGCCTGGAGGGCAGGGAAGACGAAATAGCGGACGAAAAGCTCCTGGGCATCCAGCACCAGCGATTTGATTGCGCCTACCTTAAGCGCCCGTTGCTGGATGGCGCTGAAATCACGCTCATTGCCCACATCAAGGGTAAGGGCCACTACATCCAGGCCATATTTTTCAGCCAGCCACTTGATAGCTACCGAAGTATCCAGACCGCCGCTATAGGCCAGCACCACTTTCTGAGCCATGCGAAGCCTCCGTTTGCTTATTTCTCCGGGCTGGCCACTGGTTCAGCACCTGCCGCAGCCAGAGCCTCTTCCAAAATTGCCAGGGCCTCGTCAACTTCAGCCTCAGTAACGATAAGAGGGGGTATGAAGCGCACGACATTTGGCTTGGGCTGGTTCACCAGAAGCCCCCGTTCCAGACAGTCCTGCAACACCTTGTCAGCCATATCTCTCTTGAACTCCAAAGCCACCAGCAGCCCACGGCCACGCGCCTCAGCCACAAAATCAAATTTAGATCGCAACTCCTCCAGCCCGGCCAGAAGCCGTTGTCCCATTTGCCGGGCGTTCCCCGGTACATCATAGTCAATAATATACTTCGCCACAGCATACCCAACAGCACAGGTCAGCGGGTTGCCGCCATAAGTAGAGCCGTGGTCTCCAAGGGAGAACACAGCCGCCTTTTCCTTGGCCAGCACCGCCCCTATGGGTACACCGCTGCCCAGCCCCTTGGCCAGTGTCATTATATCAGGTTCAACGCCCAGTTGCTGATAGGCAAACAGGCTGCCTGTGCGACCCATACCAGTCTGTATTTCGTCCAGGATGAGCAGCAAGCCCTTTTTCTGACACCAGGCAGCGACTTCTTTGAAGTAGTGCTCACCTGGGATGATGACCCCGCCTTCACCCTGGATAGGCTCCAGCATCACAGCGCAGGTACGCTCGCTGGTGGCCGCCTTTATAGCTTCAATATCGTCATAAGCCACATTGACGAAGCCGGCGGGCAGCGGGGTATAAGGCTCCTGGAACTTGGCCTGTCCCGTGGCAGCTACCATGGCCAGGGTGCGCCCATGGAAAGAGTTGAAGGTAGTGATGACCTCGTAAGCGCCGCCAAGCTTGAGCTTGCCGTAGCGGCGGGCCAGCTTCACCGCACCCTCGTTAGCCTCAGTGCCGCTGTTGCACAGAAAGACCCGATCCAGGCAGCTATTCTCCACCAGAAGCTGGGCCAGTCTCACCTGGGGTATGGTATAGAACTGGTTACATGTCTGAATAAGGTGGCCTGCCTGCTCGGAGAGAGCCTGCACCACCACCGGGTGGCTGTGGCCCAGGCAATTCACCGCTAAGCCACCTACGAAATCAAGATAAACTCGCCCCTGGTCATCCCAAACACACACCCCCTTGCCCCGCACCAGCGTCAGGGGTACGCGTTTTATCACCTGCATATAATACTTTTGCTCTAGCTCCTGCCAGTTAGTCATTTACTTGGCCTTCGAGGTAATATAGTGGTGCCCCCACCCCCACCTTCTGCCTCAGCCAGCAGGGCATGAGATTGGCGGCCATCAATGATGCGAGCCATAGGCACGCTTTCCACAGCCCGCAGACAGGCCTCCAGCTTGGGAACCATGCCTGCCGAGGCCACCCCGGA
>Ga0315288_10006423_pt1 | contig 14907 bp, 10 predicted proteins | sample YL17G11_20_MG_FD_203454 | JGI IMG/M metagenome (GOLD analysis project Ga0315288, IMG submission 203454) | Sediment microbial communities from Yellowstone Lake, YNP, Wyoming, USA - YL17G11_20 | ecosystem: Environmental > Aquatic > Freshwater > Lake > Sediment | place: USA: Wyoming | collected... | reverse complement strand
TGTCTGGTCGGAAGGACCACAGATCGTGGCGTAGATGCCACCAGCTCTGGTCACCAGCGACCGCGGATGCACCAAGCAGCCACCCGGCGGGACCTAGGCCGAGGCGGATGGGGAATCTCCGTCTCCCCCTTGACTTCTACCTATCATGGATGTCCCCGGAATCCCGACATCGAGCGGCAAAGACAGGATGGAACACCGCGCCGCCCCTCCTATCACTCTCGCGAAGAGGGCTACAGGGCCCGAAGACGGCCGGCTCTGGACGGCGGTTCCGCCGCTCTCCCCCGGCTTCCCAAGTCGGCCGCCAGAGCGAACTACCGGATCTCCGCTCCTCCGGCGTCGGGACACACGAGGAAGCCCCGACGCCCGCCTACGGCGCTTGGCCACAGAGACGGGCTCGGTCCCCATTACCCAGAGCCCGACTCCGCGGCTCCCTCCTCACTGGACAAGGGCCGGGAGGAGTACCGGACCCGGGCCCTTGCGTCGGACCTGAGCGCCTGCAGCACCTGGGCAACTGACTCTGGCAGCGAGGCGCGAGCTTCCCACTCGGCAAGCAGCGCGCCAGCGGCCTGACGCACGTAAGGACTGGCGTGACCAGCCGCCTGCCCGACTAGGCGGAGCCCCCACAGCACCACGGGGCCCCAAGGAAGTGTGTAGACGTCTTCCTCAGCGGCGTGGTCAGCCAGGATTGGCACTAGCCTCCCCGTCACACACCGTATGGCCTCTGCCAGGTACTGCGCCGCCTTGTCGTCGCGCGACTGCGCCGCCAGCCGATCGATCAGGGCCATCGAGAGGCTAGCGCGCACCCCAGCGTCTGGCGCCGTCCTATCCTCGCTGCCCTCGAGGAGTACTGCGGCGAGAACAGGGATCGCGGCGGGAGCGCACGCGCCCGACATCCCGACGGCCCATTCATCGATGCTCCCATGTAGGGCGCAGTCGGTCCTCGAGCGCAGCTCCCGCACCAGACAGGTGAACCCGCGCAGTGCTTCGTCGGGGCCAGGCATCCTGACCTGAAATCGTGAGAGCGGGCCACTTGGCAGGGAGACGGCATGCCCGAGCGGAGGCGGTATCGTCAGCCAGACACTCGCATGTGCCTCGATGGCGCGGAGAAGATCGGGCGATGCGGCGCGCGCGATCGCTCCGACCAGGGAGTACAGCACCTGGCAGTCGGTGTGGAGGACCTGCGGGCACTCGATGGCAGATGCCAGGCGCGCGACCACCTCGTGATCGTCGGCCCCCCACTCTACCTTGGCTATCGCGTCCTCCGGCGCCCACGATCGCCCACCGAGCTTCAGCTGCCCTGGCTGCCGCGAAAGAACGCTGTCCGCATAGGCCAGAAGCGATTCTTTCGCCCATCCTTTCAGTGCGTTGTGATCCTGTTCAGTGACAGAGCCCGACCAGCCGAAGGCGTCCAGTAGCGACAATCGGCACCAGGGGTCATTCGTCCTCGTGAGCAGATCGTGACCGAATCTGGCCCGTAGCTCTGCCCTTCCCTCGGCCGCCACGCCGATCGTCCAGACGATGCCGTCTGCGTGTTGCGGCTGCTCCGACGCCCGCCGTAGCAACTCCTCTGCGACGCCCATGGCCTCGTCCGCAGGTGCCGCCCCCAGCCACATGGCGACCACCGAGGAATGCCTTCCATCGTCCCAACGGGCACGGGGAAGCGCCGCCTGCAGCGCGGGGGAAAGAGCATTGGCGATCTCATGCTGCGCATCGACATAGGGGAGGATGTCAGCCCATACGCCAAGCGGAAACGGGTCGAAGCCCCGCAGGGAGGGCTCGAGGAGCCAAGGACCCCCGAACCACCGAGCAACGGCCGGCAAGTCACCTTCGGGGATCGCATCACTGAGAAGCTCAAACGCACGGAGGGTATCCAGGGCCTCGACCGGCCTGACGCTCAAGAGCCGTCCGACGGTTGACGAGCGCGCTTCGACGGTTCCTCGCTCCCAACGCGCGACGACCCAGCTCCACCACGGCGCTTTGGAGTCGAGTGACAGCGAACGAACGGCCAGGTCAATGCAAGTCCCCGCGAGACCTGGATCTCCTGAGAACCTCAGGAGCTCGGCCAAGGCCTCGACTTGGTCACTGAGCGCATCGCGCCACGCGAGCAGGTCCCAGTAGTGAAGCGCCTGGATCTGCTGCAATGCAACGAGGCCGAAAACGGAGAGGCGGTCTACCGCTCCGGTGTCAGCCCGGCCGCCAGACCAGAGCTGCCGAAGAAGACCCCCGATCCGCTCCCCGCGTTCGCGTTGGCACCTAGCCACGCCGTGTCGCGACCGAGCCCACCGCCTCCTACTGAGCTCGAGAGCGTCGTTGGCCGCTGTGTCAGTGGGCCGAACGGCAGAGGTGCGCCGTGCCAGATCGGCCGCGTAGACCAGTGGACTGTCCCATCTGTCGAGCTGCCCCATCTCGCGGAGGCGCTCTTCCACCAATGTCCAGTCGCACATCAGGAGGCCCCGCCACGCATCGGCCGCAGCCACAGCCGCAGCATCGATGTGCCAGTCCTCTGGGGCCATGCCGGCCGGGTCTGCCGCCCCGAGTAGCAGTTCGTTCTGCAACTCCAGCCTGCGCCGCAGCGACCGCAGGTGCTCCGCAACGGAGGGTAAGACGTCCTCCGCTGCTGCCGTGAGGGCGTCCCCGGCGCCCTTCCAGAGCGCTCCATGCGGATCTCGCTGCCAGAGCAGCTCAACCACAAGGCACAGGAGAGCCCGTGCCTCGAGGTCAAGGGCGGCACAGCACCAGGAGAGGCCCGTGTGCGCAGTCCCTTCTCGCGTGTCTTCTTGGACCGAAAGGGGGTCCCTGATCAGGGCCCAGAGCACACGCACAGCCGGGGCCATCGCGCGCCACGCGTCCCCGGTGGCACAGAGGCGGTCGAGGAGTCGCTTGTGTACCATCAGCCAGTGGTCGATAGCGTCATTGGCCAGCCAAGACATAGGCAGCACGAGGGCCCAAGCGAGGTGCTCGGGGCGGATCTCGGACAGAAAGGCATCGTCCGCGCTCGCAGCCGCATCGACCGCCAGCAGAGCCAGATGCGTTACCTCATGGCCGTCCCCATTGTGGTGAGCGACTGTGGCTTGCTCTCGAAGGTAGCTGAGTGCCCGGAGCCGAGTCTGCGAGCCAGTCGGCTCGCACCAGGTAGTTCCCGGGTCGGTGCCGTGCATCATGGCGTGCCTCCCCACATGGCCCGGAACACGCGCTCCACGGGCGGCAGGGCGAAGTAGCGCCCCTCTACGTGGTACTTCAGGGCCAGGTCAACAGGCTCCAGCCCCACCTGCGGGGCTTGCGACAGGGTCCGGCTGTCCGCCAGTGCCTCAGGCATGAAAGAGGTCAGGAGGTGGTAGCACAAGGCTTCCTGAGTGGGCGTGTAGCCCGACTCCCACCACTTACCCAACTCAGGAGCATCGTCGGTCGGTGCGCCCGACGGGGGATCGAACTCCACTGCCAACATGCCAGCGCCGATTGTGCGGAGTGGTGCGTTGTAGAAGAGCGCGAGACGGAGCTGGTTCCGGAGCGCCGCGAACACCGGTGCGAGCCCGATGTCAGTCAACGGAGGCCGAAGCATCCGAACGTGCGCCCGGCCCTCCACCACAAGCAGGCGCCCAGTTGTCAGACTGTGGCGCAGCCAGTGGGCCACGTTCAGGGGTGTACCCTGACGGTGCGCGATGAGCGTGACACTGTCGCAACGGTAGGAGTCCTCGTCGAGAAGATCCGCAACCGCCACCGCAGCGGCAAGGCCCGAGTCCCGCTCGGGGAGCTGAGTGAACCCCGCGTCCCATGGCCAGCACGCGTGAGCCTTGGCCACAGCAATGGCCCGCTCAACAAGATGGCACGACTCAGTGCCCGGACCGAGAAGCGGGGCGTGCTCGCCGTTACCAGCGTAGATGAGGTGGCGCACCAGGTTCCCGAGCCGGTCCACGTGTGTTCGGCGGACCCAGTCGGCGACCTGGCTCACGCCGCGCATGAGCCGTTCATGATCACCCGGGGGCAGATCGTCAACGCGCTGCGATAGCATCCCGATGTCATGCCAGATGAGCGCCAGGAGGAGGACAGGCGCCTCGGTCCTCGGGTCAAGTGAGTCGAGAAGCGCTGCCGAACTGCCCCCGTGGGGAGCCGTGGTCCATCGGCTGACTCGGTCCACCAGGCTGTTGATATGGGTGAGGCCGTGGTCTGTGAACTCGGCCAGATGGCAGCTCTGCTCGAGCCGGTACACATCCGCCAGCATGTCCATCAGGAAGACGGCGAACCGGGGGATGCCCGTACAAGCCTGCGCTGCGCGCCCCAAAGGGCTGCTGAGGATGAACTCCGTGGTCTCGCGAAGAGTGCTCTCCCGGGTGGGAAGGGCTCGCGCGCCGGAGCCCATGCCCTCACCCCCTCCTGGCCATTATAGCAGGAGTGACTGCCGCGCAGGAGTCAGCAAGCCCCACCCCAGTCTCTCACCCTCCCGCCTCAGCGCCGGGACCCAGACCGATCCGCCCCAGACGTGGCGGTGTTGTGCGTACGTCTGGCTCTGATGGGGGAAACCAGGGAAACCAGGGACAGACGGGGGTTACCAGACGCCACACATACGCTCTCAGGCCCTGCCCGCAGACTCGCGGTGCGCAGGCAGGGGAGACCGCCGTCTATTCTCGGTTCCCCCCCACGTCGCTTCTGTCAGCGGTAGCGAAGCCCGGCGGGGAGGCCGTACTCCTCGGACGCTTCCGTCAGGGCGGCGAGGTTGTCGAGGGGGGTGCCGGGGCAGACGTTGGCGCCGTCGCCGAGCCGGAAGCCGCCGCAAGGCGCGAGGTGCTCCAGCGCGTGCAGCGCCGCCTGCTTCACCTGCGCCCGAGTGCCCTTCAGCATCAGCATGGGATCGATGTTCCCCCAGAGGTGCGCGCGGCCACCCAGGTTCCGCGCCGCCGTCTCCGGTTCCACCATGTGATTCAGGGGACAGCATACTCAACAGGCTGCCTTCGCGTCCTCCATCGGCCTGCGGCCGCGGCGCCGGGGAGAGCGCAGTTGCGCGCGGTTCCCTGGTCCCTCCCAGCAACGCGGGTGGCCCGGATGGAGCACGGGCCAACTATGGCAAACAGATGTTTCACATGAAACACCGCCGCGGCGTCGAGATGAGTGGTCGGCGGGACGGTTCCGCGGCGTATGCTTGGCGGTGGGGAGTCAGGCACCGAGAGGGGCGGGGTAGGCCATGGGCAGCCCAAGCAGCGAGATGGGACCAAGTCCGCGGCCGTGGCTGTGGATCGAGCTGATCGGGTTCGACAATCAGGCCGCTGACCTCGGCGTCGGCGACCTGCTTCGGCGGATGGTCACTCCGCCCGAGGTCATCTCCCTGCTGCTGTACACTCCGGACTTCGTCCATACGCACGACGGCCTCGACCTCGAGCAAACGCTGCCGCCGGACTTCTGTGCCTACTGCGCGCGGCCGTACAGCCCCGAGCGGGGACGCCAGCCGTGGACCAACCACCAGCTCAAGGGGCTCATCGACGAGCTGCACCGCAATGGGATCGCGACCTACTGCTCGTTCTTCAACCTCTTCTCCAGCGTCATCGACGGGCTGTCCTATCAGAGCCCGTGGTGTGCCGCGCACCCCGAAGTGTGGGAGATGCGGCGCAGTGGTGAGCGGCTCGCGGCCATCTGCCCGCTGCACCGCCTGGCGGATGGGAGCCCCTACGAGGCGTTCTTCCTTGAGCGACTGCGCGCCGTGATGGTGGACTACGGCTTCGACGGCTATCAGGGGGCCGACGGGTTCAGCAGCACCCGGCTGCCAGTGCACGAGGTCGACTTCAGCGATGACATGGTGGGCCAGTGGACGGAGTGGGCCGGCATCGAGCTGCCTCTCGACCTACGTGGCGCGCTGGATGCCCATCCCGAGCGGCTTGCCCGCCGAGCCGACTGGGTTCTGCGCGAGGCGCGCGAGCAGTGGCTGGAGTTCTACGCCACTCGTGGGGAGGGCTTCTGGCGGAATGTCGTCAGCGCGCTACACCCGATGGGCCTGAAGGTCGTTCTCAACAGCGCCTGGACGCGCGACCCATTTGAGGCCTACTACCGCTATGGTGTGGACTACCGGCGCCTGGCCGCCGCGGGGATCGACGGTTTCATCGTGGAGACGGTGAGCGCCGGCGTCACGATCGGTGCTGAGGGCATCGAGGTGGACGCGCGGTACGACTACCAGGCCATGCTGCTACTCATGAAGGCCTACACGCCCGGCCTGCCGTTGCGATGCCTGAACGGGGTCCACGACACTTGCGAGCAGTGGGATGTGCTCCGTCACGCGCCGGCGGTGTCCGAGCGCGAGATCCACTCGCTCGCCAGCCTCTACGTCGTCGACCGCGCCGACGGGCTCCAGCGTTGCTCCGCCGGCCCCGTCGTATGCCTGGGCGATAGCGTGGAGGCGCATGAGTGGCGCTGGCTTGAGGAGAGGTGGCGGCTCGCCTTCGGCTCGCTGCCCTCGCGGACGGACGGGGTCACTCTCCTGTGGTCCGATGCCGCTCTGCGCGCCCAGCTCGCGGACTTCCTCGCCACGCGACGGTGGACCACGCACAAGATCGTGTTCGAGCTGATGGCGGCAGGAGCGCCGATCCGCGCAGCCGCGGGAATCGCCGACCTCGACGCGATCGAGGGCGCGCTGCTCATCGCGAACGCGCACCTGCTCCCCGCCGATGAACTGGCCGCTGCGCTGAGATACGCAGGTGGCCCGGTCATCGCCATCGGCGGACGGCCTGCAGCCCTCCCACGCCCGCCGTCGCTTGACCTGCAGGCGTCCTCCGACGATCCCATGGGGCTCTGTTGCCTGGTGTTCGGCGGTCCTGAGGGGCCGGTGGGCGACGCGCTCACGTCGCAACTGCTCGCAGTTGGTGAGGCCGGTGGCGTGGACGGGGCGCGGAAAGCGGGGACAGTCCACCCCACCGCCTGCCACCACCACGGGACAGTCCCCGTTTTCCGCTCGGGTGAAGGCCCCGAGGCTGAGCCGATGACCTTCCTCGAGCCACTGCCCTTCCGCGCCGAGCCGGACGGGTTCGTGCGTGCGTGCGCCACCCTCATCGGGTGGTGCTCCGGCGCGGTCGCGGTGGTGACGCGCTCGGACGTGGTTCGGGCGTGGTCCGAGGCCGTGGGGGATGCGGTACGCGTCTATGCGACCAACGACAGCCACTGCTACGCGACCGCCGAGCTAGACGTGCGCCAGCCGATCTCGAAGGTCACCGTGGTGACACCGTTTCCACGGATGCCGATCCGGTTCGAAGGCTCCCGCTTCGCCGTGAAGATCCCCCCGCGCGGGATCGTGGTGGCGGAGGTGAGATAGGAGCGGGGCGGCCCCGCTCCTGTCCCACAGCCTCGCTGGCGCGAGGTCATCCTTCCTTCGGTCCACGCACGAGGATGATGCGCCCGGTGCGCGCTGTCTCCTTGATGCCGAACGGACGGAGCATCCGGATGAGCGCATCGACCTTGTCGCTGCCGCCGGTGCACTCTACTGTCACCATCTCCTCCGCCACGTCCACGATCTGCGCGCGAAAGATGCTGACAATCTGGATGATCTCCGGCCGGCTCCTCGCATCAGCCGACACCTTGATGAGCCCTAGCTCGCGCTCCACAACATCGTTGTCGACGTGGTCGAACACCTTCCGCACCTCAATGAGCTTGTGAAGCTGTTTCGTGATCTGCTCCAGGGTTCGCTCGTCACCGTCAACGCTGATGACCATGCGCGACAGGCCCTCGCGATGCGTTTCGTTGACCGAGAGGCTGGCAATGTTGAACCCGCGGCGCGCGAAGAGACCGGCGACGCGAGCCAGCACACCCGGATGGTCTTCGACGATAGCCGTGATCGTGTGTCTCATGCTCTTTGTCTCCCCTCTCCGCGCCTTACTCGATGCGCATCTCGTCCACGGACTTGCCCGCCGGGATCATGGGCATCACGTTGGCCTCCCGCGCGACGCGGAAGTCCATCACGCACGGCCGGTCCTCAACCTTCAGCGCCTTCTCGATGACCTCAGGCACCTCTTCCGGTCGCTCGGCACGCAGGCCAACCGCGCCGTAGGCCTCGGCAAGCTTCACGAAGTCCGGGCTCGCCGCGAGATCCACGCCGGAGTAGCGCTTGTCATAGAACATGTCCTGCCACTGGCGGACCATGCCCAGGTACCCGTTATTCAGGATGGCCACCTTCACCGGCAAGTGCTCCTGCACTGCCGTCGCCAGCTCCTGGGAGTTCATCTGGAAACTGCCGTCGCCGTCGATGGCCAGCACCAAGGCGTCCGGGCACGCCACCTGCGCCCCGATCGCCGCCGGCAGGGCATAGCCCATCGTGCCCAGCCCGCCCGACGAGAGGAACTGGCGGGGCCGCGTGCACCTGTAGTACTGAGCCGACCACATCTGGTGCTGGCCAACCCCGGTCACCACGATGGCGTCGCCCTTAGTGGCCCGGTATAACTGCTCGACCACAAGCTGCGGCATGATGACCTCGTCCGAATGCTCGTACCGCAGGGGATAGGTCTCCTTCAGCTCCTGGCATCGACGGTTCCACTCATCCTCCGCCCGCGCCTTGAGAAGCGGTATGAGGTCTTGGAGCACGCTCTTGCAGTCCCCCACAATCGGCACGGTGACAGGCACGTTCTTCCCGATCTCCGCCGGGTCGACGTCGATGTGCACGACGCCCGCCGTCGGCGCGAACTTCGCCAGGTTCCCGGTGATACGATCATCGAACCGGGCGCCGAGGGCAATGAGCAGGTCACACTCCGCCACCGCGAGGTTCGCGTAGGCGCACCCATGCATGCCCGCCATGCCCAGCGCGAGGGTGTGCGTCTCCGGGAAGGCGCCCTTGCCCAGGAGTGTCGTGAACGTCGGCAGGTTCAGCTTCTCAGCAAGCTGCCGGGCCTGATCCGACGCGTTCGACAAGATCACCCCTCCCCCGAGGTAGAGCAGAGGACGCTTCGCCTGCGCGATCACCTCCGCCGCACGACGGATCGTGCGCGCGTTGCCCTTTACCGTCGGCCTATACCCCGGCAGGTCGGGACCCGTGGGCGCCACGTACTCGAACTCGCCGGTGGCCACATCCATGGGCAGGTCGACCAAGACAGGGCCGGGTCGCCCGGTGGACGCGATGTGCAGCGCGTTCACGAGTATCTGCGGCACATCCGCCGCGCTCTTGACAAGGTAGTTGTGCTTCACGATCGGCATCGTGATGCCGAAGATGTCCGCCTCCTGGAAGGCATCGGTCCCAATGGAAGCCGTGCGGACCTGCCCCGTCAGGGCCAGGATCGGCACCGAGTCCATGTAAGCGGTGGCAATGCCGGTCACGAGGTTCGTCGCCCCGGGGCCGGAGGTCGCGATGCACAGGCCAACGCGGCCGCTGGCGCGCGCAAAGCCGTCGGCCATGTGAGCGGCCCCCTGCTCATGCCGGACAAGGATCGTGTGCAGATCGCCGCGCTTCTCCGCGGCCAGGAGTTCATCAAAGAGCGGGATCAGGACACCGCCGGGAATGCCAAATGCCACGTGCATGCCCTGGCTGTTCAGTTCCGCCACGAGCGCCTTGGCGCCGGTTGTTCTCACCGTGGACCACCTCTTCTTCAAGGGGAAAGCACTCTCGTGCGTTAGGGTTCAGGGAAACGCCACACCGGGGCCGACGCAACACAGGACGCGCGGTACGCGTCGCGGGCCTCGGCGCAGCGTGCGAAGGGATGCCCCGGCAGCGCGTGGTGTCAGTCCACGCTGCCGCACGTCGCGCCGTAGCCGGCGCTCCGTACCATCCGGCCATAGCGTGCCAGATAGCCGGTCGTGACCTTCGGCGGACGCGGCTTCCAGGCCGCGCGGCGCTTCGCCAGCTCCGCGGAGTCCACTAGCAGGTCCATGGTGCGCGCATCCAGATCGATGCGCACCCGGTCGCCATCCTCAACGAGACCGATCGGCGCGCCCTCGTCGGCGGCCTCGGGTGAGACGTGTCCGATGGACAGGCCACGCGTCCCGCCGGAGAAGCGCCCGTCCGTGACGAGGGCTACCTTGTCCATCAAACCCATGCCGGCGAGCTCGCCGGTCGCGCGGAGCATCTCACGCATCCCCGGTCCGCCCTTGGGACCCTCGTAGCGGACGATGATCACGTCGCCCGGACGGATCCGCTTGTCAGCCAACGCCTGAAGCGACTCCTGCTCGGAGTCGAAGGTAACGGCTGGGCCCTCGAACCGGCGGCACTCAGCCGGCACGCCGGACTGCTTCACAACGGCGCCGTCGGGGCAGAGGCTGCCGCGCAGGACGGCGATCCCGCCTTCCTTGTGGTACGCGTTCTCGACGGAGCGGATGACATCGGGATCGATGACCTCGCCCTGAGCGGCAATCTCACGAGTCGTCAGGCCGCTCACCGTCGGGTTGTCGGCGATGCGATCACCCAGGACGCTGAACGCGGCGGGGATGCCGCCGGCCCAGTGGAGATCCTCCATGTAGTGGTCCCCGGCCGGCTCAAGCGACGCGATGTGAGGCGTCTGTCGGCTCACCTCGTCGATGAGCTCCAGCGGCAGGGCGAGCCCAGCCTCGATCGCCATGGCCGGGATGTGCAGCGCCGTGTTCGTCGAGCCGCCCAAGGCCATGTCGATTCTGAGGCCGTTGCGTATCGCCACCTCGTTCAGGATGCGGCGGATGGGGACATCCTCCTGCACGAGGCGCACGATCGTCCGCCCGCTCTCAAAGGCGATCCGGCGCTTCTCCGCGGAACCGGCGAGCGCGGTACCGCAGTAGGGCAGCGAGAGTCCCATGGCCTCCGTCACGCAGGCCATCGTGTTCGCCGTATACAAGCCCTGACACGAGCCCTGGCCGGGACATGCCCCCACCTCAAGGCAGTCGAACTCCCCGCGGTCGATAGTGCCCGCGCGCAGCCGTCCAATGGCCTCGAACGTCGACCGCACAAACGACAAACGACGCCCGCGGTAGCGCCCGGTGAGCATCGGGCCCGCGGTGACGACTACCGCCGGTATGTCGATCCGAGCGGCGCCCATGATCATGCCCGGGGTGATCTTGTCACAGTTCGTGAGCAGCACGAGGCCGTCGAGCGCATGGGCCATGGCGATCGACTCGATCATGTCGGCGATCAGCTCGCGGGTGGGCAGCGAGTAGTGCATACCCGTGTGGCCCATCGCGATGCCGTCGCAGACTCCGGGGATGCCAAACAGGAACGGGACACCGCCCGCGGAGTGGACCCCGTTCTCGATCGAGCGCTCGAGATCGCGCATCCCGATGTGTCCGGGGATGAGATCCGTGAAGCTGGTTGCTACACCGACGAAGGGCTGGTCCATCTGCCCCCGCGTCAGGCCGGTCGCGTACAGCAACGCCCGACGCGGCATACCCTCGTCGCCCCGCTTCATCGAATCGCTGCGCATCGTGTTGTCTCCTCAGAGGATCCAGACCTGGAACCGGGAGCATAGCAAAGCGGACGAACGGGCGTCAAGGAACGTCACCGCAGCATGTGGAGGGCGGTGAGCAGACCCGCGAGCCACTCGCGCAGTTCGCGGTGACCGGCCGGCGGAGCGGGACCGTCGTCGGCAGTGACCGTAATGCCCGTCGTGCCATCGGGGACAACCGGGCCCGGGCCTGGATCCGTGTCGGCAGCCGGGGCGACCGCACCAACCGGGTAGAGGTGGAAGTGCAGTGTCTCGAACTGGCCCGGCACCACGGTGTACGCCATCCGCACGCTCTGGTAGCCCTCCAGCGAGACCATCACCTCGCACTGGCCCACCGCCGTGGCGGCGATCTCGGTGTTCAGGGGGGTCACCCCCCGCGCCTCGCCGTTGATCCGCACCTCTGCCGCCGGGGGCTCCGAGGTCACTATGAGCTGGCTGGCCATGACCTGCGGGATGATCGCCATAGCGGCGGCCAACACCGATCCGACCGGACATGCCCGCGCGGACATCGAGGTCTCCTCTCGCGCGAGGGCCTTGCTTCCTCAGCGGGGTGATTCTACCATGCGGGAAGGACAGGTCCTCACCCAGAGCATAGGAGCGTCACAATGGCAGCGTTCCCGCGAACGACCGTCGGAGGCGTATCCGTCTCCCGGATGATCATCGGCAGCAACTGGTTCCTCGGCTGGAGTCACTGCACGGCGGCCAAGGACCGCTTCATCCAGGAGCACTTCGACGCGAAGAGGATCGCCGACATCCTGGAGGTCTTCTTCCGCGCGGGCGTGGACACCGTGATGGGCCTCATAAGCGGCCCGAAGCTGCCGGACGCCGTCCGCGAGGCCGAGGACCGCACCGGGGTGAAGGGGATCATCGTCTCCACGCCCTCATTCCCCACGAACGAGCGGACTCCGTTCGAGGGGTTCGACCTCGGCGAGGTCGAGCGGATCCTCGACGAGCAGGTGGCGCACGGCGCTACGTTCTGCTTCCCACACACGAGCACCACGGACGTGATGGTCGACCGCTGCACCCGGGAGATCCGGCAGGTCGACACCATTCTCAAGATGACCCGCGAGCGGGGTATGATCCCCGGCCTGTCGACCCACATGCCGGAGGCCATCATCTACGCGGACGAGCGGAGCATGGACGTGGCGACCTACATCTCGATCTTCAACAGCATGGGGTTCCTGATGCCCATCGAGGTCGACTGGGTCCATCGCGTCATCCACAACGCGAGGAAGCCGGTGATGACGATCAAGCCCTTCGCCGCGGGGCACGTCCGTCCGCTGCAGGGCTTGACCTTCTCGTGGAACGCGTTGCGCGATCAGGACATGGTGACCGTGGGCACGATGGCGCCGGGCGAGGCGGCGGAGCTGGTCGAGCTCTCCCTCGACATCCTGTCCAGGAGCGCATCGAGCCTCGACCTGCAGCGAACGCGGTCGAAGAGCACGCTGGTCGCCTAGCCCGCCGGCGGCTCGGCCGGCGCATCCGGCGTCGACTCCTCCGGCGCCGGTTCCTCTGGGGCCGGTTCCGGCGCAGGCTCCGCAGGAGGCGCTGTGCCCAGACTGGGCGCGTCGATGACCCGCTGGTCTTCGGGGAGCAGTACCGAGCCCAACACTCGGCCGTCCGGCTGTTCCTGCCGGAGGTGCATCTCGAAGCCCGAGAGCTTGATCTTCGCCACACGCACTGCCAGGTCCGGCTTGGCGCTGCCCTGGCCAGTGCCGTCGGCATAGCGGATCTCGCCGGTACCCTCGTACACCTCCAGGTTGAGGCGAACGCCGATGTTGCCCCGGACCTCCGTGTCACCGTTGTTCAGCCGCAAGGGGATCTGTAGCTCCGAGTAGATCACGCTGACCCACCGCTCACCATCGAGCACGCGGCTACGCAGCTCGCCCTCGATATCCATCTCCGTCACTCTGCCCGACTCGGGCATGGTGATCTCATGGGTCACGTGCCACGTGTCGCCCACTCCGACGGGCTGCTCCGGCAGGTACAGTCCATCGATGATCTCGATGATCAGGTCCCGGTAGCCGGTGTCCTCAAGTGGCGCCTGATCGGGGGCGTCAGCGATCTCCCGGAGATGCCGTTGGCCATCGAGTGTCAGGATGGTGTGGGACCCGCCGAGCGGCTGCCCTTCGGCCGGCGCGGGGACGCTTTCGAGGACCTCGGCCAGTGTGTCCACCACCGCGGAGCCGTCCTCACGCACTTCGGTGACGGTCTGCGTAATGCGGGCGATGGTGGCGATGCCCATGGAGTCGAGCGTGAGCCCCAGGCCACGTGCCTTCGCCTCCAGGTGGCACTTCATGTCGAAGAGGAACCCGGACTGCTGACCGACGGGAGGCCTGTACCGAAGCAGGACCTTCTCCTGCTCAGGAGCCGTCGCGGCTTCCTGCGCACGCGCGGAGGAGAGGGCCCCCGCGACGCTCAGTAGCAGACATGCGATGGCCGCATGGTTCGCCGGGCGGGGATGGACTGCCAACGGAGTAACCTCCCTGTCCTGCATACCGCGTCCCCTCGGGACCAGCCTAGTAGTGTAGCACGAGGAGCCTCGCCCAGCGTTGCGCGTCGGCTTGTCGTGCCTCAGAGGACCGACTAGACTGACCGCGGATCCTCGGGCACAGGCCGCACATTCCGGACGTTAGACGCACCGGCTGCCCGAAGGATCCCGGCGAAGGGAAGACGCATAGTGGGGACTGCGGAGGGCGAGATGGGAGTGTCGCGTCGAGGTTTCCTGAGAAGCACCGCGGGCTTCGCGGCACTGCTGGCGTCACGCGCGGCCGGCCAGGGCGCGGATGTGCCGGCTGAAGCCGGTGCTCCCGGCCCCGTGTTCGCCCGCGAGCGCCGGGGAGACATGACCTACCGCCGGCTGGGGCGGACGAACCTGATGATCTCCGAAGTCGCCCTTGGCGGGAGCCCGCAACCGGACGAGCCGCTCTTCCGGCAGGCGATCGACCGGGGCATCAACTACATCGATGCCTCGCCGGCCTACGGCAAAGGGAACTGCGAGCGCGTAATCGGCCAGGTGACCCAGGGGATCCGCGACCGGTTCCTCATCACCACCAAGATCCATCCTGACATCTATCCGACCGCCGCCGAGATGATCGGCCAGGTGGAGGACAGCCTCCAGCGACTCAGTACCGACTATGTAGACATCCTCCAGATCCACGGTGCCGGCAGTGCCGAGATGCTCGATCGAGAGGAGGTCCTATCGGCCTTCGACACGCTCAGGGGCCAGGGCAAGATCCGGTTCACGGGCCTGACGTGTCATGCCGACCCGGTCACCGTATGCGGCCATGCCATCGACAGCGGCCACTATGACGTCATCACCGTGGCGTACAATGCCTACGCCGCCGAGCGGCAGGGGAGCGTCTACGACGACTTCCTCTCCGAGTGTGGCATCGCGGGCCTCATCGGACGAGCTGTGGAGCACGATGTCGGTGCCATCGCGATGAAATCCCAGGCGGGCGGCGATCTCCAGAACCTGGCGCCCTTCTCCGCCGAAGGCGTGTCCCTGGCTCAGGCGAAGCTGCGGTGGGTCCTGTCCAACCCG
>Ga0315288_10006422_pt1 | contig 14908 bp, 7 predicted proteins | sample YL17G11_20_MG_FD_203454 | JGI IMG/M metagenome (GOLD analysis project Ga0315288, IMG submission 203454) | Sediment microbial communities from Yellowstone Lake, YNP, Wyoming, USA - YL17G11_20 | ecosystem: Environmental > Aquatic > Freshwater > Lake > Sediment | place: USA: Wyoming | collected... | reverse complement strand
CAATCCCAAGAACTTGGGCAATCTCGAGGATGCGGACATCATAGCCGAATCCGAGCGCGGGATCGACGGCGACCTCGTCCGGCTCTATCTCAAGGTCGACAAAAAGGGCGTCATCAAGGAAATAACCTTCAAGACCTTCGGGTGCGCCATGTGCATAGCGACCTCATCGTTCCTGACGGAGCATGTCAAGGGCATGACCCTGAAGACGGCCAGGAAGGTCACGCTCAAGGAGCTGGCCCCACTGTTCGAGGGCTTGCCCAAACACAGGCTATACTGCCACGACCTGACACTGAACCTGCTGCATTCTATAATTGATGCTAAGCTGGAGAGATAGGACCGGAATTCTTGCCTCAGCCGACCAGTTTCTTGAAGCACTCGTAGTGTCCTAAATGGGTAAATTTCAGGGAACGGTTCTGCCTACTTCTTGTTCTTCTTCAACTTCTTCATTATGACATCTATGGTGGGTTTGTCCTGATGCTTCCCCTCGTCCTTGGGCATGATCTCCTGTTCTGCCTCCTTCGATTGCATGGCCCTCGGTTCCTCGGTCGGCTCCTTCGGGCTTTCGGGCTGTGCCTCCGGTTCCACCTCTATCGCCCTTTCGTCCGCCGCCTCGGGTGTCACGGCCGCCGGTTCCTCGTATTGTACTGGCGCTTCCTCCACGGGAGGTGGCGGGGCCTGGTATCTCTCGACGTACCTTACCACCGGTTCCGGTGGCGGGCGGTTCGCGATCTCCTCGACCCTCATGGCCAGGCCGTGGGAGGCGTTCCTAAGGGCCTCGACCTGTGCGAAGCCATCATCCATCCTCTTCCTGTTCATCGCGCCCTGGGCCTTCAGGTCCCTTGACCTCAGGATGTTGACGGCCATCATGACCATCACCAGAACCAGCATGAGGATGATGGCGATCGGTGTCCCCGTGGAGGAGACGCTCACGGCGTTCCTGGTCTTCCCTTCCTCGTCCTTGAGATCCTCGAGGTCCTTTTTCATGCCCGCCAGGTCGGTCTCTATGGTGTTCAGCCGCTCCAGGTCGGTCTTCATGGCCACCAGGTCCTTTGTCATGTTGCCTATGTCGCTGGCCATCCCATCGATGCGGTCCAGGGCCTTGAGCAGCTTCGTGATGTTGTCGAGCCTGCTCAGTGTCTCGGTCCTGAAGACCACGAGCCTGCTGGATAGTGCGTTGACCTGCTGGAGTATCTTGGTAAGTATCGCCGGGTCCCCGCCCGAGCTGGGCATCGTCCTTTCGATCTCCTCGAGCTTGCTCGTTATCTGCGTGAGGGTCGTCGAGTTGATGTTCTCGACAAGGGTCTGCAGCTCCTCGATCTCTTTTGAGACGTTGACCGTGCTTGTCTGGTTCGTGCTCTGGTTGAGCTGGATGGCCTTGAGGAGGTCGATTATAACGTTCAGCGTGTCCGTGACGTTGCCCCTGAATGCTAGCATGTCGGCATCGAGAGCGCTCATCTCGGAATGCAGCGACGAGTTCGTGGCATCGACGCTCAGCTGGAGGGCCTGGAGGTCGGCGTCGAGGCTCACCTCTAGGTCCACGATGCCCTGCTGCAGGCTCACGTTGGCGTCCGATAGCTGCGTCGAGATGTTCGCTATCGCCGACAGGACCTTCGAGTTGTTCGTTTCCGATGTCGCGCTCATGAGCGCCGTCAGATTGACACTGATGTCGCCCAAAAGGTCCAATATCTTCTTGTGGTCGGCCCTCAAGGTGATGTTCAGGCCTGTGAGGTCCTTGCCGATCTTGGATATTGAGCTGTTTATCGCGGTTAGTTTGCTGGTCAAGGAGCCGTTCACGGCGATCAGGTCGTTGTGAACGTCCTTCAGGAGGGCCGACAGGGAATCGTTGACCGCCGACAGGTGCGTGTTCAGCGAGGAGTTCGCCGCAGATAGCTTGGCAAGGACACTGGCGTTCACGCCAGCGAGCCCGGCCAATAAGGTGGAATTCACTCCGGCAAGGGCCTTCAGGACACTGGAGTTGACCCCGGCCAATTTGGCAAGGATGGTGGAGTTGGCCCCCGCTATCGCGGCGCGCAGGCTCGCGTTCACGCTGGCCAGCCTGGCCAGCAGGGTGGAGTTCATGCCCGCCATCGCGGCCAGGACGCTCGTGTTTACCCTCGACACCGCGTTGAGGACGCTGGAGTTCATGCCCGCCATCGCGGCCAGCAGCGTGCTGTTCATGCCAAGCATGTCATCGTGAAGCCCAGTCATCATGCCCGAGAGGGAGGTGTTCATGGCGGTGACGTTGTGGTCCAGTCCCTTGAGCGTGCTGTTCATGAATGTCATGTTGGCCCTCAACCCAAGGACCAGGTTCCGGACCTCCTTCAGGGTCGAGTTCAGGAAGTTGAGGTCCCCCCTTATTGAGTTCAGCGGATTCAGCGGCTCGGCATCGCTGATGTCCGGGATGCCATCGTTGTCATCGTCGGTGTCGGCGTTGTTCCCGATGCCATCGAGGTCCGTGTCGAGCCATTCCGATGCCTTCAGCGGGAACGCATCCTGCCCGTCCGGGACCCCGTCGCCATCGTCGTCCTTGTCGATGAGGTTCCCGATGCCATCGAGGTCCGTATCGTTGTCGCACATCTGGGATACCGTCTTGGACAGCCCCGAGAGGTCCCCGGAGGAGTCCACGGTCTCGACAGCATAATAGTAGACCTTGCCGAGCTCGACCTGTTTGTCCACATACGACCGCGCGGTGGACGGCAGGGCAGCGATCATGTCGTAGTGGGTGCCGTCGGAGGAGCGGTACACCCTGAAGCCCGTGAAGGGCTCCCTCCAGTACTCCGGCTTGCTCCAGTTGAGCGTGATCGGCCCGCCATCGCCTGTTAGGCTGGCCTTGAGGCCCGTGGGCGGCGGCGGCGCGGTGACCGCCATCATGAGATAGGTCTGGCCCGCATCGATGTGAACGTCGTCGTCCCAGTAGGCGCCTATCAGGAAGTCGTCGAGGCCATCCCCGTTGACATCCCCTCCGCCGGCGACGGAGAACCCAGAGTAATCACCGGCGTCCTCGCCGATGAACGAGGCCCCCGCTGTGGCAAGGCGTGTGTCCATGGCCCATCCGGTGGCCATCCCAAGGACGAGATATGTCTGGCCCGCGTTATTGCCGCCGTCATCGTCATAATGCGCACTTATGAGGAAATCGTCGTATCCGTCCCCGTTCACATCCCCCACCGGCGCGACCGCGAAACCGGATTCGTCATTCGCACCTTCCCCCCAGAATGAGGCGTCCGCGACCGAGGTGTCTGTGTCCATGGCCCATCCCAAGGCACGGCCAAAGAAGATGTAGGACTGGCCCGAATTAGGATTGACGCCTTCGTTATTCCCCCAGGCCCCTATCAGGATGTCATCATAGCCGTCCCCGTTGACGTCCCCAGCGCCCGAGACCGAGTAACCGGCGAAGTCCATAGCGACCTCCCCCCAGAAGGAGGCGTCCACTCCGCCCAGGAGCACGTCCATAATCCAGCCCGTGGGCTTGCCAAGGACGAGATAGGCCTGGCCCGCATTATTGCCGCCGTCATCGTCGTAAGGGGCGCCGATCAGGATGTCGTCGTAGCCGTCCCGGTTGACGTCCCCCGTCCCTGCGACCGAAGTCCCTGCATTGTCCGTAGTGCTCTCGCCTAAATACGATCCCGAGGACGCTGAAAGCAATGCGTCCATGGCCCAGCCAGCGGACTTGCCAAGTATGAGGTAGGCTTGGCCCACATCAAGGGTCACGCCATTATTGGAGAACGGTGCACCTATGAGGATGTCGTCATAACCGTCCGCGTTCACATCCCCTGCCCCAGCCACCGATGTGCCGGCCGCATCGCCCGCGAGCTCCCCCCAGAACGAGGCGCTTGAGCCGCCAAGGCCCGTGTCCGCAGTCCAACCCGTTGCCTTCCCAAGTATGAGATAGACCTGGCCCGCGCCATTAGCGCTGTCACTATCCCCGGGGGCCCCGATGACCATATCGTCGAAGCCGTCGCCATTGACGTCGCCAGCCCCAGCTACCGATGTGCCGGCAATGTCCCCGGCATGCTCGCCCACGAACGAGGCGTTTGCCTTCGAGAGGTCCACATCCATGGCCCAGCCGGTGGAGTTCCCAAAGAAGAGGTAGGCCTGGCCAGCATTGGCACCGTTGTCATCATCGCCAGGGGCGCCGATCAGGATGTCGTCAAAGCCATCGCCGTTGACATCGCCCACGATCGCAACGGAGGTGCCGGAACTGTCGCTGACGTCCTCACCTATGAACGATGCGTACGACTTGCTCAGGTCGGTACGCATCTTGAGGGGCCCCTCGGTGGCCATCGAAGTCAAGAGTGCGCATGGCACACAAAGTACGACGACCAGGGCAAGGGCACCTATCTTTCCTTTGAGCATCATTATATCACCAAGTATAGATTTATAGAAACCACAAAGAATTCATATTAAATAATCCTTTTCTACACTAGACTTGACCAAGAACCATGCTCTATCGTCGGAAACGGTCAACCCATCAGGTCCTGGAAGCGCTTGTCCCCGCTAAGGCCTGCGAAGGCATTGTCCTCCTTGGCCTCGCCTTTGACATCCGGGTCCTTTTGAATGACCTCTTTTAGCAGGTCCAGGGCCTTCACCTTGTCCCCGTCAGAGCCGCGGAGCGCGAACAGCCGGGCAATGCAATAGATGCAGCCCAAGTCGTCGGGCTCGACCTCGCCGTATTTCTCGAAGGCCGCAAGCCCGTCGTCGTAGCGGCCCATGAGCCCAAGCGTCACGCCCTTGTTGAACAGGGCCAGCGGATTGGAAGGCTCGAACGACAGGACCTTGTCGTAGGCCGCGATGGCCTCGTCGAAGCGATTGAGGCTTGTCAGCAGGGATCCCTTGTTCACCCAACCGTTCGCATACTGGGGGTCGATCTGCAACGCCTTGTCGAAGGCCGAGAATGCGGCATCGTTCTGCCCCAGGCGCTGGTGGGCCATGGCCTTCTCGTTCCACGCGTCGAGCCTTTTGGGGTCCAGCTGCAGTGCCTTGTCCAGCGGCAAGAGCGCCTCCTCGAACCTCCCGAGCCTGGCGAGCGTCCTGCCCTTGTTGTAGAGCGCGTTCACATCGTTGTTGTCGGACTCGAGCGATTTGTCGAAGGCCGGGAGCGCCTCCTCGAACCGGCCCAGATTGAAAAGCGCGGTGCCCTTGTTGCCCCAGGCGAGGCCGTCAGATGGATAGAACTTGAGTGCTGTCACATTGGCCTCGAGGGCCTCCTCGTTCCTTCCCATGGCCATCAGCACGCAGCCTTTGTTGTACCAGAGTTTCCCGTTCTCGGGATTGTTCTTGATGGCCTTGTCGAACAGCTCCAGGGCCTCCTCGTTGCGCCCCTCTGCCATGAGCGCGCGGGCCTTGTTGTAGGCGAACATCACATCGTCCATCATATTGTCGGCATCGACGTGGTCCAGGGCCTCGATGCCACCGTTGTGGTCGCCCGAGTCCACGAGAGCCACCCCCTTGGCGTACCACACCTCATCCAACAGGTCCTTGAGGCCGTCGCCGAGCTCCTTTTTCAGTTCTTCCCCGGCCTTGGCATGTACCTCCGGGTCCTTGTCCATGGCGAGCAAGAGCACGATGCTCACACCGGTCTGGCCCAGCTTCTTGGCCGCCTCAAGACTAGCTAATCGGACGTTCTTAGCTGGGTCCATGGCCCCTTTGTATATGACGGGGATCCAGTTTCTGTCAGGGACATCCATCCATCCCAGCACCGCCGCCCTCTTACTTTCGTCCGGATCGCCCATCTTGGCGAGCTCCGCGTCCTTGGGCCTCCTTATCAAACGCTGGAACCTTCCGGGCCCGTCGAGACGGTAGAGCGCTTCCTTGATCGCCGCCAGCTCGCAGTGGTCGATCTGCTCCGGCGGCTTTTCCTTGAATGCCTTCAGGGCCGTCTCGAGGATAGGGATGGACGATTTTCCCACCTTCAGGGCCGCATCCATGATGGTATCGGCCGATACCTGTCCTATGGCCTTGTTGAGGAATGGTAAGCAATCATCGCCCCAGGCCGTGACGGCCATGAGGATGGTCTTCTTCTCTTTCTCGTCGCCTGCATCGAAGGCCTGGTTCAGCCTGTCCTTCATGGTCGCGGGCCCGAACTTGCCTGTCGCGAGCGCCTCGGATAGCATCCCGTGCTCGTACTTCGGCGCGGCCAGGATTATCGGCAGGCCCGCCTCGCCCCATTCTATTGCGGCCTCCCAGGCCTCGCGCGCCACCTGGCCCGACCAATAATCGACCATGTCCCGCTGTATGGCCAACTTCATGAAGTCTGTGGCCTTCGGCCCGAGGGAGCGCACGAACTTGGCCATGTCGATACGAGCCTCCACGCGCAGCGGCCCGGAATCGTCCGCGGCCACCAACTTCTCGAAGAACGGCATGGCATCGGCCCCGCCCCCCTTGGCCACGCCAAGGGCCAGCTCGAGCTGATAGTAATCGCCTTTTTCGGCGACATGCATCAGGAACGGCATGGCGTCCTTGCCGAGGTTTGCCGACGCCGAGATGCTGGCGTTCGTGAGGCTCCAGCTCCCGGTATCGAACGCCGCTGTGAGTATCTCGAGACCCTGCGGTCCTGCCATGGATGCCGCTTGGACAGCGGCCACCTGGACCTCCTCGTATGGGTCCTTGTAGGCCAACTTGATCAGGTCGAAATGGTCCTTCGCGACATGGGCCAGCGCGCCGACCGCGAAGGCCCTGTGAGCCCCCGGGACGATGTCTGGCTCGATCTCGTACTCCGTTGGCGTGGGGTTCTCCCAGTTGTGCCGTATGACCTTCTGCACCGGGCCCCTCGCGGTGTTCAGGTTCGTCCGGATGAGCTGTATGCCCGTGTCGCCCATGAACGGCGCCGCCGCGAGGCGCACGAAGATGTCCTCGTCGGCAAAGCCGGCCACGACAATGTGCCTGGCCTTGTCGCCGATCTTCACGGCCGACCATATGGCCGCGAACTTCACGAGCTGGTATTGATAGAACGGCCCGTCATAGTCGCATATGGATTGTTGTGGGCAGAAGGAGGAAGAGTCCTTGATGGCCTCCTCGAGGATCTCGATGCCCTTCTCTCCGAGCTCCCCGGCGCACTTTGCCGCCTCGGCCTTTGTGTTGATGTTGTGTTGCTTAAGGGCCAGATGCAACAGCGGGATGGCATCATCGGGATATTTGGACAGGCGCGATACCACCTGGCTGGAGTACTCGCTGTTGCCACTGATGAACGCCTTGATAACCTCGAGCTCCTTGGGCCCCATGGTCTTCGCGGCCTCTATGGCCATGTAGGCGGCGCGGCTGGAATATTCCTGTGAGGCGCGGGCCAGGATCTCGGCCGCGGGAGCCCCGATGCGGCCCGCGGCAATGACCGCCTCCTCGGGGATAGGGTCGTTCGGGCCCTTGACGAACTTCATCAATATGGGCACGCCCGCCTCGCCCAGGCCGCCGGCCCCATGCATGATGTAATTCATGATGTGCGGTGGGGCCGAGTCCATCATCCTCAACAGCAGCGCTGCCCCCTCCGGGCCCGTGCGCCCGATGGCGTCGGCGGCTGCCTTACCGTACCATTCGCTGGACTCGGCGGACAGGAGCGCGTGCTCCAATACTGGAAGGCCAGCCTTCCCCATGCCCGACGCGGCCTCGAGCACGCCCTTGGCCTTGGGCGAGGATTGATTGCCGATGTAATAGTTCTTCTTCAGCAGCGGGACCCCAGCACCGTCGGGCAGCCTTGCCAGGGCCTTTATCGCGTACAATCCGAGCTCATCGTATACGGTCGACGCTGCTTCGAACACGGGCAGGCCTACGGTCCCGAGCGCCTCGGCGGCATCGATGGCCAGCATGCGGCACTCGTGGCTTCCGCTGGATGAGACCGCTCTCGAAAGTGCCTCGACACCGGCCGGTCCTAGACGTTTGGCGGCATCGATGGCCAGGCCGACGGTGGTCCGGCAGCCTTCGTAAATATGCTTGGACGCGACCTTATCTCCGGGCTCCCCGAGCTCGAGGAGCGCCCTCATGAACTCCCATGTGATGGGCCCGGGGCGGCCCTCGGAGTATGTCTCAAGAGGTTTCAGGAAGCCGGCATCGACGGCAGCCTCCATTGCGATGAAGGACACGAACGGGCGGTAGGACCTCCCCATGCCGGGATAGGTGGCATCGGCCAGCGCGGCCTCGCCGTCCTCCCCGAGGTACTTCGAGGCCTCCACGGCCGAGCGCCACACCTGCTCGGCGGAGCAGCTCACACAACGTAGAAGATGTCCTTTTAGCTCCTCGTTTGCCATCGCTCAACAATGGCAAGATTGTGTAATAAAACATGCGGTGCGGGGCTATCTTTCCTTCGGGGCCTTTGTGGACCTATGGAATTTCGCCTCGTCGTATTCTCGGCTAACAGGCATCTTCACGGCCTCCTCGATTGCCTCGAGTATGACCTTCCCATCGGCCTGCTCGAGCTCCATGGGGCATCCCTTGAACTTGGCGGCCAGGTCGGAAAGCCCTTTGACGCCCACGAAGATGAAGAGCCTGTCCTTGAGGTCCAGGATCGGCACGGCGTGCTCGGGGCTCAATCTGTGGACGATCTTCACATTGATCCGGACCGGCAGCTCCTCGCTTTTGGTGATCCGCGTGTGATCTATGAAGCATTCACCGAGGGCCTCGGTGACCCCGATGAACCTCGCGATGCCTGAGATGTAGCAGAGGAAGAAGTCACCGCGGTGGACCTCCCTGGCGACCTTCTCCTTGCGCATCCTGAAGCCGGTCACATGGGCCCCGATCTTGAGGAATGTCTCCCAGCCGTTACCTGAGAACACATCTAGCCAATACCTTCTGGACATGGAACCTCACAGCGAATATCGTACAATCCTCTGTGGTAATAAGGATTCCTCGGAACGGTTCAGGCGGCGAGCTGGTCATTCTTGCTTGTTCACGGCCTCATCGTCCGCCGGAACGACTTCCAACTCCCCTTGAGGTGGGGGTGGTTCGACGACCAGATCCTCAGGGCCCGAAAAGACGACCTGCGCCTCTAGTGGGCCCAGCGTTTGGTCCGAAGGCGTTTTCTTCTTTTTAATATTCAATATTTTTACGACTGTATAGGTGGCAATGACCACCTCGATCCAGAAGAATAATAAGATAACGGTAAACGCGGTCGTGGGGTCGTACGAGAACGGTCTTTTTTCGCTCATCGCCAATAGCTGCGTAGCGCCGGCGACCAACAGGATACCGTTCGCAAGGGCCAACGGGATCTTAGCCGAACCGAATAACTCTAGGGTCCACAAATACTCGCCCGTGTATACATCAATGGCATAGAGCCGGCTATTTGCGTTGATGGTTCCATAAGAATGGACATACACCACCCCGTTGGCGGTGACCAGGGGCGTAGAGATGACCCCCCCATCGAGCCTGTGGGACCAAATCAGTGAACCGGTGGTGAGATTGTAGCAACGGAAGTTGGCCTCCGATTTTATCTGTGCCCCCACGAAGATATTTCCTAACCCGACGGCAGGGGTAGTCTCGATGCCGTTCCAGTCCTCTTCCTCGAAAAAGTTTCTCCAGATTACACTCCCGTCTGTAGAATTGTATACGGTCACATATCCCTTGTCCAGGGTTGAGCTGTGGATTATAATACTGCCATCGGAATAGACCACCGATGCCGGGTCGAATCCATCCAACGGCACGCTCCAGAGCATCTTCTGGGTTTTAGCGTCCATCGCGAATATGCTCTTTTGCCACGAGCCGTTCCAGCTATAATTCTTTGGCGTGCCCGCACCGAATATTACCCCGTCATGGTAGGCTATCGAGGTGTGCATTCCCGTAGCGAGGCTACTATCGTTCCAGATGATGTCGCCAGTCCTAGCATTGAGAGCATAGATGCCCTTATCGTTGGTCGCCGTGTAGATGACATCGCCCACCGCCAGCGGGGAGGTCGTGTACATCTCACCGACTTTGGTCGACCAAACGAATTTCCCGCTATCCTTGTCAATTGCGATAAGGTTCCCGCTGCTCCATTCCCCGTTGAATATGACCAGCCCGTCATACACTAGCGGATGTGTGCTCACCCAGAAATCGGTCTTGTAGGTCCACTTTATATGGCCGGTCATCAGGTCAAGCGCCACCATGCGGTGCTCCTGGCCGATGTACACGACGCCATCGACTATCGCGGGCGCCGAGATCATGGATGGCCCCAGCTCGACCGACCATTCCAGCCCTCCCATGATCGGGCCGTCCCAGGGGGAGAACGAGCTCCTCTCGGTCCCACCGCCAAACATCGGCCACGCGTCCTTCGTGGCCTTGGGATAGTAATCCTGTTGCTGCGCAAGAACAGGTGTGGCATATGGGGCCAAAAATAATAGAACCGAGAACAGGGCTAATGATGTTGTGAGGAATGGTCTTCTCTTTATCCCAGTGGTCGAGGGCGGGCCCATGTCTGTAATGTCTGTTCCTCCGATTATATAATTTGTGGCGGAAATCCCAGAGCCTTCTGCTTTATTCATTGTGCATGGCCGGGAATTGGGAAAAAATGATTAACCTCCAACTCGATGTGCGTGAAAGAGACAGACGGGGCGTGTATAGGATGTTCTGTACCTTTTGCGGTGCCAACATACCGGATGATGCGAAGTTCTGCTCGAAATGCGGCAAGCCCACTGTCCAGGGGAGCCCAACCCCCCAGGAAGCGTCAGTGGCTAGCAATGCCCAGGAGATGGACCAGCTCCGAGACCTCGTGAAGCATGGCCTCGAGTACAGCAAGAACGGCGCAAGGGTCATGGCCGAGTACAACAAATGGCCCAAGGAGAAGTGGCTGGTCGAGGCCGAGAACAGCTATAGCAAGGCCCTATCATTCCTGAACCAGATCGAGGAACTTCCAATGGTCAAGGGCCGGTCCGCCGCAGAACGGCAGGCCCTCATGGTCAAGGAGTTCGAGTACCAGAGGTTCGTAGTCCAGATCGGGACGGGCCTTGCGACCGTGGACTTCTACCGCAAGAAATATGTACAGGCCGTCGAGCGGGCCCACAGGCTATTGACCGAGACCCTTCCCAAGGACAGCGTATTCATCAAGGACGTCACGGCCTTGCGGGCCCAGGTACTTGCCGAGGTCCGGAGCAAGGACTTCGCCCTCTGGAAGACCATCAGAAAGGACATCATGAAGGACGAGGTGCGGCCCGAGGAGCTAAGCTTCGGCGAGAAGATGTTCGGTTGATTGGGAATATCCCCTGATGGATTGATTTATTCCAGGTTCCCTTGAGACGCTCTTTGTGTCGTGGGCGAGGGAATATAGTGACGGATAATATCTTCTATAATATCCTTTGCGTTTCCATTCCGTCCAATTCATTTTCGAGGGGTTAAATTAACCCTTTTATTTTATAGCGAACAAAAAAATCTTTAATGTCGAAATTTTCAATGGAAAGATTAATAATATTGAGATTCATTCATCATTATATGAAATTACATCATATATTCAAAGGTCCAGTCTTTGGTATAGATTCAAAAAAACATTATCGATCCTGGATAAATTTCCACGGAGAAAAAAAAGAATTTCGTTCGATGATGAGTGTCGTCGTCAATCCACCGGATATTAATCTTTTTGATGATAAATATATTGAAATAATGACGGAATTATCGAAAGATTTTAAAGCCCCCCCTTTGGATATACGATCTGTTTTTAAAGCATCAGAAATTGGTAGCCTTTTTCCATTTGATGGAAAACAATTTCGTTCTTTCTGTCAAGAATTTGCTAAAAGAATTCTCGATTTAAAGAATATCAAAATTAGTTTTATAGTAACAAGAATTAATCCAAAGAAATTATTTAAAGATCCTCGAACTGGTCTACAAGGAGTCATTATATATGGTCAATACGGAACACCAACAATAACGATATCCATACCGGAATTTATTGATACGATTGAAGCCTATTATAATGTTATTGCCGCATGGAAAGTCGCTAAGATTACCCAAGTACGCGATGCAATAGTACTACTGGATGGTACAGAAGCAATTGGACAGTGCAATGCATGGAATGAATTAAATTCAAAACAACATATTAGAATTATTTTCAGAGGAGATCAGATAATGCCTGTTGTTTCAACGGCTGACATTATACTTCGATTTCTTGATTTTAAAATATTGGAAACAAAAAGTGCATTAGATGAGAATTTATTAAAAAAAATTATAGAAGATCTGAATGTTGAGATGGAAAATAAATATTTCATCTATGTCGGAAATCCTGAAATAGATGATATTAAACCATTATCTGATAGAAAATTATCATTATATGATATTCGAGAATGCATTCATCATCCCATTATTTTTATCGATGGGGGAGATTTGCCTGGTCAGAGGTCATCTATAGAATCATTACCCGTTTATCAAAAAATATTGTCTCAAGCTGCTGGACTTGGAGCTAGCGTTAGATGTTATAACCCAAAAGTCGATAGCCCTATAATCGGGAAAAATAAAACTGAAGATTATTTCGTTCCATTAAATGATATTGCAGAAGCAAGATATCAAACTCTCAAGCGTGGAGGATTAAATCTAAAGCGCCTGGGTCCTGAAGGATATTAAAAAAAAATGTGCCCAAATCTCTAAATTGTATTATATTCACATGGGCGTTTCAACCAGTCAGTACCCTGGACTAGGCCTGACCTGTATTCCTTAATTGAATGTACTATATATTAAAGGTTTCCCTTAAAATATTAATAATACTGTATTTTAAATATTTTCGAACCTTTTCGAGTAATCTCATCAGATTAAATAATATTATTCACGATAGGACAATTATTATCATTTAGTTTTTCTATCGCACATGGATTTTTATTTAGATTTATACTGCACATTGGTGTATCCGATGATTTACCATAGTAACTTTCGATCTAAAAATTTTACTTGTTTCGGCCTCACCAATAACGAATAATATGCCCCTATATTAGAAATCCTTGTAACTTGGAACGGTTCAAGGATGTCTATCATCCCCTGAGCATCTGTTTCAATTATTCAGGCTCTTTTTTATCCTCTTTGCCAGTTCTGGCCCGATGCCATCGACTTTTGCAAGCTCGTCCTCGGAGGCTTGGCGGATGCCTTTTACGGAAGAGAACCTTCGAAGCAATGCCGCACGCTTTTGCTCGCCGAGGCCGCTGATGCCATCAAGTGCAGAGCTGAATTGGCCTTTGGCCCGAAGGTTCCGGTGATACCCGATAGCGAACCTGTGGGACTCGTCTCGGACGCGCATGAGCACGAGCTTGGCAGGGGTCCCTTGGGTCATCTTGACCGGCTCGGTGGCCCCGGGAAGGAACAGTTCCTCCTCCCGCTTTGCCAGGGCCACCATCGGGATGCTGATCCTTGATTTCTTGGCGGCCTCCTGGGCCGAGGCCAGCTGCCCCTTTCCGCCGTCTATGAGCATCAGGTCAGGCAGCGGGTCGTCGTCTTTGTGCCCGAGCCGTCTAGTCATGACCTCCTCCATCATAGCAAAGTCGTCTTGGCCCTCGACGGTCTTGATCTTGAACCGCCGGTAGCCCGACTTGTCGGGCACCCCGCGGTCGAAACGGACCTTCGACCCGGCCGAAAAGCTCCCCTGGATGGTCGAGATGTCGAAGGCCTCGATGGTAACAGGCGGCCGGTCAAGGCCGAATAACCTCTGCAGCTCGGCGGCGGCCTCGTCATAGGCCTCGTCCTTTTGGGCGGTGCCCTCGATGGAGGCCACGAGGGCGTCAAGGTTCGTTCCCATAAGATCCAGCAGCTTTTTTCGCGGGCCCTTCTTGGGCAAAACTATCTTGACCGCCTTTCCACGGACCGAGGCCAGCCAATCCTCCATGACGGCCCTGCCCGGAATAGCCACCGGCACTATTATCTCCGGCGGCGGGGCCGCATTGCCGTAATATTGCATCATGAAGGCCTCCAGTATCTGGCCAATATCGTGGCCCTCGTTGATGTCGAGGCTGAAGTTCTTTTTGGCCACGACGGTTCCATTGCGGATCATGTAATGGAGCAGCATGGCACTTTCATCCGAGACGCGTTTCACCACGGCCGCATCCCTGTCCGAATCGTCGAGGAAATCGACCCTTTGCTGGGAGGCAAGCCTCGATATCGCCCGTATCTGGTCCCGGATGGCGGCCGCTTTTTCGAACTCCTGGGCCTCGGAGTGCTGGCCCATCCGCTCCTCCAGTTCGTTCATCAGCGCGCAATGGTCGCCCGACAGGTATTTCGTGGCCTGCAAGATGGCGTTATCGTATTCTCCGTCGGTACAGCCGCTCCTGCATGGGGCCAGGCACGCCCCGATGTCGCCGTAGACGCAGCCTCTTGGAAGGAGCTTCGTGCAAGGCCTGATGCCGAACAGCTTGCGCACAAAGCGCAGCGTCTTGTTTATCGGGCCCCACACGAACGGCCCGAAGTAACGGGCCCTGTCGTTGGCGGGCCTGCGGACATACAATATCCTCGGGTATCTTTCCCTCGTGATCTTGATATAAGGGAACCTTTTGTCGTCTTTGAGCCTGACATTGTAGCGGGGCTTGTGGTAGCGGACCATGCTGGCCTCGAGGATGAGCGCCTCGCGCTCGGTCTGCGTGACCGTGTAATCGACCCTTTGGGCCTGTTCGAGCATGGCCGGGATCTGACAAGAATGCGGTCTTGTGTATTGGGCCACCCGTTTTTTCAGTTTCACGGCCTTCCCGATATACAGGATGGTGTCGTGGCTATCGAGAAAGGAATAGACGCCAGGAACCGTCGGGAGCTCCTTGGATGCGTGCACGACATCGAAGGATATCGGGCCCTTACCGCCCTTGGCCTTCTTCATGGGACCGGACACCTCTTTAGTGACGGAAAAAACTACCGCCTTTGCTTCTTAAGAACCTTCTTGAGGACCCGGCCGGTCGCGGTATCCGTCCTGGCGACCTCCTCGGGCGTCCCCGAGGCAACGACATAGCCTCCCTCGTCACCGCCCTCGGGCCCAAGATCGATTATATGATCGGCGGTC
>Ga0315288_10006421_pt1 | contig 14909 bp, 7 predicted proteins | sample YL17G11_20_MG_FD_203454 | JGI IMG/M metagenome (GOLD analysis project Ga0315288, IMG submission 203454) | Sediment microbial communities from Yellowstone Lake, YNP, Wyoming, USA - YL17G11_20 | ecosystem: Environmental > Aquatic > Freshwater > Lake > Sediment | place: USA: Wyoming | collected... | reverse complement strand
TATTTGAGCAGCGCCCGCCGCAGGGCTTGCTGCACCTCCCGCTCGCCCTGGGTGGTGGTCTGCCAACCATCGAAGCGCACCTGCTTCACGATGGCATCAATGTCAGCCACGATTCGCTCCACGATGATGTGAGTATTCTTCGTCTTCGCCTCATTGAAAAGCTCGGTGAGGGCCGCCAGTGCCTGATCCTTGGCCTCTTCGGGGTCGGTTTGATTCTCGGCTTCCACAGTGTCTCTTGCGATCTCAAGAATCGCTTTCAGGAAATCCAAGCTGTTCAGTAACCCTTGCTCGTGTTTCTCACGGATCTTCTCCAGACGCTCGCCGAGTTCCTTGAACTTGGGATTGCCAGCGTGCTTGCGCAGACGGGCGATCAGCTTGATCTCCACCTCGCGGGCTTTCTTCTCCGGATTCGCATCATGCAAGATGTTGTCGAGCACTTCGGCATCGAGGACCAGCGTATCGATGTCATCGCGCACAGCCTCGACATGCACATTCTCGTTGATAAGTTCAATGGTTTTCGCGCCGAGGCGGTGCCACAGCAGCTTGCCGTTGCCACTCACCGGCTTTACAGATTCATACACCTGCGTCAGCCACCGGTAGTCCTCGGAATATGCCCCAAGGCACGCATCCGGTGACAGGGCTTCCCAGATGTTGCCGAGAACTGTGTATTCGCCGGCGAACTTATCGCGCACCACATTGTTCGGCAGGCACTGCTGAGCCTCCATCAGACCTTCGTAGCCGCCCACGCTCCGGTCCACATGGGGGAAGAACGCCAGACATTTCTGAATCTGTACCGGCAAGACTTGGCGCAATTCGTCAATATTGCTCACCACCTGCTGCACGGCCTTCTCGTCGAAATCCAGTGCCTGGGCCACGTCGTCGAAGATGCCGATGTAGTCCACAATCAGCCCATGGGTCTTCGACTGGCCAAAGGTGCGGTTCACCCGGCAGATCGCTTGCAGGAGGTTGTGATCCCGCATCGGCTTGTCGAGGTACATCACCTGGAGAATCGGCGCATCGAAGCCGGTCAGCAGCTTGCTCGTGACGATGACAAATTTCAGCGGATCGGTGGATGACCGGAAGCGATCAAGCAATTTCTCCTCGGCGTCTTTCTCACGCAGATGCACCTTCCACTCCGGCGGGTCTTTCTGGCCGCCGCTCATCACGATGGCACTGGCATCGGGCCCGACGATCTCATCCATAACCTTTTTGTAAAGCACGCAGCATTCACGATCGAAACACACCACTTGCGCCTTGAAGCCGTTGGGCTCCACCTTGCTCTGGTAGTGCTTCACGATGTGCACCACCACCGCTCGCACGCGCTCGGGATTCTTCACCAGCACGGCCATCTTGGCAGCGCGCTTGGCCAGGTCATCGCGGTCCTGCTCGCTCAGGTCGCCGGTGATCACCTTGTAGGCTTCATCAATTGCCGCCTGATTGATCTTCAGCTTCACCGTTGGCGCTTCGAAGTGCAGCGGCAACGTGGCCTTGTCGCGGATGCTGTCCTGGAATGAATAGCGGCTCATGTAGCCGGCAGCGTCTTCGTCTGCGCCGAAGGCCCAGAATGTGTTGCGGTCTGCCCGGTTGATCGGCGTGCCGGTCAGGCCAAAGAGAAAGGCATTGGGCAACGCCTCGCGCATCTTGCGGCCCAGGTCACCCTCCTGCGTGCGATGCGCCTCGTCCACCATCACAATGATGTTCTTGCGGTCGTTCAGAACGCCGCCGGCCTCGCCGAATTTGTGAATGGTCGTGATCAGCACCTTGCGCACATCCTGCCCAAGCAGCCTCTGCAATTCCCTGCGGTCGCTCACGCCCACCATGTTCGCCACATCCGCCGCGTTAAACGTGGCGGTTATCTGCGTGTCAAGGTCGATCCGGTCCACCACGATGATCACCGTGGGATTGCCCAGCCGCGGGTGCATGCGCAGTTTCTGCGCGGCAAAGACCATCAGCAGGCTCTTGCCGCTGCCCTGGAAATGCCAGATCAAACCCTTCTTCGGATACCCAGCCACCACGCGTGCCACAATCTTGTTCGTCGTTTCATATTGCTGGTAGCGGCAGATTACCTTGATGCGCCGGTGCTTCTTGTCTGTAGCGAAGAGGGTGAAGTTCTGCATGATGTCAAGCACCACGCCGGGCCGCATCAGGCTTTCCACCGTGGCGCGCACGTGATGCAGCTCACCTTCATCCTGATTGTCATCGTCGCGCCATGGCCCCCAAAGGTCGATGGGCATGCGGATGCTGCCGTAGCGCAACAGACGGCCCTCGGTGGCAAAGGAGAACACATTCGGCACAAACATTGCCGGGATCTCTTTTTCGTAGATCTCGTTGATCTGATAGGCCCCGTCAAACCAGGTCACTGAGTTGCGGGTCGGCGTCTTTGCCTCGCATATCACCAGTGGCAGACCGTTGACCAAAAAGACTACATCGAAGCGTTTCGTCACGTTGCCCGTCTGGTAGGTCCACTGGTTTGCGACTGTCAGCTTGTTCTTGGCCGGCTGGGTGAAATCCACCAACCGCACCGCCACATGTTGACCGTTTGCGCCAAAGGGCATGGTCTTCTCGCCGCGAAGCCAGGCCGTGAAGTTCTCGTTTGCCCGCACAAGGCCATCGCCCTGCACCGAGAGCAGAATTGCCCGCAGCGCATAGATCACCTCGTCGGCCCGGTCCGGTTGCACGGCAATCTCGGGGTTCAGGGAAATGAGGGCTTCGCGTACCCACAGCTCCACCATCACTTCGCCGGGTTGACGCGGGAGATCCGCTGCCGGCAGATAGGTCCACCGCGATGGCTTGAACTCCTCGCCCAAGGAACCGCCCCAGCCTGCAGGGGAGTCCTCTCGCACCATGGGGATTCCTGCACCGCGACCAAGGTGTGTCGCGGCGTCGAGGATCATTTGTTCGACGGTGTTGGATTCTGTGAAGGTCATAGGCAGCCCTTGTGGATCACGTTGAGAGCTCTGGCCGCAAAGGTGTGCAGCTCCGCCGGAGTAATCTGCACTGCGTCCGCGTTCCCGGGATTTGTGTCATGGTGAAACTGCCCAGCGTAGGTGTTAATCTCGTTGAGTTCAGGCACCAAACTCTGAGCGTGACAGATGGGGGAGGGGGCTACAGCCGCAGCGATAGAACCCACGACTCCCCCGAACATCAGATCCTTTGGGATCAGCCCAGGGAACCGTCTGTGCAAATACCCTTCGAGCAGGGGCCTAATGGCTTTCGCCACTTGCCGGGGCTCGCCATTGCCGTTGTTGACAAAATCAACCAAGAGGCCGTGATGATGGAAATACGGAGACTGGCACTCCTTGTCAACGTCGAGCTTGTCGAAATTCGTGTAACCCTTGGCGACATAGCGCAGACCAAAAACTGCAACCGAGTATGATCCATCTTTCGAAGCAAGTTCGTCACGAAGATCCCGGACAAAGTAGATGTCGTGGGCCAAGACGACCAACTGCTCCGCTTTGGTGCAGATTTCTCTGAGCACCGTGCGTGTGTGCCGCTTGCGATTCAAATCCAAGCTGCACATAGGGTCATCCACCACAACGATTCGGGAATTGAGTTTGGTGTCTCCCAATGTGCTCGCGACGAAGAACGCAAAAGCTAGGGTTCGTTTGTCCCCCTCGCTCAATGCCGTTCCAAATGACGGTGTACCTCCTTCAAGTGAAACGGATCTACCACGAAGTGCGAGTCCATATTCGCTGCGAGGAGAACTCCCACGAAAATTCGCGTCCATCGCTTCTATTTGAAACGAAGCGCCAAACTTGTCGAGGAGGTCATTGAGGGACTTCTGATAGTCGTTGAGGGTCTGTTTCATCAGAGTGTTCAGGGCAGAACGCGCCGCATTTTTGACAGTCTCAGCAGATGCCAAGGCTGCGCGAGATCTGGCCAAGTCAGCTATCAGCACAACCACCGCCGGCGCATACCGCTTTCTCGAAAGCCCCAACATCTTCTGCTTGGCGGAAAGCTGCTGAATGTCTTCCGCAGCAAGTTGTTCACGGAATGATTCAATTTCGCATCTTGCATCATCAACTTTCTTGTTTGCGGCGGCCATCAGAGAGGTGACATCTCCCCAGAAACCCTTCACCTTATCGATATCCCCGCGTGCTCCAACAGCGCCCGTGGGATTCGCCTGCTTCTGCGTGACAAGCACCAACAATGCCGCCCGGATTTCCATGAGCTTCGCCAGCGCAGTATCCGCCTCGAATAGAATCTCAGGAATGTCAACCTGATCGTTCCACGCGCTCGCAACAGAGGCCGAGGCGGCAATACGGTGGGCAAAATCGGTCACGACGGAATCACTCGTGACCCCCAAGATCATTCTATCCAGGACTGAAACCTTTCCTTTCAGGTTAGCATATGCGGCATTGAAGTGAGTTCTGTAGGCTTGGATCAGATTCAGCCCCGCGGTCGGTTGGGCGCAGTATGGGCACACCTCACCTTTGACATAGGTCTGCCCCTGACTCAACCAGCCCTCGGCACCCGGTTTGCCGAGTTTCGCAGCATGTGCTCGGACAGTGGCCTCGGCGTTATCCTGCACGGTCTCAATCGTAGTCCCAAAGACCTCGAAGAATGGTGCAATGTCAAGGTTCGGGATGGTAACTGGCGATGGAACGGCTCGCTTCAGCAGCAATGCACTGCTTCGTGCAGCAACAGTCCGCTTCTCCAGGTTTTCAATTTGTTCGTCTGCATCGGCTACATTGGCGAGTTTCTCAAAATCTGCGAGCGACAGGCCTTCGTGGTGGCCACTTAGTTGACTGATTACCCTTTGAACCTCTTCTGCAGTCTTCCGTGCATCGGCCGTTGCCTCTTCTTCCACAAGGCGCGCTGCCACTGCTTTTTCCCCGAGCGCAAACTGTAGAAGGTTCTTTCGATGGCCAGTACTTACCACGCCTCCTGAATGAACGTTCTTTTCCACGAATTCTGCATCGAAGACCAAGAACTCTGGACGTACCTCGGACCATCTCTTTCCATCGAAGGTAACCTTGTGTCCGTTCGCAAACTGCAGTGTCACCTTCGGGGTCAAAGTCCCATCAATAGTCTTGCGCTCAATGATTGGCACTGGGTCGTTCGCGCCAACAGATCTGAGGATGGTCGCTATCGTAGATTTTCCGCGTCCATTATCTGCATACAGTAGTGTGGCCTTCTGCCATTTGGACGACTTGCCGTTTGCGTCGTGGAGTAGGCCGATTCCTTGGATTTCTTCGATGCGTTCTAGCATAGGGGGTAGTCCTTGGCTTCGGCAGACGTCACGGGAAAACCTTTGTCAAGAATGACTGAAGCAGATCACGTATGTCTTTGATGTGGTCACAAACTACCCTCAATCCATCCCGCGCACTGTCCAGCTCTCGAACGAATGCCATTTGCTCTTCAAAACTAGCAACCGGCACTTCAACGCGCTTAAGCTTCACCACGGGAAGATGCGCGATGGTCGAGTGCCCTGTTAGGGATGAGAAGAGCCCGCGCTCGTTGGCCCAATACATGAATTCCAGCATGTAGGTTGTCGCAATTTCGTCGCTTAGAGGACGGAGTCGGTGAAGCGCCTTCTGGTAGTAACACTCTCCGAACACAGGATTCCAAATCGCAGACCGTCCGACTTCGCCACCTTCACAGACCAATAAGTCACCATCCCGAAGAGAGAACTTCATTCTCTCTTCAGGAGAGAAATCCATTTCAAGCATTTCACCGAAATCAAACCGGCCCCATTGGACATTCTTATTCCCGAGATAGCGAAAGGCTCCTTCACCCGTCCTGGACTTTTGAGAAAGCATCTTCCCGAGTTGAACTTCAAACAGTTCACCAAGCCGTCTGGTTGTCCTCCTTCCGATCTCGAAGAAGCGCTTTCGCTTGCCGACAATGTCCGAATCCAATCCGCAGCTGAGTTCTTTGTATCGAGTAATCGCTTCATCCACCGCCCAAAGAATCTCCGCAATCCGTCGCTGCTGGTCGAGTGGCGGGAGGTCGAACTTCTCCAGCTTGAGCGTGGTCCAGTTAATGGTGGGCGAGAGCGAACCAACGGAAATCTCAACTGCCCGGTTCATGAAGCGGTCGCTCATCATGAGAAAAGGCAGGAACTCGGGCAGCACCTTGTCCGGCTTCGCTCGCACGACCAAAGCATGTGCAGAGCAGATGCCGTCAAATTCGGCCACGGCCAGTTTTCGTTGATAGGCGCGACGTTTGCCAAAGATGATGTCGCCCTTGCGAAAGCGCAGCTTGCCACCAATGACGTCGCTGCCCTTCCCCCAGCGGCGGATGTGCAAACACTGCGAGGCCAGGTGTTCCAGCCCCACATAATTCTCTTCCTGCGCATCCTTCGGTTCTGCTCGGTCGCCGATGCTTTCCGCAAACTCCCCAAACGCCATGCGCCGCCAGCCCGTGCGATTAAATAGCGGCAGCTTCGCCCAATCGGGGTTGGGCTTCAGTCGGATTTCCTTCTTATGATGCACGAGAGACCTCTGCTACCGCAAGATCCACCACCGTCACACAATCACTGACAGACAAGAAGCCCGTCATGTCCTTGTCCTGCAAGAATGGAGCTTTGAGTATCTTGTCGTAGAGATTGAAAAGGCGGCTACGGGCACGACGCAGAACGGTGTCGAAGTTCATAGGGAGAATTGTAGCACGGCCATTAAGTTCTGTACGCTCGAAGTTGTCGACGGGATTGACAAATCGGCCCAAGACAAATGCCCGGATAATAGTGCGCTCGGATATCAAGCCTTTCATGGACAACTCGCGGATGTATTTGTAGGCCTGTTCCTTTTCTTTGTCGGTCACTTGAACTGTGGGTGCCTTGAGCTCGACGATGATTACCTTTGCAACACCAACCTCGGAAAAATCCTTCTGGCTGTACTCAGGATAGGAATAGAGACCAACGGTACCATCGGGAATCACCACAAAATCCGGTCGATTCTTTGAGCCTCTAACATCTTCCCGACCGAAGATCTTCTTGATTACTTCAGTCATCCCCCTATTCGAAGTGAACTCAATCGTCTCGTACTCCGGTCCAAAAATCCACAATCCCTGATGAAACAGCGGCTGAAGGTCTTGCACCTCCAATGTCTTATCATCGAGAGTACGATTAATCAGTTCGTCAACAAGCTTCAGTCGTGTCTGCAATTCATCAAGAACGATCTTCGCCATATCCACAGACCAGTCTTCGAGAATTCCATCCAGATCATCGATCTGGTCGGGGGAGAATGTTTTGAGCTTGCTTAACAGAGCGTACTTGCTCTGGGCTTGCTCCATGGATGCAAGCACGCCAGCAACGTTCCTTAGCTCGGTTTCCGAAAGACTTGGACAATCTTCTTGAATCCGCTCCACAAACTTGTTCCACGTTTCTCTTTTGAGCGGAGTAAGCTGGCTAATCTGGGGTGCATACGCGGATTGTATGTTGCGCGTGATCTCTTGGCGCTTCTCAGAAGTGGCTCCTAAGAGCCTTTTCGTTATCACATCCTGAACTGCCCGATTAACCAATTTGAATTGTGCATTGGCTTCCTTGAAGCCGCTCCAATCGGGAAGTACAGCACCGTATTCCTGCAGAGCATCGGCTTCGACGATAAACGTGAAGCGTTTGGCCTCAACTCTGCGACCGTCTATGAGAGATTTCTGTTCGGGATCCTGCCAATCGCAATCACCGACCAGCCTTCCAAGAACATGCCATGCAACTCCATGCTGCTTAACGGTTCGGTCGGGCCGTTGCGCATCAATGACCTTGACAATTATCTCGATATTCAATGACGGAATCGGAACTTTGATAATCTCGAGGCCCTTTGCTTCGATATCCTCAAATTCAATTCTTGTATTGTTGACAAACACAGCGAAGGATGGATCGGTAAGAAAGCGTTTCCCCAACTCAACACGAATGATATTGGCTGGGATGCTGCAATCTGCATTCAGCACCTCTATCTGCGTTCCGTTGCCCGGTATTTCTTCTTCATTGACCATGTCGATATCAAGAGGCTGCTGCTTCCCTTGCTTCACATGAAACGCGCGTTTGTGGCCATCCTTGGTTGTGATGACATTGTACTCTTTACCAAAACAGAACGCCGCAAATCGGCCGATGCCGTTTCTGCCGAAAACTCGACGTCTGCATACAGCGCCGTCAACTTCAACATTGATCGTATCATCCTGATAGCGGGTGCGGTCGTAGGAAAGCGTACTCCATCTTTTTAGGAACTCATCCTTCGTCATTCCCTCGCCATCATCAGCAATGCGAAACAGACCACCATTCCTTGCCGGCCACTCGACATCTACTCTTCTAGCACCGGCGTCCCACGCATTTGCGACAAGTTCAACAATAGCAGTTACCGGATCGGAGATCAGCCTTGCCCCTACATACTGCTCCCAGAATCGGTCCTCTTCTGAGAACATGTCTGCCTGCAATGATTCAGCATTCATAGGTGTTTTCCATTGGCTTGTTGCCCCTTCTGAGTGGGCCGGTATTTCTGCAATCTGCTTGAGGGTTTCTCCGGGATGGTGCGCTCGACGACTTCTGCTTCCAGAGCGGGGTTCAGGTGGACCAGCGAGAAATTCTTCCGGTCCTTCGGCCCAAGCAGGCCCACCAATTCATCCCGCGACCGTTCGCCGTCCAACCGGGTCAACAGGGAGAGAACCTGCTGGGTATCCTGCTGGGTATCCTGGGGGGTATCCTGAGGGGTGGTCTCGGGGGCCGGGAAGGTAACGGTGACTCCGAGCTTCAAATCCGGTCTCCAGAACGGGGCGGGCAGCCCAGCCTCCCGGCATTGCTGGACCATGAGCACGCTGCCCCGACCTGCCTTTTCCATGAGGCCCCGCAGGTAGAGCGCGTGAGCGATGTCAGGATTGCGAAGTACGGAGATGTGGCCTTTGGGGTTGCTCATCTGGCGGCGACCCCGAGAAGTGTTTGCAGCGATTCGCGAACTCTGCGTGAGCTTTCGAGCCATCCCGCGAGCGCATCCGGCAGCGCCGTGGTGGCGGCGTCAGCCGCTTCCTCACGCTGCGCATCCGTTTCCGTCTCCACATACAGCGGAATGCTCAGGTTACCGTCCTTCGACCGCATCTCCTCCAGTGTGGCGACACGGGTGAAGCCGGGCTCATCCTTGAAATCCTGATAGGCACGGACAACGCGCCGTAGGTGCTCGTCGGTGAGAAAACTCTGAGCGCGCTCGCGGGTGACTTCATTCACCGCGTTGATAAAGAGGATTTTGCCGCGCCGGGCCTTGGGCTTCTGCGTGCGGCAGACAACGACGCAGGCTTCCATGGGTGAGTTGTAGAAGAGGTTGGGGCCGAGCCCGAGCACGCACTCGATGAGGTCTGCTTCGATCAGCTTGCGGCGCATGTCGGCTTCTTCCTGCCGGAAGAGCACCCCGTGTGGCCAGAGCACGGCGCAGCGGCCGGTCTTGGGCTTGAGACTTTGCAGTATGTGTTGCTGGAAGGCATAGTCGGCACGACCCTGCGGCGGGACGCCGAAAACATTGCGCCCCCAGGGGTCGGCGGCAAAGGCTTCGCGGTTCCACTGCTTGATCGAGTAGGGCGGATTGGCCAGCACCACATCGAAGCGCTGGAGACGATCGCCTTCAACAAGCTTTGGCTCGGCCAGTGTGTCGCCACGCTCAATACGGAAGTCCTCGATGCCGTGGAGGAAGCAGTTCATCCGGGCGATGGAGGAGGTCATAAGGTTGCGCTCTTGACCAAAGAGCTTTACATTGCGCCACTCCTTGTTCGCCCGGCGCAAGTGGGCGATGCAGGAGAGCAACATGCCGCCAGATCCGCAGGTCGGGTCATAAACCGACTCTCCGGGCTGCACGTCGAGCATCTCGGTCATGAGGTGAACGACCGTGCGGTTGGTGTAGAACTCGGCGGCAGTGTGGCCGGAGTCGTCGGCGAACTTCTTGATCAGATACTCGTAGCCCTGGCCCAGCTCGTCCTCGGGCAGGTTGGCAACCGTGAGTTCCAGCGTGGAGAAATGCTCGATGAGGTCGCGCAGCATGGCATCGGACAAGCGGTCCTTGTTCGTCCACTGTGCATCGCCAAAGATGCCCATGAGCATGTCCTGGTTGGCCACCTCAATGGCGCGCATGGCTTGCTGAAGGGAGTGGCCGACATTGCGGTTGACTTTACGGATTTCTCGCCAGTGCGCGTCCGCCGGAACCTGGAATCGGTGGTTCTCCGGGAAGAGCGCAAAGTCTTGGTCTCCGCCCGACTCCCGCAGCGCGGTGACGGTCTCCTCGTCGAAGACATCGCAGAGGCGCTTGAAGAACAGCAGCGGGAAGATGAACTGCTTGTAGTCGCCGGCGTCAATCGTGCCACGAAGGAGCACTGCGGCACCCCAGAGATAGGATTCGAGTTGTTGTTGGGTGATGCGGGTCATCCGAGCTTCCTCGTTACCCACCGCCACTTCTTGTGGGCGATGTCCATACACTTCTCAAACGCACGGTCGGAGCGGAGGAAGCTCAGGTTACCATCCTGCACCTTGGGAAGGTAGTCGCGATCTTGCATCAGTTCGGCCAGCAGCAGACGAACCCGTGCGGTGGCCAGCCAACTCAGGACCTCTTTGTATTCGAGCGCCACTGACATTGTCGTCCCGTGACCATCCGCCAGGGTTTCGATGTCTTCGTGATTCAGCAAACCTTGGCAGAGCAGTGCCCAGAGAAGGTTCCGGGACCGGTGAATGAACGCGTACTTGTTCTGGCCCTTCTGCTCAATCTCCTGCGCAAACTTGCGGAGATTGAACTGCACCTTGTAGCAAAGCAGGACCTGTCGGGAATCAGCCTTCAATCGCCCCTGCCTAAAGACCTGCTCATACGTCCGGTCGTCCTCAAAAACACGGCGCATATCTGAGAGGCGACTGACTAAACCGTCCGTTAACAGAAAGGTTTGCGTCAGCTTCAACATCTGAATGGCTCGGGAGTCCTCCACAATCCCAAAATCGTCCAAATCCTCAGGGCTGAGTTGATCAAAGGCGTTCTCCTGTCGCTCGTAGTATATGCGCAGGTCCGAACGGAACTTGTCCTGCAGTTCAAGCTGGATGAGATCGTTGGCATGGAGATTCCACGGCTCGACGGGATTCTGGCGGTTGTTATTTATCGTAACCCGAGTCACGAACTTCTGGTCGGCCTGTGTGATGATCTTGCACAGAACCCGAATGGATTCGAACGCAGCCTTGCCCGATTCGAGCTTCGGATTGTCTTTATTCTTCTCTCGAAAGCCTGCGGTGGTGGTAACCGTCTGAGCGCCATTCAGCAGGCGAGGAGCACGCAACCGGCAGAGGCCATCAAGCATCTCGACGCGCTCGGCGAAGAGGGTGATGCCGTTATGGTTGAAGACGAAGACGCCAGGGTGCTCAGATTGATCCAGAACGATCTGCTTGAGCGTGTTTGAGATCGCCCGATTCACGGCTTCGCCTTCGCCGAGACCGTAGCGGATGTTGCTGTCAAAGAACCGCGGTCCCAATTCCTGGTGCATGCGATTCAGGTCCACAAGACGGATGAAGCCGATATGCATCTTCTGACCTGTCGGACCATCCACGACAACGAGATTGGTCAGCGGGACATCGAAAGTGGTCGTTTGCCGCGAGTCGCGGACAGGGCTGACGACGCCGCTTGATGATCGAAACTCGACGATGAATCCGACCTTCCTTTCGCCGAAGAACTGATCGACGAGATACTTCTTGTTTTCGAGGTCTTCACGAAGCTTGTCCAAGACCTTGCTGCGTTCGGCTTCTTCCGGGTCGCCAGTGAAGACAAACCGGAAGCATATCTGGTCAATCATCGCCCGGTTCTCAATCAAGCAGCTACGAAGCTGGAGCAAGACCTGGTTCTTCGCGTCGTCTTTGTTCGGCGACAGGAAGATCCGTTCGGCACCATCCTCGATCAGGCGTTGCAGCGACCCTTTAAACTGGCTGTGAGAGTCGGAATATTTGAACTGGAAGAGGTAGAGATTGCGCCGCTGTTCGTCGAAGTGGAACCCGTCGAAGCCGTAATCATTTCCACCGAAAGCGATCTGGTTGACGGCCTTTTCCCTCGGCACTTTGTGTTCCTTCTCCAAGTAGAGAAGGCCGAAGTAGTCTTCACGCACGCCACCACAAGTGGAGTAGAGATCGGCGTAGGCTTGGTCGATGAGGCGGTCGTTCATAGGTTGGGTGTCCTTGATGTCAACTACTCTGGAGCAATTTTTCACGTTCTAGCATTCTAACGAGCCTCTCCTCCGCCCCAAACGCCTCCTCCGCGCTCTTGCGCAGCCGCTGCATCGCCTCCTCCACCGTGAGCACTTCACTGGCGACCTTCGGCTCGACATAGCGTGGGATATTAAGGTTGTTGTCGTTGGCAGCAATCTCTTCCATACTCACAACACGGGCGATGCCTTCGACGTCAACGTAGTTGCGCACCCAGCCATGAATGCGCTCGACATGTTCGGGGAGCAGTTCGTTCTGAGCGCGTCCGGTCTTGAACTCCTTGGAGGCATCGACGACGAGCACCTTGTTCTTCCGGTCCTTGGTTTTCTTCTGCCGGAAGACAAGGATGCAGGCAGCCAGGCCAGTGCCATAGAAGAGCGCAGGTCCGAGGCCGATCACGGCTTCGAGTAGATCCATGCCGAGAATCTTCTCCCGAATCTCACCTTCTTTACCCATGCGGAATAGTGCGCCATGCGGAAGCACAACCGCCATGCGCCCGGTCTTGGGAGCCATGGATTTAATCATGTGCTGCACGAAGGCGTAGTCCCCGCTCTTGGCGGGCGGCATGCCGGCGAAGTTGCGGCCATAGGGATCGCTGGCCCAGACATCGTCGCCCCATTTTTCCAGGGAGAACGGCGGATTTGCGATCACGCAATCGAAGGTCGAAAGGCTGTCTGCCGAGAGGAAGGCGGGACTGCGCAAGGTATCGCCGCGCACGATCTTGAAGTCCGCTGCGCCGTGCAGAAAGAGGTTCATGCGGGCGATGGCGGAAGTGGTGAGGTTCTTCTCTTGACCGAAGAGCTTGCCCCAGAGTGTACGGACATCGCCCCTCGTCTCCTGCACATGATGGATGGCCTCCAGCAACATGCCGCCGGTTCCGCAGGTGGGATCATGGATGGACTCACCCTCGCGCGGATCGAGGATGTTAACCATTAACCGCACGACCGAGCGCGGGGTATAGAACTCGCCCGCCTTCTTATTCGTGGCGTCGGCGAATTTCTTGATCAGATACTCATACGATTGCCCGAGCACATCCGCCTTGGCCGCGGAATTGCCCAGCGAGAGCTTGGAGAAGTGCTCGATCAGATCGCGCAGCAGCGCATCCGAGAGGCGGTCTTTATTTGTCCACTGCGCGTCGCCGAAGATGCCGTAGAGGGTATGCGGGTTGGCCTGCTCGATGCCACGCATGGCGGTTTGCAGCGCCTGCCCGACATTGGTCGCCACCTTCCGCACATCGCGCCAATGACAATCCTCCGGGATCTGGAATCCATGGTTTTCCGGAAACAGGGCGGACTCCTCGTCTCCATCGAACTCCTTCAGCGCAGCGACGTGTTCTTCGTCATGCACATCCGAGAGGCGTTTGAAGAAGAGCAGCGGGAACACATACGACTTGAAGTCGGCCGCATCCACCGGCCCGCGCAGGATGTTAGCGGACTCCCAGAGGTGGGATTCGAGTTGGGTGAGGGTGATGCTCATGGTAGTGCCCGGACAATTTCGCCAATGCCTGTTTTCTCTGACGCACTTCTGCGCTTGAGGGGGAGATGTTCTCCAATCACTCCGCAAAATACCTGCCGGAAAGGGCCAAGACAATGAAGCGAACGCATATTGACCGGGGCCCGACGGCATGAGAGTTGATCAAGCGGCTCGCGCCAGTCTATGCTGACGCTTCAGGGCATGGGTCAGGCGGAACGGGTTCCGTAGGCGATAACCGCTTGCCCCCAATGAGCAGGTAGTCAACCCCGTAGGAAGGAACGCGCTGGTTACTCACGCCCTCAGTTCCTCCACGAGTGTTCGGGCTCTACGGGCCCGACCTTCTTCACCGAGCCGTTCACAGATGGACGCCGAGTCCCGTGCCAGTGGTAGCGCGCTCGCTGAATCGCCATTTCGTGCATGCAGCAACGCGATGTTGAAGAGGTCGTTAGCCTCACCTATTTCGTCCCGGATCTCGCGTCGGATCCGCAGTGAATTGTCGAGGTGACGGACGTCTCGAAAGTTGACGCGGCGCGATGCTTCCTGTGGCCGTCACGACTAAATATTGCCGAAAAACGATGAATAGTGCCGCATCGGATCGATCGCGTGAACGTATTTCCTATCCCAATGGTCCAGTCGGACTGTGAAAGTCCATGCTCCAGCCCCCTGACGCCTGCTCCCTGCGGAAAATGCCTCGATTGGATCCCCATGCTATGCCTCCCGTCCATCCAGCTCGCAGGCAGTTTACCAGCGGCGTAGGCCTGTGCTAGGCCCGGTCGAAGCATTTTGCCAATTGCGACATTCTTCAGGGCTTAAGCCTAATTCATACCCATATCCGCGCCACTCTTTCCTTTGCCCAAACAAGGCGAAGTCGGTCTCAAATGAAGATCATATTCCATTTCGTCAACATATTGAGTATCGACATTGTAAATGCAATGTTCTGATTTGTCGTAGAGTTCCTTTCCGGATAGTTCTGTTATCTTCCTAAAACCAGCTCCGATATATAGTCTCATTACCTCTGTTTGGATGTTCACAAGAGAGTACGCAATTCCAGGGCATAGAAGTTGATTCCTAAGAACAACAAAGGGCTCGGGTGGCACCTTTTCATTAACGACGTTCTCATCCATCTGAACCGATTGTCCCCGTACAAAGATAATCATATTGTAAACTATTGGCGAGGAATCCGGGCTCCGCAAGATATCCCGTCCATTTTCACAATAGATTGTATTATTGGAAATAGTCGGACTGGATGTTGCCACACATGTTATTGCAACAAAATTGATACTGGCAATATTCA
>Ga0315288_10006419_pt1 | contig 14911 bp, 8 predicted proteins | sample YL17G11_20_MG_FD_203454 | JGI IMG/M metagenome (GOLD analysis project Ga0315288, IMG submission 203454) | Sediment microbial communities from Yellowstone Lake, YNP, Wyoming, USA - YL17G11_20 | ecosystem: Environmental > Aquatic > Freshwater > Lake > Sediment | place: USA: Wyoming | collected... | reverse complement strand
GCTCCGGGCGAAGCGCTCGTCGGCGTCGGCCGCCGCACGGAGTCTGTGGTTGAAATGGGCCAGGGCGAGGCCGAACGGGACCTCCCGCCGCAGATCGAGGAGAAGATGGAGCAGGGCGGTCGAATCGGCCCCGCCGGAAAAGGCGACGAGGACCGTGTCTCCGGGGACGATCATTTTGTGCCGGGCGACCGTCCGTTTGAGCTTGGCGTAGATGTCCCCGGCCATGTTTGGTTCTCTGATCCAACATTTTATCACGGTCATCCGGGGTCGCGTCTACACTTTCCACTTTTTAGTCAAGGGACGAGCCTTCGGCTCGCCACTCGCCCGTGGCTTATATCCACGGGCGAGTACGACGGAAGTGGACCCCCGGGCAAGCCCGGGGGCCCGGCCGCTGTGGAAAGTGGTGACGCGACCCCAAAGTGCGCTCGGGGATTGAGGGAAAAGTGGCGGCGCAGGGATTTGAACCCCGGACTCTACGGATATGAGCCGTATGCTCTGACCAACTGAGCTACGCCGCCAAAGGTGGTAAGATTTTAGAGGAATCGCGGTTTTAAGTCAATTTAGGCCCGCGTTGCTCACTGGGAATGAGTTCTGATAGAATCCGCTCGGATTTCCCATGACCAGCCGCGAGGTCCTCACCGCCATCCTTAAGAACAAGGAATGCCCAGAGCGGATGGGCGTTCACGAGTGGTTCTGGCAAGACACCCAGCACGAATGGGAGAGGCAGGGCCTGCCGGCCGGCGTCAACATCTTCGACCACTTCGAACTTGACGTCCGCGAGATTCAAGGGTCCTATTTCCGGACGGGAGGGTTCCCCGTCGACGACCGGATCGTCGAAGAGGACGGCGAAACCGTCATCAAGATCAACGGCTGGGGAGCGAAGCACCGCGAATGGAAAGACAAGCCGGGCGCTCCGGGGTATATCTCCTTCGACCTCGTCAGCGAGGACGTCTGGAAAAAGAAATATCGCGACAACCTGCTCGGCCTCGACCTGCGCCGGTTCCCCGACTGGGACAACCTCAAGAGGAGCTACCGGGAGCTGAAGGCCTCGGAACGGTTCTGCGTCTATCACCAGATGCTCTTGATCGAGATCATGCGCCGGGCTATGGGCGATATCGTCTTCCTTGAATCCATGGTCCTGGCTCCCGGCTGGATCCGCGATTTCTGCGAGGTGATAACGAGGGCCATCCTCATCCACTGGGACCACATGATCCGCGAAGTTGGAAAACCGGACGGGCTCTGGACCTACGACGACATGGGCTACACCCAGGCGCCTTTTATCTCGCCGGCGTTTTACAGAGATTTCCTGCTACCCTACCATAAACGAATCACCGCGTTCGCCCACGACCATGGGCTCCCGATCGTCCTCCATTCCTGCGGCAAGATCCGGCCGCTTCTGCCCGGCATCGTTGAAGCCGGATTCGACGCCCTCCATTCGATGGAGGCCAAGGCCGGCCAGCACGTCGTCGAGTTCGCCGAGGCGGTGAGGGCGCGGGGCGGGCGGATGGCCTTTGTCGGGAATTTGGACATCCGCGCTTTTGAATCCAACGACCCGGCCATTTTGGAGGCGGAGATCGTCCCCAAGCTCAAGGCGGTCCGGGAGAACCGGATCCCTTACGTCTTTTTTTCGGACCACTCCATCCCGAAGACGGTGAACTTGCAGACGTATGAATACGCCTTAGACTTGTTCAGGAAATACGGCCGCTATTGAAAAAAGCCGGTCGCAGGGCGAGCGACTTTCCCTCCGCCTTTCTTATGAGGCGGTCGGCCGCAAAATTTTGAGGAAAGCTAGGCCGATTCCGGATCTTCTCCCCATCTTTTCGAGCCCAAACAAAATGGAAGAGAACCTTCTTATCTTATTGCTTGACCAGTTCGACCCGGCGGTTCCTGGCCCGGCCCACCTCGGTGTCATTGGACGCGACGGGCGCAAACTGGCCGCACCCGTAGGATCTCAGGCGGGCGGCGGCGATGGCGTGGTCGCGGACGAGCGCCTGGAGGACGGCCTCGGCCCGGTCCTGGGAGAGCTTGATGTTACCGTCCACGCCGCCCACATTGTCCGTATGGCCCACAACATGGATCTTAAGCGTCGGGTCGGCTGTCAGGAGCTTGGCGATCTCACCCATGGCCTGGGCCGATTCGGGTTTGATGGTGGACTTCCCGGTGTCGAAATTGATGCCGTAGATCGCCGCGTGGCCGGTGGTCCTGATATCGTTGCCGAAGGCCGCCGCGTCAGCTACGATGAACTGCTCCATCTCTTTCTTCTCGACGATCCGCAGCCAGTACGCCCCGTTCGCCTTTTCGGCCTGCACCCACGTTTCCTGGCCGTCCTTGACGATCTTCCCGTTCACCCACCTCTGCGGATCGCTCTGCAGGATCGTGCCTCCCACTTTCCGGATGGCGTTCTCGTAGTTCCGGACAATGGCGAGACCGCTCGGTTCGTTGTCCCGCTCTCCGGTGAAAGAGTAGATGAGAAAGGTGAATTTGCCTTCGACTGGGGTCTTGGGGCCCTTCACCGACAGGAATTCATAAACCCCGAAATCCTGGACCTTGCAAGATTCAATGCGGTAATCCGGCATGCGGGTGGGGAACAGCGGGTGGTCTTTGCAGTCTTTTTTGTCCGGTTGCTGGGCGGCGACGCCCATCGCCGGCAAGAGAAACACCGCGCTCATTAAAACAATCAATAACTTCTTCATGGTCTTTCTTTCTCCTTCCTGCGAAGAACGGCGAAGGGCCGCTCCCGATGATCGTTTTCTCTGAACATGAGCAGGGAATAATACCGCTTCCCCCGCGGCGATGTCAACCGCCTCCGAGACTATCTTCGTATTCGCTCGAACCCGCCGACGCAGACGAACTCGAGCTTTTCTTCTTTCTCGATCCTGTCCAGAAGCAGGTTCAGCCCGAGAACGTCGCTCGAAATGTGCCCGGCGACGACTACGTTGAGGTTGGCCTTCTTGGCGTTGGCCAGATGCTCCTCGGTGAAATGCATGCCGACGAGCGTGCTCACGCCGCCCGCGGCGATCTTGTCGAAGATGTCCTTCGAGCCTTCGGTGCCCCCGGTCATGTCGACATAGATCTTGCCGCAGGAATTCTCGTCCGATCCGGCGACGATCTTGGCCGGCACCTGGAGCCTGGCTGCCCGCTCGTACTCCGGAATACGCCGCAGGAGCTTCATCAGGTCCTTGAGCTTGTTCGGTTTCTCCCTGTCGAACAGCTTCGTCAGGTGGTTCGCCACGCAATTGTCCGCGGGCGTATGAAGGCACATCAGGGGCAGGCTGAGGAGGCGGGCGGCATCGATCTCCCGGGTGTGATTGATGGGGAGAAGGCGCCGCTCGATCTCGCCGATGCGCTTCTCCATAAGCTGTTCGGCCACGCTGATCGTGACCCCGACCTTGGACAGGAGCTTGGCCTGGAGCTTCATGACGTCATGGAGCTGGGCCGCGGCGGGGCCCATCGGATGATGGGACAGGACCAGGTCGATCTCGGCCCCCTGCTCCCTGTTCAGCGTATGCGCCAGCAGAAGCTCGCCGACCTCGATATCGATCCCGAGCATGATCTTTTTGATATTGGGCTCGCTCTCACTATTGCCGCTAAAAAGAATCCGGCTATCCGCATAGGGATTGAACAGCTTGTCCCGGTCGTAGAATTTCTTGTCGTCGTCCTTGAGGTCCTTGAACCGCTCGTTCTCTTCGGCCAGGATCTTGCGGACCTCGTCCGGGCCCCGCAGGTCGTTGGCGATCCCGGCCTCGATCGCCTTTTTATAGAATTTTGTCAGCTTCATGCCAGCCTCCTTGTTGGACTATGGTTAAAAACGCAAATCCCAAAGTGTCATTCCCGCGAAAGCGGGAATCCAGATTAAAAAGACTGGATTCCGGATCAAGTCCGGAATGACAACATTGGTAAGTCATCGCTGATACACCACGCTAGACAACCGCGCTTAATACGTTCATTTAAACCGAGGAGGCGCACCCCGCTCGATAGAACGGGGGGCCACATCCCCATGGATATCAGGCTCCTTGGCCCGATTGTTGGCCCAAAGCCGGTTGATGACGCGCATCAGGACCAGGCCGCTGACGATGAACACGGCCAGCAGGACGAAAGCGTAATTCAGCCGGCCGTAAAGGAAATTCCCGACCGTGAAGAGAGCCGACCAGATGGTCGCCACTCCCGAAGTCCAGCCGACAAGGGCCAGGGGGATGTTCTCGTGGGTCGCTTTGGCCTCCACGTCCGAAATGCCAGCTTCCTTGCGGATGGCCTTCCATCCCGGGCCGAAAGGCCGGGTCTTCTTATAGAATGCGATCAACGTCGCTTTGTCGGTCGGTTTGGCGAAGCGCGCCGTCAGCAGCCAGGTGATTGTGGTGACGGCGATGGTGATGAGCAGGGCGTATTGGGTGGCGAGGACCAACCCGCCCTTCCTAAGGATCAGGAGAGCGATGGAGACGCCGAAGGAGCTGATCATGGCGTTCACTTCGCACCAGGCGTTGACCCGCCACCAGAACCAGCGGACGAGATACAAGAGCCCTGTCCCGGCGCCGACCTGGAGGATGATGTCGAAGGAGTCCTTGGCCGTCTCCAGGACGAAGACCAGCAGCGAGGCGCTCAGAAAAAGGCCGACCGTGGCGATGCGCCCCGCCCGGACATAATGCTTCTCGGTCGCGTCCCGCTTGATGAAGCGCCGGTAGAAGTCGTGGACGAGATAGGACGCGCCCCAGTTGAGATGGGTCAGGATGGTCGAGGAATTGGCCGCGATCAGGCCGCCGACCATCAGGCCGATGAAGCCGACCGGCATGAATTTGAGCATCGCCGGATAAGCGATATCGTGACCCAGGAGGCTCGGATCGATGTGGGGAAAGGCCTTCTGGATGTCGGACAACTGGGGATAGACGATCAGGGAGCACAGCCCGACGAGAATCCACGGCCAGGGCCGCAGGACATAGTGGGCGATGTTGAAGAAGAGGACGGCGCTGAGCGAGTCCTTCTCCGATTTCGAGGCCAGCATTCGCTGGGCGATGTAGCTGCCGCCGCCCGGCTCGGCGCCGGGATACCAGACCGCCCACCACTGGACGGCGATGGGCATGATGAAGATGGCCAGTAACATGTCCCAGTTGTTCTTGAAGTTCGGCAGGATGTTGAGGTAATGGAGCCCATTCGGCCCGGTCTTGGCCGTGAGCGTGGAGACCATCGTCCCCAGGCCGCCGACGTATTTGACGGCGAAGAAAGCGGCGGCGATGACGGCCGTCATCTTGATGAAGAACTGGATCATGTCGATGACCAGAACGCCCCACAGGCCGGACACGGCGGCGAAAGCCACGTTGAGGACGAAGATGAACAGCAGTGTCTGCCACCGGGGCATGCCGAAAAGGACGTTGGCGATCTTGCAGGCGGCCAGGTTGACCGTGGCCATGATGATGCAGTTGAAGAAGAATCCCAGATAGACCGAGCGGAAGCCGCGGACGACGCCCGCCGCCTTGCCCGAATAACGCATCTCGTAGAACTCGAGGTCGGTCATCACGCCGGATCGCCGCCACAGTCGGGCGTAGAAGAAGACCGTCGCCACGCCGGTCAGGGTGAAGGCCCACCAGACCCAGTTGCCGGCCACGCCGTTGCGGCGGACGATGTCGGTCACGAGATTGGGCGTGTCGCTGCTGAAGGTCGTGGCCACCATCGACAGGCCGGCCAGCCACCATGGGACGGCCCGGCCGGAGACGAAGAACTCCGTAGTGCTCTTGCCCGCCCGCTTGCCGAAGAACAGGGCCGGGATGAAACAGATGGAGAGGGAGGCCAGGACGATGATCCAATCGATCAGTTGGAGATGCATGGGAAGGTTCCTTTCAAGGTCCGGGACGCGATCAAAAGCACGGCCGAATTATACGGGGTCGCGTCTACATTTTCCACTTTTTTTGAGCGAAATGTAGACGCGACCCCAATCTTCAGCGCAGGAAGTCCAATATCTCCTTCGCCGGCCGAGCCGCCTTCGTCATGACCTCGGCCGCCTTTTGCCCTTGGCCCAGCCGCTGGAGGGCGAGTCCGCCGAAGTAGCCGCCCGGACCGCGGCCATCCATGTGCTTGAGGGTATAGTCGGCCACGGCTTTCAGCGCCGCCTCCGCTTTGTCCTTTTGGCCCAGCTTGGTGAAGCAGAGGAATCCCAAATAATCCTGGAGACGGACGTCTGGCTCGAACGGTTTGCCCGTGCCCAACTTTTCGGGATAGTCCTTGGACCTATCCAGCGACTGGATGGCGCCGGCCCAGTTCCCCGCCCGCATGGCCTTCAGCCCGAGCTGGACGTGGGTCTGGGCAAAAAGGTTGTGGATCTCGCTCGCTCCCTCGAACGGCAAGGCTTCGATCGTGTCGAGCGCCGTGGCCGCTTCGTCATATTTTCCCAGGTTCATGAACGACCTGACCAGGTCCACCTGGATGGGGACTTCCTTAGGGAAAAGCGCGGCGGCTTTTTGGGCCGCCTCGAGCGCCTTTTCGTGTTTTCCCTGTTTGGCGCTGAAGTCGATGAGCGTATGCCAGTTCCGCCAGGTTTTTTCGTCGATCTTGACGGCCCTCTCGTAGTCGGTGAAGGCCAGGGCGGGGTCGCTCGCCCGATAGAGATATCCGCGGGCCAGGAAGAAAGGGCCGAAATCGGCGCTGTCGCACTGTTTGAAGAGGGCCATGGTCTCCTCGAGGCGGCCCTTGGCCCAATAGATAAGCCCAAGATAATACTTGGGTTTCCAATCGTTCGGGCGGGCCGACACGGCCCATGCGTAAAGCGGGATTTCCTCCTCGCGGAAGGGGAAGACGAGAAGCGGCGAGAGAGCGGCCGCTTTTTCCATATAGGCCCGGCTCTCCGCAGGCGCGTCCCTCAGGAGCAGGCGCGACAACATGGTAAAGATGGTCGGATGCTCGGGGGCGTTCTTGAGGAGCGCAGCCGCGTCCCCATCATGGCCGAGCCTCATATAGGTCAGGGCCATCTCGATGTAATTCTCGTGCGGCAGTTCGTTGCGGATCATCGACTTGAACGCGTCCAGGTTTCGCGGGTTCGGTTCGAGCAGATATTGCTCGAAGCGGGCGAAGTGGTCGAGAGGATCGAGGTCGAGAAGCCGGGCCAGGACATCCTTCGCGGCGCCGATCTTTCCCGCTTTTCGATAGGCAGCGGCCAGGGCTTCATACGAACCGCTGCTGTAGCGGTTGAAATCGATCGACCGCTGGGCGTATTGGGCGGCCAGATCGAACTTGCCTTCGACCGACGAGATCTCGGCCAGCCGCAGATAGGCCGCCGAACGGAATTCCAGCGAACGGGCCGCCCAACCCAGAGTCTCTTTGGCGTCGACGAGGTTGCCGAGGTGGCGCGAGAGAACGCCGTAAATATAATTCGCCTCGGGATCGTACATGCGGGTCTCCAGGGCTTTCTTGGCGAACGTCAGGGCCTTCGGATACTCGCCGCGGCGCGCGGTGAGCTCCGCGACGCGGGACAAGGCCCGCGGATGGACCGGTTCCTTGGCCAGGCAATCCAGGTATTTTTGAAGAGCGATGTCGAAATAGCGCGCCTTCTCGTTCTGCGCTCCGCTCTGGAACAGGCCTTCGGCCGTCGTTTCGTCGACGGCCTTGAAACGCAGCGGCCGGTTCACGTCGTCCGCGCCGGGATCGCTGTTGTAAACGAGCTTCTCCCCGATCGCCACGGTGAACGGGGCGTCATTGAGATCGAGCTTCAGCTCCTTTTTATGGGTTCCCGCCGGCTTCAGCCTCAGACGCTCCCGGAAGAGCTCTTTTCCGGCCGATGAGACCATCAACTCGTCGTCGATGTTTTGAAAGGCGTAGACGCCGAGTTTCAATGAGCCGGGCGAGGCCTCCGCGTTCAGGGCCCCGTACGGCGAGGCTTTGACCATGGGGCCGATCCCGTTGTAGGAAAACCAGAGCTCCTGCCAGCGGTCGGCCGCGTTCGAGGCGAAGAATTCGTGGTCGGATTGGTTGTAGAGGCGGCCGGCCTGAGGTTCGGTGTATTGTCCGTCCTTGTCGGTCAGCAGGTCGACCCAAATCTCGCCCGCGCGCGACTGGTCCCAGATCCAGACTTTGCGGCCGGGCATGTCGTCGGAGAGGGCCCAATGGCCGAAGCCCGCGTCGGAGTTCTTGTACCAGGCGCCGTAAAAGTCGTTGTATTCCCCGACCGTGAAATAGCTCTTCGAGCCGCCGAAGTCGTTGTTCCCGTACCAGGACAGGTCCCGGCCCCGCCCGTCCACCGGCCAGGATTCGAGGGGGACGGAATAGTCGTGGCCGATCTGGAAGCGGCCGGGAAAGATGTACTTGAGGTCCCCGGCCGTCTTGATCGCGGCGCACGACCAGAAATAATAGGACTGGCTGAACGGCGTGGGGTTGTACCAGGCACCGTTGGTCTCGAAATAAGCCTTGTCCTTGGGCAGAGTGATGGTGACGCTCCACCGCGTCCGCGAAGGAAGGTCCATCGCCCCGACGACACAGCTCGCGCTCCCGTCGGCGTTCCGGCGGAGGATATAATCCACCGGCGTAGCGGTCGAAGGCGCGTGTCCGACGATGCCGAAGTTGAACTCGATGCCGCCCGACGTCCAGGGGCCGCGCAGGGCGATCTCGCGGAACTTCAGGACATGGTTGGTATAGAGGAATTCGCGGTTGGCGGATTTGTCGGTCGCGCCCCAGACCTTGCCGCCCGCCTGGGGGAGGACCGAGACGGAGAGGTAGGGATTCTCCAGGCGGACGACCGTCCATTCCTTGTCGGCCCCCGCGCCGCTGAACTTGTTATAGAAGAAATAGGGATAGAGACGCGCCCCTTGTCCCCACAGGCTCGAGCGGGCGAAGATCGGGACGGGGTCGGGATCGGAGAACGGGTAAGTCCTGATCATTTCTTTTGTCTCGGCGACGGTCGCGCCGCCCGTTCCGCCGCCTCCGGTCTTGACCGAACCCGAGCAGGCCGCAAGTTGTGCGATCGCAAACGCGGCCGCGATTCCGAGGATTATTCGCGAGTTCTTCATGATGATCCTCCTCGCCTCATTTTCCTCTCATATTATTGAATTCACCAGGGAGACACAAGACTGGGGATATGAGCTGGTCATTCGTATACTTCTCGAAAACGAGATTGCGATGGCACGTTGATCTGACGAGCCGCCGACAAAAACTTGAGGGCAATAGTCCGTTCTTGATATTATTAAGCTACTAAAGTTGATATTTAAGAAAAAGCATTATTCTAGGGGATATAATGCCGAAAAGCGCCTTTTTTATTCAATTGGGTTCACAAAAAGATTATATGATTTGTTTCGCCATCACAAAATGAATGACTAAACTCGAAGGACTCACAAGAGGCGTTTCGGTCAAAGGAATCCTTTGGCGTGACGAGATTTGATTTAAGATAGGACGGAACTTATTATAAAGGCGGAGGTTCCTTCATGACAGATGCCTTGGAGCGTCTTCAATCATGGTTGGATACTAAAGAAGGGGAAAACTTCGAATTCAAGGAGGCGAAAAATAGCTACAACTTCTCCGACCTTTTAAAATATTGCTCGGCTCTTTCGAATGAAGGGGGAGGTCGAATCCTTCTAGGCATAACCAATAAACGTCCGCGCCGCGTCGTCGGAAGCCAAGCCTTTTCCCAGCCTGAGGATACGCGCCGGTCGTTAATGGAGAAATTGCGCATTAACGTAGATTTTGAAGTCATTCGGCACCCTAACGGGCGGGTGCTAGCTTTCTCTACGCCCTCACATCCGATCGGCCTTCCCGTTCAAGCCGAGGGCATCGCCTGGATGAGGAGCGGAGACATGCTCGTGCCGTTATCCGAAGAAAGACGCCGTGAGATTTACGAGGAAGCCGGCCACGATTTTTCGGCCGATATTTGTCCAAATGCAGCGTTCTCCGATCTCAATCCGCAAAACATCGAAATATTTCGTCGCCGCTGGATCGCGAAATCGGCCAATCCCTCGCTGAACGGACTTATGCCAGAACAACTCCTCCGAGACGCCGAGGCGATAATTGACGGCGGGATTACGTACGTTTCCTGGAAAAGGTCGCGAAGGAAACGGATGTTTCGTTCACAACCCAGGATTTCCTAATTCTCGATCGCGTTCATAGGGAACTGCCGGTTCTAGAAGCTTATCAATCCCGCGTTTTCGCTCTTCGTGAACTGGGCATCCTTGAAACAATAGGAAGAGGTCGAAGCACAAAATATATTCTTTCCCAGCGCTTCTATACTTTCATCGGAAAAGATGGGCAATATACCAGAAAAAGAGGATTGGATCGGGATACAAACAAATCTCTTCTTTTGAAACATTTGGAGCGCAGAAAGTCAAAGGGCTGCAAACTTCAAGAATTGGCCGAAGTGTTGCCGTTTTTATCCCGAAGGCAGGTTCAACGCCTGCTCGGAGATTTGAAGGAGGAGAAACGGGCCTATAGCAGAGGCCTGACTAATGCTGGACGCTGGTATCCCGGGTCTTCAATAGAAGAAAAATAAACCAGGATTATTGGGTGTAATTTCTGGTGTAATACGGTGCAATTAGAAAGGACAAACAAGTTCGTTAATGGTTGATATTAAAAACGATGAGGACTTTTCGCCATTGCACTAGAACGCGTTCCGAACGCATTTTCGCGCGCATTGAATCCAGTTATTATCGTCTTGCAACTTATTGCAATTCGCGCTCATCCGTACGGTTACATTCTGAATAAGGGGATATTCAGGCAACACTTTTTGTATTTCTTGCCGCTGCCGCAGGGGCAAGGATCGTTACGGCCGACTTTAGGGGACGAGCGGACAGGTGGCCGTCTCGGGGATTCCTTTTCCTCAAGGAGTGGCGAATCTTTATCCATCGTATCGCCCTGAAGCGAAGCGGCATGCCGCTTCTTTTGCTCTGCGATAAGAGCCTGGGCCTCATCGTGCCGGCCCGCAACTTCGAGCAATGGAATCAGCCGTTCCAATGCGCCTTCGCGCGTGTAGGAATCGTCTCCGGCTTGAGTCCATCCGCGGCGGTATAAGGATTCGGCAGCTTGTTTATCCCCCAAGGCGTAGCAAGCATCGCCCGCCTTGATCGCAACCCAAGGATCCTCCGGGAAGCGGGCCAGAATTTCTTCGACCTGCGTAGCGGCCTCATCTCGGCGGCCGTGTACGGCGAGAATAGCCGCCCTGTCGGCCAGAAAATTTTCAGGCTCGAAAACCTCAGCGAAGCGTTTTCCTATTTCGGCCGCTTCCGTAACGAGCCCATTCCCGGCCAGTTCGAAAGGCAACTCCAGCAGCCAATCCAAGAGACCATATTCCATCTCATCGTCAATTTCGAGGATTTCGTCGGGCCGGGACTCGATCGCGTTCCGGAATTGGAGGGCAAGTTCGTATTCGCCACGGCCGGCGGACAATCGTTTGGATTTTTGGTATTTATCGATCGCCTTGCGGATATGTGCAACGAGTTTTGGATGGCTCTTGGAAAAACTCGATGCTCTTTTCTCGCAGCGCTCGGTTGAATTTACCCCCCCATCGAAATCCCCCGTTTTGAGCGGGGCGATGAAATCATATTTTCCTTTTCCCGCAGTGTGTGTCAACGTTCCTATGATGGCCTCGAAATCGTCGTCTGGCCCCGCAATATACAAAGGTTTTCCGTTCCGGCCGAACTCGGCGGTGAAATCGTTATCCGGCTCGGGCAGGCCTTCAAGCATGAAACGCGATAGCTCAAAATCCTCTTGCGGCTTGAAATCCCAGCGGCGAGCATATTCAATGGCGCCGCGTATGATCCGTCGAGCATTCCCCGGGGGGATGGGGATGAGAGTCGAATCCGGAAACATCCGCTCCTTCATTTTTCGATATTCCGGGAGAGAAATATCAGCGTTACAGACCGTATTTTTCAGGCCGAGGCAAAAGATATCGACGAGATAAATGCCGATAACCAAGTTTCCGTTGGGCTGGCGCCGAGATAATAAGATTTGAGCTAAGCCTCGTTCTCTCCAGCCCGAATCGATCAGACATTCAAAAACGGGAAATATTTTGGCATTTCTTATCATTTGAATCCGACACGAGTATTCGTCAGGACCGGACAAATGCGACCATTTGATTGACATGGTTCAATATTTTTGATGAGTCAATAGCAAGATCGTCCCCGTTTTATTCGTATTTCGGCTTGAGGCCCGTGTTGAAGAAGAAGAAGGCGTAGGCGTCCGCAATCTCGTCGATGGCCTTGGTGATGTTGCTCGAGCCGTGGCCGGAGCGCGTCTCGATCCGGATGAGCACCGGATTGGCCCCCTTGTGATTCTCTTGGAGCGTGGCGATGAACTTGAATGAATGGGCCGGCACGACCCGGTCGTCGTGGTCGGCCGTCGTGACGAGGGTCGCCGGATAGGCGACGCCCGCCTTGAGGTTGTGGAGCGGCGAATATGCGTAGAGATTCTTGAAATATTTCGGATCGTCGCTCGCGCCGTATTCGACGGCCCAGCCCCAGCCGACGGTGAACTTGTGATAGCGGAGCATGTCCATGACACCGACCGCGGGAAGGGCGACCTTGAACAGGTCCGGCCGCTGGGTCATGGCTGCCCCGACGAGCAGCCCTCCGTTCGAACCGCCCGAGATCGCCAGCTTGGCGGCCGACGTGACTTTGGCCTGGATCAAGTATTCCGCGGCGGCGATGAAATCATCGAAGACGTTCTGCTTGTTGAGCAGCATGCCCGCCTTGTGCCAGGTCTCGCCGTATTCGCCGCCTCCGCGCAGGTTGGGTTCGGCGAAGACGCAGCCGTTCTCGAGGAGGACGATGGCCGCCGGGCTGAAGGCCGGTTGGATGCTGATGTTGAAGCCGCCGTACGCCGTCAAGAAGCAGGGCGCCCGGCCGTCGAGGGCCAGCCCTTTCTTATGGACGATGAACATCGGGACCTTGGTCTTGTCCTTGCTCCCGAAAAAGACCTGTTTGACCTCGTAATCGCCGGGATCGAATTTCACTTCGGCCTTGCGGAAGACCTCGGACGCCCCGGCGGCGATATCATATTTATAGATCGTCGGAGGGAAGGTGAACGAGGTGAACGTGTAGAAAAGGACCTTGTCGTCCTTCCAGCCGCCGAACCCGGCCGCCGTTCCCAGCGCCGGAAGGGCGATCTCCCGGACGAGCTTGCCGTCGAGGTCGTGCTGATAGACCTTGGTATTGGCGTCCTTGAGATAGCCGGCGAACAGCCGCCCGCCGGCCGTGTTGGCCGAGTTCAAGACTTCCAGCTTCTCGGGGATGATCGTCGACCAGCTCTCCTTGGCCGGTTTTTTCGGGTCGATGAGGACGACCTTGAAATTGGGCGCGTCGACGTTGGTATAGACGAGGAACTTCTCCCCGACGTTGTCGATCGGGGCGCTGTCGAAGTCGAACCCCTGGATGAGGGGTTCGAAGGCCGGGCTCTTTTTGGCCAGGTCCCTGTAATAAAGTTCGGTCCCCGATGTCCCCTTGGAGACGCTGAGGAAGGCGTACCTCTCGTCCTCGCTGACGCCCAAGCTGAAATAGAGCAGCGGGTTCTTCTTGTCCTCGTACACGAGCATGTCCTTGTCCTGCGGGTCGCCCAGCTTGTGGTAAAAAACCTTTTGATATTCATTCTTGGCGGTCAGCTCCGTGCCGGGAGCCGGCTGGTCATAGCCGCTGTAAAAGAACCCGTTCCCTTTCCAGGCCGCACCCGAGAACTTGTTCCACTGGATGCGGTCGGGCAGCTCCTTTTTCGCGGCGAGCTCGAGAACGCGGATCTCGGACCAGTCCGAGCCGGCCTCGCTCCTCGAGATGGCGGTGTATTTCTTGTCGCCCGAGAAACCGACCAGCCCGATCTGGATCGTGCCGTCGGGCGAGAGCTGGTTGGGATCGATCAGGACTTCGGGCGTCCCCTCCAGCCCCTTCTGGATGTAGATCACGGACTGGTTCTGCAGCCCGTCGTTCTTGGAAAAGAGATAATATTCGCCGACGCGGAAGGGCGAGGAATAGCGGGGATAATTGAAGATATCGGTCAGGCGTTTTTTGATCTTGTCGCGATAAGGGATCTTCTGGAGAAAGCCGAAGGTCACCGCGTTCTGGGCTTCGACCCATTTCCCGGTCTCGGCGGACCTGTCGTCTTCCAGCCAGCGATAGGGATCGGCGACCTTCGTCCCGAAATAGTCGTCGACCTGGGTGCCTTTCGCGGTTTCGGGATAAACGATCTTTTCGGCCTTCTTGCAGGCGGGGAGCACGAGCAGAGCCATCAAGACCAGGATCCCGATAATCTTTCTGTCCATGTGTCTCTCCTTGTCATGAAAAGTCTTATTTTATCCTTCCAGGGCTTTTTCTAAAAGCTCGGCCGTGTGGGCGGACCGGACGGCCAGGCCTTTCCGCCGGACGCCGCCGCGGATCTGGAGAAGACACCCGGGGCAGTCCATCGCCACGATGTCGGCTCCGGTCCGTTCGATCGCGGCCAGCTTATCGGCGAGAAGTTCGGCCGAGATCTCGGGATTGTCGAGGCTGAAGGTCCCGGCGAACCCGCAGCAGGCGTCCGGCTCGTCCATCTCCCGGATCCCGCTCCGGGCGGCCGCTTCGACGAGCATCCGCGAAGCCCGTTCAGCCTTGAGCAGGTTCTTGTGATGGCAGGAGTCATGATAGGTCGCCAAGAGCGCCGGCCGCTCGTTCGTCAAGAGCCGGGCGAGCGAATCCATCTCGTTCTCGGCCACGAACCGGCTGAAGGGAACGACCCGCGCCGCCAGGTCTTTCGCCTTCTCGGAACCGGCGATCTCCGCGCCGCGCTTGGCCAGCATGGTCGTGCAGGTCGGACAAACGGTGATGAGCGGCCCGTCGATCTGGATCTTTTTCACCAGCGCGACAAAGGCCTCGCCGGCCGCTTTTTCAAAACCCGCGTTCGAGGGCGGAAATCCGCAGCACAGGCCGGGCGCGACCCTCACGTCATAGCCGAGCTTCGACAGAACGCGCGCCGCGGCCAGGCCGATCTC
>Ga0315288_10006418_pt1 | contig 14912 bp, 10 predicted proteins | sample YL17G11_20_MG_FD_203454 | JGI IMG/M metagenome (GOLD analysis project Ga0315288, IMG submission 203454) | Sediment microbial communities from Yellowstone Lake, YNP, Wyoming, USA - YL17G11_20 | ecosystem: Environmental > Aquatic > Freshwater > Lake > Sediment | place: USA: Wyoming | collected... | reverse complement strand
CTGGGCGTGCATCCTGTTCTCCGCCTGTTCCCACACCACCGAGCGAGGACCGTCTAAGACCTCGTCGGTTATCTCTTCTCCGCGATGGGCCGGGAGACAGTGCATGACGATGGCCTCCGGGTCGGCTGCGGTGAGCAGGTCGCCGTCCAGCCGGAACGGCTCCAGGTCGCGCTTTCTCCGGTGGTCCTCCTTCTGCCCCATGGAGGTCCATACATCCGTATATACCACCTGTGATCCCGCGACAGCCTCCCGGGGGTCGTGCACCACTCGGATGGCATTGCTCCCCGCCAGGCCACGCGCGAATTCGATTATCCCGGTGTCTGGTTCATGCCCTTCGGGGCAGCCGACTGAAAAGCGCATTCCCGCCAGCGCGCAGCCGAGGGCCAGGGAATTGGTAACATTGTTGCCGTCGCCCACGTAGGCCAGGTGCAGGCCGGAGAGCCCTCCCATGCGTTCCCGAACCGTCATGAGGTCGGCCAGGACCTGGCAGGGATGCTCCAGGTCGGTGAGGGCGTTGATCACCGGCACGTTCGCGGCCTGTGCCAACTCCTCCACCTCAGCGTGGCCGAAGGTGCGCAGGGTGATTGCCTGGACGTAGCGCGAGAGCACTCTCCCGGTATCCCCTATGGTCTCCCCGCGGCCGAGTTGCAGCTCGGAGGCGTTTAACGTGATGGGGCTCCCCCCAAGGTGATAGATGGCGGCCTCGAAGGAGACCCTGGTGCGGGTGGAAGGCTTCTGGAAGATGAGAGCGACGATCTTTCCGGCGAGGCTCTGTCGCACCTTCCTCCCTTTGAGGGCTTGTTTGAACGCGTCAGCAGCGTCCAGCACCCTGACCAGCTCGTCGGCGTTCAGGTCCGATACGCTTATGAGATCCCTGCCTTTTATATCCGCCATGTCTACGCCTCCCCGGCGGCCTCGCCCTGCCGGTCACAGGTGAGGAGCTCGGCCAGGACCTCGATGAGGCCGTCCACCTCGCGGGTGGAGATGGACAACGGGGGTAGGAAACGCAGGATGTTATCGCCGATGTTGTTGACCACGTAACCCCTCTCGAGGCAGGAGAGCACGGCCTCCTTGGCCTTGGCCTCCACGAGTTCGGCGGCCAGCATGAGGCCCATCCCCCTCACCTCCGAGATAGCTCCGGTACTCTTCTGCAGTGTCAGGAGCTTTTCCCGGAAATAGCCGCCCACCCGGGCCGCGTTCTCCACCAGCTGCTCCTCCTGCAGCACCGTCATGACCGCCAGGGCCGCCGCGCAGACCACCGGGTTGCCCCCGAAGGTGCTGCCATGGTCACCGGGCGCGAATCCCCTGGCCGCTTCCGTGCTGGCCAGGAGCGCACCGATGGGCAGGCCGCCGGCCAGTCCCTTGGCCACGGTCATCATGTCGGGGGTTATCCCGTAATGCTCGTGTGCGAAAAGGGCGCCCGTCCGGCCCATCCCCGTCTGGACCTCGTCCAGTATGAACAGGGCGCCGTTGCGACGGCAGACCTCCCGCGCTCCCTTCAGATAGGAAGGCTCCGCAACGTAGACGCCGCCCTCGCCCTGGATGGGCTCGAGGAGCACCGCGCAGGTGGCCTCGTCGACCGCTTCTTCCAGCGCCGCTAAGTCATTGAATGGGACATGGGCAAAACCGGAGGGCATGGGGCAGAAAGGCTCGGCCTTAGTCGGCTGACCCGTAGCCGCCAGCGAGCCGTAGGTGCGGCCGTGGAACGACTTGAGGGCCGACACGACTTTAAACCTGTCCTCTCCCTTCACATCCCGCATGTATTTACGCGACAGCTTGATGGCCGCCTCGTTGGCCTCGGTGCCGCTGTTGCAGAAGAAAGCCTTGTCCGCGAAGGTGTATCTCGCCAGCATCTCGGCCAGCTCGCCCTGGGGCTGGGTGTAGTAGAGGTTGGTGACATGGACGAGCTGCGACACCTGGCGAGCTACGGCTGCGATCATCTCGGCATGGCAGTGGCCGGCGACGCAGGCCCCGAGCCCGGAGACGAAATCCACGTACTCCTTTCCGGTGTCGTCCCACAGGCGCGTGCCGTGGCCGTGCTCGAAGAGCACCGGCAGGCGGCTGTAGTTGGCCACCAGGTATTGTTCCTCCTGGCTCTTGGCCTTCTCCAGGTTGTAGTCCATGTCTTCCTCCCTCGTCTTCTATCCGCTATCGCGATTGCAGGCATGCCGCCTGATTTTTCACGCCTGCATCATGGTACCGATGCCCGCGTCCGTGTACAACTCCAGGAGGAGGACGTGGTCGATGGTGCCGTTGATGATATGCGCCCTCCTCACCCCCGATCTCAGCGCTTCGATGCAGCTCTGCATCTTGGGGAGCATGCCGCTGCTCAGGCTGCCGTCCTGTATGAGGTTCTCGCCTTCGGCCACGCCCAACTCGGGGATAAGGCTGGACTTGTCCTCGAAGTCGCGGTATATGCCGTCCACGTCGGTGAGGTAGATGAGCTTGTCAGCCTGCAGGGCTTCGGCCAGCGCCCCCGCCACCAGGTCGGCGTTGATGTTGTAGCTCTGACCCGCGTCATCCACCCCGATGCTCGCCACCACGGGGATGAACTCGTCCCGGATGAGGTTGTTGAGTATCCCGGGGTTCACCCTGTCCACATCCCCCACGAAACCGAGGTCCACCTCGTCGCCGTCGACGGAGTGGGTCCTCTTGCGCGCCCTGAGCAGGTTGCCGTCCTCCCCCGACAGCCCCACGGCCAGAGTGCCGTGCCCGTTGATGAGGGATACGATCTCCTTGTTCACCTTGCCCACCAGGACCATCTTGGCCACCTCCATGGTGGCGGCATCGGTAACGCGGTGGCCGTCGACGAAGCGCACCTCGAGGGAGAGGCGCTCCATGTAATAGGTGACTTGCGGCCCCCCGCCGTGCACGATTACCGGGTTCATACCCACGTAGCGCATGAGCACGATGTCGGAGGCGAACATCTCTTTGAGTTCGTCGTTCTCCATGGCGTTGCCGCCGAACTTCACCACCACCGTCTTGCCGTAATACTCCTTGATGTAGGGAAGGGCTTCCATGAGCACCCTCGCCTTTTCCCGCGCTTTTTCCATCTCCGCTTCTCCCTAAGTATGATATTCGGCGTTTATTTTCACGTAGTCGTAGCTATAGTCGCAGGTCCAGACCTCGATGTCCGCGTCTCCCCTTCCCAGGAAGACGTCGAGGGCTATCTTTTTCCCCGCCACCGCAGCCTCTAGCTCTGCGATATCGACCTGCATGGGCTTGCCGGCCTCGGCGGCGGTTATGCCGCCGATCCGGATACTCACTCCCTCGGGGTCGATATCCTTGACCGCCTGTCCCAGCGCCTGGACTACCCTTCCCCAGTTGGGGTCGCCGCCGAAAAAGGCCGTCTTTACCAGGGCCGACTCCGCCACCGTCATGGCGGCGCGCTTGGCCTCCACCCCGTCCGCTGCCCCGTGAATGCGTACGGCGATGAAGCGGGTGGCGCCCTCGCCGTCCTCCACGATGGCTCGGGCCAGGGCGGAGCAGGCCTCGTGGAGAGGCCCTTCCATCTCCTCCGCGCTCAGCTTTACACCCGATACCCCGTTTGCGAGGACCAGGACCATATCGTTGGTGCTGGTGCAGCCGTCGATGGTGATGCGGTTGAAGGTACGATCGACGGCGGAACGCAGCGCCCGGCTCAATAGCGCCGGCTCGACCCCTGCGTCGGTCGTGATAAAGGCGAGCATGGTGGCCATGTCCGGCTTGATCATCCCCGCGCCCTTGGCCATGCCGCCTACGCTGAAGCCCCCGTATTCCCAGGCCACCTCCTTGGGAAAAGTGTCCGTGGTCATGATGGCCCGGGCTGCGTCGGCTCCGCCAACCCGATCCAGGTGGGCGGAGGCTTGGGTTGTCCCTTTCCTGACCTTCTCCATATCCAGGTAATGGCCGATCACCCCGGTGGAGGCCACGGCTACATCCCGGGGATGAATGCCCGTCTCTTGTGCGGTTAAGGCGGCCATGGCCTGCGCATCAACCTCGCCCCGCTCACCCGTCCAGGCGTTGGCGTTGCCTGCGTTGACCACCGCCGCCTGCAGGTAGCCGTCCTTCTCCAGGTGCTTTATGGTCACCGCCACGGGGGCGGCTTGGAAGGCATTGGTGGTGAAGGTGGCGGCCGCGGTGCACCTCGTCTCCGACGTGAGCACGCAGAGATCCAGGTCCCCACCGGCCTTCAGGCCACATGCCGCGGCGCCCGCCTTGAAACCCTGGGGCGCGCACACTCCGCCGCTGGCTTTCTCTCCTTTCATGGTCATCTTTCTGTTCCTTTCTTTAAGGAAAAATGCCCAGGGCTCCCAGCCCGGTATCCTCGCTCCAGCCCTGCATGAGGTTCATGCACTGCACCGCCTGGCCGGAGGCTCCCTTTACCAGGTTGTCGATGGCCGCGGCTACCGTCACCACTCCCCTGGCCTCGTCCAGGTGCCAGCCGATATGGCAGTAGTTGCTGCCAGCCACCGCCTTGGTCTCCGGGAAGCTCCCGTCGCCCAGCAGAACGACGAAGGGGCAGTCCGCGTAGAAAGCCTCGTACAGTCCTGCGATCTCGGCCGCCGAGGCATCCGCTCCAACCCGTACGTAGCATGTGGCCAGGATGCCCCGGCTCATGGGCACCAGGTGGGGGGTAAAGATGACCTCCTTCTCCCCTCCGGACAGCGAGGACAGCACCTCCTCCATCTCCGGGGTGTGGCGATGCATCCCTACGTTGTAGGGTTTGACGCTCCCGTCCGCCTGTGCGAAATGGGCGGCCAGCGACAGGGACCTGCCCGCCCCCGATATGCCGGATTTTGCGTCCACGATCGCTCCGTCGATCCCCGGGAGGCCTGCCTTGGCCAAGGGCGCCAGGGCCAGGATGGAGGCCGTGGGATAACATCCCGGCACTGCGACCAGCCTGGCTTCAGCGATAAGGGCGCCGTTTATCTCCGGGAGGCCGTACTCCGCCTCGGCGAGCAAGTGGGCGGAGGTATGTTCCAGGCCGTACCACCGCGTGTAGACCTCCTGGCTGGAGAGGCGGTAGTCGGCGGAGAGGTCGGCTATTCTGGCACCGCCTTCCAGCAAGTGGGGCACGACATTCATGGCCTCCCCGTGCGGCAGCGCGATGAAATGGAAGGCTGCCTCTGAGAGGGCCTCATCGGGGTCGAAGACGCGGAACTTTATCCCCGCGTACTTATGCAGGTGTGGATAAAGATCGGTGACTTTCTGCCCCGCATAGGTATGCGCCGTGACGTAGGTGACTTCCACTTCGGGGTGGCTATACAGGATGCGCAGTAATTCCGCCCCCGTGTATCCGGAAGCTCCGATTATACCGGCTTTCATCGTGACTCCTCACTCCCTGTATTGCATAATTATGCATAGTATTGCATAATTATGCTAATAGCGCAAGTGTTTCTTCTGCGGCGCGTTCTTCCCTGGGATGTTCAGGGAGACGACACACCATGGGGGATCTTCCCGGCAGCCAGGGCCGCCAGACCGGAAACCGCGAGCTCCAATGCGAACTCCTCGTCCATTTCGCCTGTCTTTATACCTGCATCTACCTTCACCAGCAGCGACAATGCCTGCCCCAACCTCTCCTCGTTCAACTTCACTGCCTGCGGCTTGAACTTCCTGCTCACCATCCAGGCCTGGTTCTTCGGCAGCTTCAAGTAGTCGACGATGTCCGCCTCCTGGCGGCCATCCTCACGCAGCGCTCTGTAGAGCAGCAGCGTGCGGAAGCGCCGGGCCAGGGCGCTCAGGATGTAAGTCGGCCTCTCTCCCTGCTGCAGGAGGCGCCGCAGAAGCTTGAGGGCCTGATCGGCATCGCCCAGGGATACCCGGTCCACCAGTTCGAATATGGACTTCTCCGCCGACGGCATGACCAGGAGCACCACCTCGTCCAGCTCCACCGCCTCCTCGCCCTCATGGTAGAGGCTTATCTTCTCTACCGCCCCCTCGATGGCCATGAGGTCCTCTCCCAGGGCTTCCTGCAGGTAAGCGATGGCCTTGCCCGAGACCTGCAGGCCCCTCTCTTTGAAACGGCTGCGTATCCACCCCGGTATCTGGTCTCTGCGCTTGGCGACCTCCTTTACCCTGCCCCCCTTCTCCACCGCCTTGACCAGGGACGAGGTAGGCTTGAGGTCCACAGCCGCGAGGACGAGCAGGGAGCTCTCAGCCGGGTCCTCCAGGTAGCGCACCAGGTGTTTCACCTCCGCCGCGGTCAGCTTCTGCGCTTCCTTGACGATCACATACCTCTTTTCGGAACCGAAAGGAAGGGTATCCGCGGCCTGCAAGGCATCCTCGAAGGGCTCCGACCCCGCCTCGAAGACGTCCAGGTTGAAATCAACATCGCCCTTCTCGGCGATCTTCGCCTGCACCTTCTTCAACTCGTCCTCCACCAGGAGCCGGTGGTTCCCGTAGATCAAGTAGACCGCGCCTTTAGCGGGTGGGTTCATCGAGATTCCTCCTGCGGAAAACAAGGGTGGGACTCAAAGTCTTTCACATTCGACCCGGTAGCCGCCCTCCACCACACGAACTACTATATCACCGCACTTGTCCGTCCGGTAGACGCTGCAGCCCCTGCGCTCAAGGGCTTCCACGGTTGCCCGCGAGGGATGGCCGTAGGGGTTGTCCTCTCCCACGCTGATCACGGCTATCTCCGGATCAACGCGGGTGAAAAAATCCTCGTTTGACTCGCAGAACCCGCCATGGTGGGGAACTTTGAGGATGTCGCATCCCAGGTCTCTTACGCTGTCCATGAGCATGGCCTCCCCCTCCTCCTCCACATCCCCCGTAAGGAGCATCGAGAAGCCGGGGCCATCGGCGCGCAGCACCAGCGCGTATTCATTGATGGAAGCCTCATCCGGCACCACCTGCGGCGGCCCGCAGGCGGTCAGCCTGATCTCACCCAGGGACAGGGAATCGCCCGCCCGCATGGTCCTCACTTCCACCCCCATCTCCTCCGCCCGGGCCAGGAAGCTGCCGGCTTGCCCGGTGCTCTCCGTCGCGGGATGGACCAACATCCCCACCTCGCAGCTCTCCAGCGCACCCTCCAGGCCCCCGATGTGGTCTGCCTGGGGGTGGCTGACCACCACGGCGTCTATGAAGCGCAACCCGCGCGAACGCAGGTCCGCGGCCAGTACCCTCTCCTCCATCCCCCCATCCACCAGCACCGTGGCCCCCGAAGGAGCCTGCAAGAGGGCGGCGTCTCCCTGGCCCACGTCGATAAAGGTGATACGCATCCCCCCATCCGCGCCCAGCGGCCCGGCGGGCAGCACCATCCCGAACAAGAGCGCGGCTGCCAGCAGCAGAGAGAGTATCGCCCGCCCCATGTGCCTCCACCGCCCCCCAGCTAGAAGGGCGGTGGCCAGAGCCGGATAATATAGCGCGATCCAGAAATACGGTAAGGGGAAGATGCGCAGGACTGCCCAGCTCGGTGTGGCCAGCGTGCGCGCCACCACCAGGATCCCCTGGGCGAGGAATCCCGCCGCTCGCATCAGTGATCCGGCCAGGGGCAGGCCTGCCGTCCCCAGGAGGGAGGAAAGCATGGCCAGGGCCATGACCGCGGGCACCAAGGGCAGCACCAGGAGGTTGCTGAGCGTAGCGAGAACGGATACCTCGCCGAAATGATAGAGGAGGATGGGCCCCACCGCCAACTGGGCAGCCAGCGTGGCAGCCAGCAGCCCCAGCACTAGCGAGACACCCGCCCTCATCAACACACTCAGCGGCCGGTAGAGAAGGACCATACCCAGGGCAGCGGCGAAACATAGCTGGAAGCTGACCCCGGCAGACGCCCCGGGGTCGCTCCATAGAAGGTAGAACACCGCCATCCCCATGGCCGGCAGGAGGTCGAAGTCCCTGCCCAGAAAAAAGGCCGCCGCCGCCAACAACACCACCACCGTAGCCCTTACTATGGGAACGGAAAGACCAACCGCCAGGGCGTAGATGATAAGGATGGGGACCTGCAAGGCCAGGATCGTGCGGTGAGATAGGCGGGCCCTGCGCCCCAGCCAGACGATGAATCCCGCCAGGATGGCAAGGTTCAGCCCCGAGGCGGCGCAGAGGTGGATGAGGCCCGTGAGCCTGAAGGCCTTGAGATCCCGCGCGCTCAGCTCCCGGTAATCGCCGAGTACCATCCCCTCGATGAGGCCGGCCGCGGCGGAGTCCGATCTCCCTTCCACCTGCTCTCGCAGCACGCCGCGGTAAGAGAGGGCCAGCCGCAGCAGGGGATCGCCGGTATGCGACACCACGCCTATCTCGTCCGCGACGAGGCTGCCTCCCACTCCCCCGCCTTCCCTCTCGAAGAGGTAGAGCGGGCCCTTCACCTGCAACGTATCGCCCCAGCTGGGTAAAGGGGCCCCCTCATCGCGGTTGCGCAGGAGGTAGCAGTCCCCCACGCGGGCCGCCGACCCGCTCACAACCTGCGTTACCTTGAAGGTATCGACGATGTCTCCCTGCTCCCCCCGGCATCCCACCTCCACTTCCCCCACCAGAAAGACCTCGCCCGCCGGCCCTCCCCTGCCCCGCCAGCTCGCGAAACGGGAGTGGCCCAGATAGAGGCCGGCACAGAGGAAGACCAGGCAAGCGGCCGACCAAGCCGCCTTCCAACCATGCCTGCGTACCGTGAACGTGAACAACGCGATGACGGCTGCGGGGACGAACACCCACCATGCGGAAGCCTTTCCGTTGCTCCCCACCACACCGCCCAGGGCGGCCATACATGAATATATGAGCAGGCGGCCGCGGTAGAGCAGGTCCTTCATGGGCGAATATCTCCAGTGTCAGATCTCCACCAGGTCGCGGATCTCCTCGAACTTCTTATCCCCGATGCCCGAGACCTGTTTCAGTTCATCCGCGCTGCTGAAGCCGCCCTTTTTCTCGCGGTAGGCTATGATGCGCTCGGCGAGCGTGGGCCCGATGCCGGGGAGTTCCTCCAGTTCACTCTGGTCTGCGGTGTTCAGGTTGATCTTGTCCGCCCCGTCCCCCGCATCAGGAACGGCTGGGCCGTTACCAGGGCCCTTTACGGGGACCCCTATCTTCTGGCCGTCCTGCACCGCCTGGGCGAGGTTGAGCACCTCCAGGTCGGCCTCGGGTAGGGGCCCACCCACCGCCTCGATGGCGTCGATCACCCGGTCGCCTTCCTCGAGAAGGACCACGCCGGGGTGGTTCACCGCCCCCGCCACATACACGGTCAGTTCGTGCGGCTCTCGCGCTGCCCGGTCCCCCGCAGCAGCCTCATCCACGGCCTGGAAATCACCCACGGGACGGGACGGGGGACGCAGGATGAGGTACCCGCCCACCGCCAAACCGCTTACGAGGACGACGAGGAGGGCTATCTGCCAGTATGGGAGGCCTGACAGCCTGTCCAGGAATGCAGAGAATCTTTCCAGCATCTTCCTTGGGTTCGAGTCGCGGTGGATAAACCGCATGTGTATAATGGCGGCCGATCAGCGGGCTGCTATATGTGCGGGCTTCAGGTCTTTGTAACCATGGCTTGGAGACGCGGACCCTCGATGGTCGGCGATCAGCGGATGACTAGGTTCACGAGCTTGCCGGGGACCACGATGACTTTGGCTATGTCCTTGCCCTCCAGGAGCATCCGGATGCGGGCCGAGCCCATGGCCACCTTCTCCATCTCCTCCCGGGCGATGCCGGCGTCCACCTCGATGCGGTCTCTTACCTTGCCGTTGACCTGCACCACCATGGTGATGCGCTCGGCGCGGGACAACTCCGGGTCGAATTCCGGCCACGGCCGCTGATGAACGCTGAACTCTCCGCCCACTTCCTCCCAGAGCTCCTCTGCGATGAAGGGTGCGAAGGGGGCCAGCAACAGCACCAGGCTACGGATAGCCTCGTGACCCTCAAAGGTGTTGAAGGCATCAGGCGCCTCCTCGATGGCCTTGTTCAACCCGTTGGTGTACTCCATGATAGCCGCGATGGCGGTGTTGAAGGCAAAGCGCTCGATGTCATCGGTCACTTTCTTGATGGTCGAGTGGGTGAGGAAGGAAAGGCGCCTCAGCACCTCGGAATCCTCCGGCACCGGCTGGGTCTTGAGGGTGAGGATGTTCATGTACCTGTCCACCAGTCGCCAGACGCGGTGGAGGAAGCGGTGGGCGCCGTCGATCCCGGATTCGCTCCACTCCTTGTCCGCCTCGGGCGGCCCCAGGAAGAGGATGAACAGGCGGAGGGTATCCGCCCCGTAGAGTTCGAAGAACTGGTCCGGGGTTATCACGTTTCCCTTGGACTTGCTCATCTTCGCCCCTCCCACCACCACCATCCCCTGGCAGAGGAGGTTGGTGAAGGGCTCGTCGAAATCCACCAGGCCCAGGTCCCTCAAGACCTTGGTAAAGAAGCGGGAGTATAGCAGGTGCATGATGGCATGCTCTATGCCCCCGATATACTGGTCCACGGGAAGCCAGTAGCGTACCGCTCCCGGGTCGAAGGCCTCCTCGCCATCCTTAGGGCTTGCATAACGGATGTAGTACCAGGAGGAGTCGACGAAGGTGTCCATGGTGTCCGTCTCGCGCTCCGCCGGCCCACCGCAGCCGGGGCAGGTGGTATGCCGGAACTGGTCCGAGCGCTCCAGGGGCGAAGGTCCCTCGAAGATGAACTGCACGTCCTCGGGAAGCAGCACCGGCAGGTCCTTATCGGGCACGGCCACCGTGCCGCACTTCTCGCAGTAGACGATGGGGATGGGCACGCCCCAGTAGCGCTGGCGGGATATGAGCCAGTCGCGCAGGCGGTAGTTGACCGTCCTGCTCCCCCACCCCTTCTCTTCCAGGTAATCGGGCACCGCCTCGAGCTTACCCTTCTCGCTATCCGTGCCGTCGAATTGCACCGAGTTCACCATGGTACCGGGATCAACATAGGCCTCGGTCATCTCATCGGGGTCCAGCTCTTCTCCGGGCGGCTGGATGACCACCCGGATAGGAAGTCCATACTTGCGCGCGAACTCGAAGTCGCGCTGGTCATGGGCGGGTACCGCCATCACCGCCCCAGTGCCGTACTCCATAAGCACGAAGTTGGCGGTCCAGATGGGCACCTCCTCCCCGTTCACCGGGTTCAAGGCATAAGCCCCTGTAAAGACGCCGTCTTTCTCCGCCTCCATGGCAGTGCGGTCGATGTCGGACACCCCGCGCAGCCGCTCCCGGAAGTCCTGCAGGTCCTTCTCGTAGGGGGTGCCGAGGGTGAGCTCGTCGGCCAGGGGATGCTCTGGCGCCAGCAGGAAGAAGGTGACCCCCCACAGGGTGTCCGGCCGGGTGGTGAAGATGGGCATCTCCCGCCCTGTCTCCTTGACATGGAAGACAGCCTCGCACCCTTCGGAACGCCCGATCCAGTTGCGCTGCATGGTGAGTACGCCCTCCGGCCAGCCGGATAGCTGATCCATGTCGGCTAGCAACCGTTCGGCATAATCGGTGATGCGGAGGAACCACTGGCTCAAGGCCTTCTGCTCCACCAGGGTATCGCAACGTTCGCAGTGGCCGTTGATCACCTGCTCGTTTGCGAGTACAGTGCGGCATGAAGGGCACCAGTTAGCCCTGGCCTCGGCTTTATAGGCAAGTGCCTTTTCGTAGAACCTGAGAAAGAGCCACTGTGTCCACTTGTAGTAGTCCGGCGCGCAGGTAGCCAGTTCGCGGTCCCAGGCGTAGGAATAGCCCAGGCGCTGCAGGCCCTCCTTGAGGAGGGCGATGTTGTCCCAGGTGTATGTGGCGGGATGCACCCCCGAACGGATGGCGGCGTTCTCGGCGGGGAGGCCGAAGCCGTCCCACCCCATGGGGTGGAGCACGTTCACCCCCCTGCGCCGCAGGTAGCGCGCCTGCACGTCGCCTAGGTTGTAGTTGGCCACGTGCCCGATATGGGCGGGACCTGAGGGGTACGGAAACATCACCAGGATGTATTTTTTCTCGCGCCCCGGCTCCTCGTGCGCAGCGTAGAGGTCCGTCTCCTCCCAGCGCCGCCTCCACTTCTCCTCGACTGATGAAAAATCGTACTTCTCTTCCATAAATTCCCTGGCAAATTCGGCTACATCTTGGCTGACGGCCCCGCTGGACCGCCTTCCAGACCCCTACAGCGTTACAGTTAAATTAAATTATGCTCCCGCCTCGCGCAAGTCACAACGCGGTATTATCGTGCACGCGTGCCCGCAGCTGGAGCGATTATATTATAGTTATATAACTTAATCAAGTTAATGTAATGGGTTGGGGCGATACCTGCAGGGCCTCGGGTGCTCGGTCTTGTTGTCTTTTCCGATCCCGGCTCCCCCGCCCCTTAAACACTGACCGCAGACAACCTCCGCCGGCATGTCCCGCCCTAGTGGTTTCTCGCCTTACTCCATGTGTCAACCTCCGGAGCTGCCTTCTCCATCTTCTACTACTCCCGGGGCCCCCTCTGCCAGCATGTCCGGCTGTAAGGGCTTCTTTCCCTTACCATATATACCCAGCAGGCGGGCGGCCTCCTTGATATCTTTCTTGTTGGGTGAGGCGCCGCGGGGGTAGGCGCGCAGCAGGGCGACGGGCCCCGGTATGTCCTTCTCCCGGAGCAGCAGGTCGGTGGGGAGAGCGAGCTCCATAAGGCGCAGGTTCTCCTCGTGCCTGCGCCCCAGGACGATGAGGGTGCTCCCCGCCCAGGCATGACGTCCCACCTTCGCGAGTCCGGCGTCTGCGCCATCGAAGCCGGGCACCCTCGCCATGAGCTCTCGCAGGCGGGCACTGAAGGCGGCATCGGTGAGCAGGCACCCTCCCGCCGGGCTCTCGTACTCCTCGATCCCCCATTCCTCCGCCAGTTCCATCTGGCGCCGCCGTGAGCGACCGGACAGGTCGAGCAGGCACTCCCGCTTTACCCATCCCTCGCGCTCCGGTTTCGTCTCCGGCAGCAGCTTAGCAGAGAGGGGGCGCAGGAGCAGTTCCCCCGCTCCGGACGAGCGACCCACCAGCTCCAGGGCCTGCCGGTTCTGGCTCTTGGGCCTCTCCCCCAGCACCTCGCCCGTGGCCACGAAATCGCACCCCGACTCATCCAGATGCTCCAAGGCCACCCGCACCATGAGGGCATGGCAGTCTATGCAGGGGTTGAGGTTCTTACCGTAACCGTAGCGGGGGTTCTTGAGCATCTCCAGGTGGGGTCCGGTTATATCCACCACCAGCTGCTCGATGCCCCGGTCGCCGGCGGCCTTCTCCGCCTTGGCGCTCCCGAAGAAGGGGGTGGTAAAGGTGATGCCGGTAACCTCGACGCCGCAACGCCGCAGCAGTTCCACCGCCAGCACCGAGTCCAGCCCTCCGGACATCAGCACCAGGGCTCTTCTTGGCATCCCTTCAACATCAGGGCGATCGAACATGTCATTCTCCTGATACGTACCCGTGCCAGGCCCTGCCGCGCGGCGCGTCACGGAACTGGCACCGTCGCGCCGAAGACGGCGCTATCGCTTACGCAATTCAAACTATCGTAACGCGGGCGTAGCTCTATTATAAAACCCCCTGCCCGGGAAACTGCTGGATCGGTCGCAGCGAAGCGTGTTAATGGAGCGATACCGTTACCATGATGGCTCAGGTCGCAAGATAGCTACCTGCACCCAACCAGCCCGCGAACCATGGGGTCGGTCGTAGCGGAGCTAGGCTTAACGCGAAGCGATAAGCCGTATTGCGAGGAGGCGAAGCCGACGCGGCAAGCTCGATTTAGTATCACATTTCGATTGATCACGGCAGGGGCCGGAAGACCGTTACCCCTGGGCTCGGGCCGCAAGAACACCTAGAGGCTGTCCCATACCTTCCATGCCAGGATGACCAGGGGCACGGAGAGGATGATCATGGTGGTGGGAAGGCCGTGCCGGGAAGCGAGGAAGCCGCCGGCAACCGGCCCCAGTATGTATCCGATGGCCCAGGCCATGTTGAAGATGCCGAAGGCAGTGCCATATACCTCGCCCTCCTCGCCACCGGTGATGCGGTCGGCGATAAAGGGAAGGGTGGGGGTCTCGAAGCAGGCGATGGAGACGCCGCAGAGGGCAAAGAGAAACGCGGTCAGGGCCAGGTTACGCGAGAACACCAACAGGGGGGCGACCACGGCAGTGGCCACAAGCCCCAGCGCCATAAGACCTTTTCGTCTCACCCTGTCAGCGAGCCTGCCCGTAAGTGGGCTGGAAACGGAGTATGCCAGCACGGTGAGAGCGAAGAGCAGGCCGATACCCGTGCTTCCCACGCCCAGGTTCTCCTGCAGGTACACGGGGAAGAGCGGCTCCAGCAGGCCCAGGCTCACCGTCCCCATCATCACGATGACGATGACCAGCATCATGCCGGGATAGGCGATGACGTTGCGCGCCATCTTGCCGTACTCCGCTTCCGTGGTGCCTCGTGGCAGGTCTTTTAACTCCCGGCTCAGCAGCGCGAAGATGCCCCCCGCCACGCAGATCAGCGCCACCAAGAGGAATGGAGCCTTGTATCCTACCCAGTCGTAGAGTATGCCACCCAGGGCCGGGCCCGCGATGGAACCCGCCCCCATAGCCGCCATCACCGTCCCCATCTCCTTTCCCCTCTTGCCCGCCGGATATATATCGGCGATGATGGCCAGCCCCACCGACCAGTTTGCCGCCGCCGTGACCCCGTCTAGGAAACGCGAGAGAAACAGGGTTATGTAGGTGGTTGAGTAGGCGTAAAGGACGAAGGCACCGGCCATGGCCAGCATCCCGAACACCAGGAAGGGGCGGCGTCCGAAACGGTCCGAGATGAGCCCGAAGGGCAGGGCGGCTACGATGTTGCCCATGGCGTAGGAAGCGAAGAGCATGCCCAGGCCCAGCTCGCCGATGCCCAGCTCACTGGCATATACCGGCATCACTGGCACCACCACGCCGTATCCCAGGCTGTCCACGAAGATGACCACACATACCAGGGCAAGAAGCTTGCGCATCTGGGAACCTCTCCCCCGCCGGGCTTCGCAAACGATCGTTCCCGTAATTATGACAT
>Ga0315288_10006417_pt1 | contig 14913 bp, 13 predicted proteins | sample YL17G11_20_MG_FD_203454 | JGI IMG/M metagenome (GOLD analysis project Ga0315288, IMG submission 203454) | Sediment microbial communities from Yellowstone Lake, YNP, Wyoming, USA - YL17G11_20 | ecosystem: Environmental > Aquatic > Freshwater > Lake > Sediment | place: USA: Wyoming | collected... | reverse complement strand
CCGTGATCGCCGTGCCGACGAGCATCGGGTATGGGGCGAGCTTCAGCGGGATCGCCGCGCTCCTGGGGATGCTCAATAGCTGCGCCGCGGGGGTCACGGTGGTGAATATAGATAACGGATTCGGCGCGGGCTACGCCGCAGCGCTTATAAACCGTCGTTCGTGATTCGTCTTTCGCATCTCGGGAGTAGCAACAGGGTGCGAAATACGAGATACGAGATACGAGATACGAGATACGAACGTCGGGTTGTAACTATATGAAAATTGCCTATTTCGACTGTTTTGCCGGAGTGAGCGGCGACATGATTCTCGGGGCGCTCCTCGATGCCGGCCTGAAATTGGAGGAGCTTGAGCGCGCGCTCAGCCATGTCCCCGTGAGGGGGTATCGGCTCGAGGCGCGACGCGTGACGCGCGGGGGTCTGGCCGGAACGAGGGTCAGCGTTCGAGTTGAGCCGGGAGCGGGGAAGAGGGTTCGCGGGCTCAAGGACGTTCTCGCGATCGTGCGGAGGAGCAGGCTCCCGGCGCCTGTCGCTGCGGGAGCGGAACGGGTTTTTCAGGAACTTGCAAAAGCGGAGTCGAGGGTTCACAGAACGAGGCTCGCCCGCGCGCATTTCCACGAGCTCGGCGCGGTTGATGCGGTTGTTGATGTGGTCGGTTCGCTCGCCGGATTGCGCGCGCTGGGCGTGAATGAAATCTACTCCTCGGCGCTCCCCTGGAATTCAGGCACGGTGGAGTGCGCGCACGGGACGTTGCCGGTTCCCGCGCCCGCCACGGCCGAGCTCATGAGGGGCATCCCGGTCTATCAGCACAGGATCCATGGAGAGATGGTCACCCCTACCGGTGCCGCCATTATAAAAGTCTGCGCGAATCGGATCGGGCAGATGCCGGCGATGAGGATAACTCATGTGGGCTATGGAGCGGGCGGGGAGCAGTTCAAGGATTTTCCGAATCTCCTGCGTCTCGTGATCGGCGAACGGACGGATTATTGCGGAGCGGATTCCGTGGGGGTGGTTGAAACCGAGATCGATGACATGTCGCCTGCCATTTATGACCACCTGAGCACAAGATTGTATGGAGCCGGAGCGCTCGACGTGTACACCGCTCAAATCTCCATGAAGAAAAACAGGCCCGGGCAGCTCCTCACGGTGCTGTGCGCGCCGGAGAAGATACCCCTCGTGGCGGATATCATCTTCATGGAGAGCACGACGCTCGGCGTGCGGTTCAGCGAGGCGCAGCGCCTGATTCTCCCGAGGGTGGTGGTGAGTGCGCGGACGCCCTACGGGGGCGTGCGGGTGAAGCTGGCGAAGCGGCCGGACGGCCATGTCAGCGTCTCGCCCGAGCACGACGACTGCGCCCGCCTGGCATCGAAGCGCGGCGTCCCCCTCATCAGGGTGATGGCGGCCGCGTCGCGGGCGGCCGAGGCAAAGATAAAAAAGAGAAAACCATTGCTCTTTTTTGAACCGCAGGTTCACAAAGAATAAAAGAGGGGAATAGAAACACCCTTTATCTCTTTTACTCTCTGTAAAAAACATTTACTATAACGAGCTGCATCGGAATTTCAATAACCATTTAAGCCAGCACCTGATTCCTCTGATTGACCTGAAAGAATCAGCGCAATCAGGTTAATCAGGTGCACACAAGAAGTTGCGAAGCTAATGTGAAATGAGGTGATGGGTCATGGTTGACATGAAGGAGTTGCTGGAGCGCGTGGTGGAGGAGGGGGCTTCCGATCTGCACATTTGCGTGGGGTGCCCCCCGACGATTCGTGTGGATGGGCGATTGGTCCCGCTGGAGATGCCCCCGCTCGTTGCGGCCGACACCGAGAAATTCATCAGGAGCATCACCTCTGATCAGAATCAGGAAAAGGTGAGATCGAGGGGAGGGGTGGATTTCGGATTCAGCTTCGGCGACAGGGCGCGCTTCAGGGTGAGCGTCTATAAACAGAAGGGGTCGTTCGCAATGGCGCTTCGCCTGATCCCCTCCCGCATGATGGCCCTGGAGGAGATCGGCCTCCCGCCGATGATCAAGAACCTCCTGTACACCCCGCGCGGCCTGATCCTGATTACGGGGCCGACCGGCTGCGGGAAAACCACAACCCTCGCGGCGATGCTCAATGTCATCAATCAGGAGAAGGACTGCCACATACTCACGATTGAAGATCCCATTGAGTATTTTCACGACCACGCCAAGTCGATCGTTACCCAGCGTGAGGTGGAAGTTGATGTGCCCGACTTCCACGAGGCCGTCGTCCGCGGCTTGCGCCAGGACCCCAATGTCATCCTCGTCGGCGAAATGCGCGACCTCGCCACCATGGAGGCTGCGATCAGGGCGGCGGAGACCGGGCACCTCGTCTTCTCCACGCTCCATACCACGGGAGCGGGGCGCACGGTGGACCGCATCATTGATGCCTTCCCCGTCGGGCAACAGGCCCAGGTGAGATCACAGCTCTCCCAGAGCATCGTGGCGGTCATCTCGCAGCTCCTGCTGGTGCGGGCGAGCGGCAGGGGGAGGATCGCGGTATTTGAAATCATGATCGCCACCCCGTCAATCCAGAATCTGATAAGGGAGAACAAAACATTCAGGATTCAATCCGATATCCAGACGGGGTCCAGGTTCGGCATGAAGACCATGGATATGTCGCTCATGGAGCTGTACCGCAAGGGGACGATCAGCTATGAGTCAATGATTGCCGCGGCACAGGATCCGGAGCAGATCTTGGTACAGTTGAGGAACAAGTAGGACACGCTGAGCGCGGTTAAAATAATTGTTGACGGCAGCAGGGGGGTGTGCTAATCTGCCCCATCACGATTGAAGGTGTTGCAGGGGACGATTATCCCACCCCTTTCCAACCCTATATGAAGTTAATCCAGCGGTCAGCCATCCATAGCAGGTGTCTTAGCTTAAATAGACGAGACTGATCTTATATATGTAATCAACCCCCCCCACCATCACTACAGTGAAAAGTGAAAAGTGGAGAGTGAAAAGTGAAGAAACTCTCCATTTAATACTCTCCACTATCCACTATCCACTCTCCACTGTAGTTAAGGGTAACAGGTGCAACGGCGGAAGCTTTTCCTCATAGACGGCATGTCATGCGCATACAGGGCATTTTATGCCATCCGCGATCTGCGCACTTCATCCGGGGAGCCGACGAACGCCGTGTACGGGTTTACGAACATGCTGCTGAAGCTCATGCGGGAGCGGAAGCCTGACGCGATCGCCGTTGTCTTCGACAGCGCAACACCCACATTTCGCCATGAGCGCTTTGAGGCGTACAAGGCGCACCGGAAGCCGATGCCGGAGGATCTCATGGGGCAGCTCCCCCTCATCAAAGAGGTCATCGAGGCATACCGGATCATGATCCTCCAGCGAGACGGCCTCGAGGCGGACGACCTCATGGGGAGCCTCGCAGTCGCGGCATCACGTTCGGGTTACGACGTGTATCTCGTGACGAGCGACAAGGACATGCTCCAGCTCGTGAGGAGCGGCATCTCGGTTTTCAGGCCGGACAGCGGCGAGATCTATGATGAGGACGCGGTGATGCGGCGCTACGGCGTCGAGCCGGGGAAGGTGGTGGATGTGCTCGCCCTCGCGGGTGACGCGAGCGATAACATTCCTGGCGTGCCCGGGATAGGCGAAAAGACGGCAATCGAGCTCGTGCGGTCGTTCGGCAATCTGGAGGGGGTATTGGGGAATATGGAGCGGGTCAAGGGGGAGAAACGGCGGGAGAACCTGAAGCGTTTCGCCGATCAGGCGCGGCTCTCCCGTGAACTGGTCACGCTCAAGGGGGATGTCCCGCTTGAATTTGGCCCCGACGAGTGCCTGGTGAGGAGTCCTGATCGGAGCAGGATCTCCGCGCTCTTCCGCAGGTTCGAATTCAGGAAGCTCCACGCGGAGGTCGCCGGAGGGGCGGAATCCGGAGAGAATGCCTATACGTGCGTCACCGATGCCGCTGCCGTGGAACAGCTCGCCTCAGCGCTGGCGCGGCAGGAGGCGGTTTCGATGAATCTGGAAACCACCGGCGGGGATCCGATGAGCGCCGACCCCGTGGGGGTGTCTTTCAGCTGGCGACCGGGGGAGGGCTGGTACGTCCCTCTCAACGGGAGCCTCGCGCCTGAGTGCATCATGGCGAAGCTGCGTCCTGTGCTCGAGAGTCACGCGGTGCGGAAAATAGGGCAGAACATCAAATATGACATGCTCGTGCTGCGGCGGTGCGGCGTTGAGCTCAGGGCCGTTTCATTTGACACGATGGTCGCCGCCTATTTGCTCAATCCCTCACAGACGGCCTATGGCCTCGCAGACCTCGCCCTCGAGTATCTGGACATGAGGCTCACCCCGACCTCGGACCTGATCGGCACGGGCAAGAAACAGATCAGCATGAGGGATGTGCCGCTGAAGACGGTGTGCGACTACGCGTGCGCGGACGCGGATGTCACCTTGCGGCTGTGCAATCTGATGCGGCCTCGCCTCGAGGAACGCGGGATGCGGGAACTCTTCCAGGAGGTTGAGATGCCGCTCGTCGGGGTGCTCGCGGACATGGAGGCCGTCGGTGTCAGGATTGATACGGCCCTGCTCGAGCGCCTGTCGGGTGAGATGGGGGCGCAACTGAACGAGCTCGAAAAATCGATTTATGAGATGGTGGGTGAACCATTCAATATCAATTCCCCCGCGCAGCTCGGGCGGGTGTTGTTCGAGAGGCTGAAGCTGCCCGTCTCGAGGAAGATAAAGACGGGCTACTCGACCGATTACGAAGCGCTGCTGAAGCTCTCCCGTATCCATCCCCTGCCGTCGAAGCTGCTCGAGTACCGGCAGTTGAACAAGCTGAAGACAACCTACGTTGACGCATTGCCCCGGATGGTCAACCCGCGCACGGGAAGGATTCATACCTCATTCAACCAGACCGGTACGGCGACCGGGAGGCTGTCATCGAGCGACCCGAACCTCCAGAACATCCCGGTGCGGACGGAAATCGGCAAGCGCATAAGGGAGGCGTTCATCCCCGGCAGCGAGGGGATGGTGCTGCTCTCGGCGGACTATTCGCAGATCGACCTCCGCATCCTGGCGCACCTCTCCGGGGACAGGGAGCTGATGCAGTCGTTCCGGAGAGACGAGGATATCCATAGCCGCACGGCTTCCGCGCTCTTTGGTGTTGAGCTCGCAGGGGTGACACCCGAGATGAGGAGGCAGGCCAAGACGGTCAACTTCGGGATCGTGTACGGCATGAGCGCCTATGGCCTCGCGCGGGAGCTCGGCATAGAGCCGTCAGAGGCCCAGCGCGTGATAGACCGTTACTTCGAGTACTACTGCGGCCTGCGCGACTATATTGAGAAGAGCCTGGTCGAGGCGACCGAGCGCGGGTATGTCAGCACCATGCTGAATCGCCGGCGCGCGGTGCCGGAACTCAGGAGCCACAGTCAGTCAACCCGCGAGCTGGGCCGCAGGATCGCGATCAATACCCCGATCCAGGGGTCATCCGCGGACCTGATCAAGATCGCCATGCGGGAGATAGGGAAAGAGCTCAGAGAGGGGGGGCGGCGCGCGGCGATGCTGATCCAGATCCATGACGAGCTCTTGTTCGAGGTGGCGAGCGACCAGGCCCGGTCTCTCGGCGACATGGTGATCGCGAAAATGGAAGGCGTCTGGAAACTCAACGTTGCGATCAAGGCGCGCGTGAAGACAGGGAAGAACTGGGGAGAGTTGTGAAGAACGTGTCGGCGTGAGGCGTCTGGCGTGAGGCGTAACACTTATGAGTGGCATATACGCCCTACGCCGATACTCCCCACGCCCCACGACTCAGGGTTTTTGCTGTGATAAGAATCGGCCTGACCGGCGGCATGGGGACGGGGAAGGCGACCGTGGCGAAGATGTGTGCCCGCCGCGGGGCCCTCGTGGTTGACGCTGATGAGCTCGCCCGTGAAGCGGTACGGCCGGGGCGGCGGGCGTGGAAGCGGATAGTCGGGGCATTCGGCAGGAGCGTGCTCAAGGACGACCGCTCCATCGATCGGCGCGCGCTCGCCGGCATCGTCTTCAGTGATCCGCGGAAGGTGGCGCGTTTGAACGCCATTGTGCACCCGCCGGTGATACGGGAGATGAGGCTTCAGCTCGCCCGTGCCGCCAGAGAGGGGAAGTACGCCGTGGCGGTCGCCAACGTGCCGCTCCTCTTCGAGGTTGGCCTGGAGGGCGAGTTTGACAGAACGGTCGTCGTCGCGTGCCCGCGCGAAGCGCAGGTCGCGCGCTGCGGCGAGCGGGATGGGCTCTCGCGGAGGGAGATCGAGCGCAGGCTGAGAATGCAGATGCCCATCGCGGAGAAAATAAGGCGTTCTGATTACGTGATCGATAACGGCGGAACGCTTAAAAATACGGAGAGGCAGGTCAGGGATATCTGGAGAATATTAACAGGAGGTAGCGCGTGAGACAGAGAACGAAGAGCGAACCGGTGCAGCAGACCATCAATAACAATATCAATGCCGCAGAAATGACCGCGGCGGGCGCGGCGGCGGTGGAGCCTCCGAGGGTTGCCCGCGGTCTGGAGGCCGCTTCGGGGAAGGGGGAGCAGGTCAATATCAGCAAACTTCAGCAGATGACCGTCTCGCAGTTGAGCAAGATGGGCAAGGAGCTGAAGATCGCCGGCATCGCGACCTTGAAGAAGCACCAGCTCATTTTTGAAATTCTCAAGGCCAAGGCTGTGGAGAACGGACTCATGTTCGGCGAGGGCTGTCTCGAAATTCTCCCCGACGGTTTTGGGTTTTTACGCTCGCAGAACTATAACTACCTCCCCTGCCCCGAGGATATTTACGTGTCGCCATCCCAGATACGGAGATTTGACCTCAAGAAGGGCGATACCGTCTCCGGGCAGATCCGGCCACCGAAGGACAAGGAGCGTTACTTCGCCCTCATCCGCGTTGAGGCGATTAACTATGAGGACCCGGAGAAGGCCAAGGACAAGATTCTGTTCGATAACCTCACCCCGCTCTATCCCCGCGAGCGTCTCATCATGGAGACCACCCACGATAACACCAGCATGAGGGTGTTCGATCTCCTCACGCCGATCGGCAAGGGGCAGCGCGGCCTGATTGTTTCCCCGCCGCGGGCGGGCAAGACGATGCTCCTCCAGGCGGTTGCGAACAGCATCACCGCCAATAGCCCCGCGTGCTACCTCATCGTGCTCCTCATAGACGAGCGGCCTGAAGAGGTCACGGATATGGAGCGGACGGTCAAGGGCGAGGTCGTGAGTTCGACATTCGACGAGCCGGCGGACAGGCACGTGCAGGTGGCGGAGATGGTGCTCAATAAGGCGAAGCGGCTCGTGGAGCACAAGCGGGACGTGGTCATCCTGCTGGACAGCATCACCCGGCTTGCCCGCGCGTACAACGTCATTCAGCCGCACAGCGGCAAGATTCTCTCCGGCGGCGTGGATTCAAACGCCCTCCAGAAGCCGAAGCGGTTTTTCGGCGCCGCGCGCAACATCGAGGAGGGGGGGAGCCTCACGATCATCGCGACCGCCCTCGTTGACACCGGGAGCCGCATGGACGACGTGATCTTCGAGGAGTTCAAGGGAACCGGCAACATGGAGCTCCACCTCGACCGCCGCCTCGTTGACAAGAGGATCTTCCCCGCGATTGATATCGAGAAATCCGGCACGCGGAAAGAGGAGCTGCTCCTGCACCCGGACGAGCTCTCCAAGGTCTGGATCCTGCGCAAGGCGCTCGGCGGGCTCAATCCGGTGGAGGTCATGGAGCTGATTGTCGAAAAGGTCAAGAAGACGAAGAGCAACGCCGAGTTCCTCATGTCGCTGAATCAATAATGCAAATATCAAGCACAGGTAAAGATAGTTAAAAGAGGCTTTAACCGCGGATTATGCGGATTGAGCGGATTGCTTCCTTTTGAGGCCTCACGGGGATAACACTGGTCTTTTTAAAAATCCGCCTTATCCGTGCCATCCGCGGTTAAAATGTTATACACTCTAAAAATACTTTAGGAATGGAGGATCTCATGAAGAAGGACATTCATCCCAGGTACGCGGACGCGACGATCATCTGCGCCTGCGGCGAGGCGATCCAGACGCGCTCGACGAAGAAGGAGATCAGGGTCGGCGTCTGTTCCAAGTGCCACCCGTTTTTCACCGGGACGCAGAAGTACCTCGATACCGCCGGCCGCGTGGAAAAATTCATGAAGAAGTACGCCGGTGTTAAGGTCGTGAAGAAAAAGATACGCACGAGAGCGGGAGAAACAACCGTCCCCGCCGTGGAGGCGGGAGCCCCTCCCGTTGCCGCGGAGGGCGTCGCTGAAACCCCCGCACGGGACGCATCCCCTGCTCCCGAGGGCGCGCCGCCCGATTCCGGGCAGCCCCCGGCAGGCCCCGTGGAGGGGGAAGCGCCCCCCGACGCTCACACCGGAGAATGAACGCGTGGCGTATGCCCCGGGGGTGAGCCTGTAGCGGGAGCTCGCGAGCCATGGCAGAGGGAGGGAATATGTTTGAAGCGCGCATGGAGGTCCTGGCCGGCCGGCTCAAGACCGCCGAAGCGCAGATGAGCGACCCCGCGGTCATCCGCCAGCAGGCGAAATACCGCAGCCTCGCCCAGGAGCACGCGAGCCTCAGGGGGGTTCTCTCCCGGTATGGGGAGTACACGAAGGTTCTGGGCGAGATCGATGAGAACCAGCGGTTGCTCAAGGAGACCCAGGGCGACGATGCGTTCGAGGCGCTCGTTGAGGGTGAGATTCGATCGCTCATCGAGCGCCGGAAGAGGCTTGAAGATGAGATCATGCTCTCCCTCCTCCCGCGGGATAAAGATGATGACCGGAACACGATCGTTGAGATCCGCGCGGGGACGGGGGGCGAGGAGGCGGGACTTTTTGTCGCTGACCTCTTTCGCATGTATTCGAAGTATGCCGAGCGGATGGGGTGGAGGGTCGAGACAATGGACAGCCATCCCACCGGCATCGGCGGCTTCAAGGAGATTATCTTTTCCGTGGAGGGGAAAGACGTTTACCGGAGCTTGAAATACGAGAGCGGCGTGCACCGGGTTCAGCGCGTGCCGGTGACTGAGGCGAGCGGCCGCATCCACACCTCCGCGGCGACGGTCGCGGTGCTCCCCGAGGCAGAGGAGGTGGAGGTGGAGATCGATCCGAGCGAGCTACGCGTGGATGTGTACCGCTCCTCGGGGCCCGGGGGTCAGAGCGTGAATACCACCGATTCGGCGGTCCGCATCACCCATCTCCCCACGGGGCTCATCGTCACATGCCAGGATGAAAAATCACAGCACAAGAACAAGGCGAAGGCGCTGCGGGTGCTGCGGGCGAGGTTGAAGGAGGCGATGGAGGCGGAGCAGGCCACGCAGATGTCCCACCTGCGGCGTTCGCAGATTTCCACCGGTGACCGCAGCGCGAAGATTCGCACCTACAACTTTCCCCAGAACAGGGTAACGGATCACCGCATCGGACTGACGATTTATAATTTAGAGAACGTTATCGCGGGGAACATGGAGGAGCTGACCGCCGCCTTCCTCCTGAAGGACCGGGAGGAGAAGCTGAAGAACCTGTGAGCCTTCCGGGACGTCCTGAAGGGGATCTGAAGCCACAGATGGAATTGAAATCAAACCGCGTGATCGACGTGATTAACTGGGGGCGGGAGCTTTTCCTCACCCGGAATGTGCCCCACGCGCGATACAACATAGAGGTGCTCCTCGAGCACGTCCTGGGGAAGAACCGGGTAGAGCTCTATCTCGATTATGACTATCGCCTCTCGCCGCGCGAGATAGAGCTCGTGCGCGGGTATATAGAAAAGAGGCTCAACCGATACCCGCTGTGGCACCTCGTGGGATCGGTGGAGTTCTTTGGCTTCACGATACGCGTGAACGAGAGGGTGCTCATCCCCCGCCCGGAGACGGAGCTGCTCGTGGAGCTCGCGCTCAAGGAGCTGAACAAATGCACGGGAGGAGGGGTGAGGTATGTTGCCGATATAGGGACCGGGAGCGGCAATATCGCGATATCCCTCGCGCGGTCGCGCAGCGATGTCTTTGTGTACGCCACTGATATTTCAGCGGAAGCGCTCGCCCTCGCCGAAGCCAACGCTCGCGCCAACCGTGTTGACGGCGCCATCAGCATGCTCGCGGGCGATCTCCTCGACCCGTTCACAGGCGGCGGTCTGAATCGGCTTGACATGATCGTCTCAAATCCGCCCTACGTGTCCGCGGGTGAGTGGGTTGCGCTGCCCGAGGAGGTGAGAGAGCGGGAGCCGAAGATCGCGTTGTGCGGCGGAGAGAATGGACTGGAAATGATCAGCCGGCTCGTCGCCGAGGCTCCACGCTATCTCAGGCCGGAGGGCCGGTTGCTCATTGAGGTTGGGGCAGGACAGGCCCCCGCCGTGAAGGGGATGATCGCGCGTTCCGGGGCATACGGCCGCGCGGAGGCGCACAGGGATTATTCAGGCATAGAACGGGTCGTGCTCGCCAGATGTGCATAGTGTTTTAGCCGCGGATTGGCGCGGATCAACGCGGATTTCAACGAAGGCTGCTTTAGACTTTAGGCCTTACACTTTAAACTGTAGTTTTATCCGCGTTCATCCGCGGCTGAATCGTATAACATGATGTGGTGGTTGTGATGGATAAAATTGTGGTGAGGGGGGGCAGGCGGCTCAGGGGCACGGTGCAGATCAGCGGCTCCAAGAATGCCGCCCTGCCGATTATGGCAGCCGCGCTGCTCGGCGACAGTCCATCGCGCGTCAGGAATGTCCCGCAGGTGACCGACATCACCACCATGGCCGATATTCTCACCTCTCTCGGCGCCCGCGTCGAGTGCCCCTCTCCCCACGAGATGGTGATCAATCCACGCGGGCTGAGCAATCCCACCGCCCCCTATGAGCTCGTGCGCAAAATGCGCGCGTCAATATGTGTGCTCGGTCCCCTCCTGGGAGCGATCGGCAGGGCGCGCATTTCCCTGCCGGGAGGGTGCGCCATCGGCAACAGGCCGATCGATCTGCACCTCAAAGGGATGAAACAGCTCGGCGCCGTCGTGAATCTCTCCCATGGTTTTGTCATCGCGCATGGGAATCGGATGCGGGGAGCGAAGGTATTTCTCGGCGGCCGCTTTGGCTCGAGCGTGCTGGCGACTGCCAACGTGCTGATGGCTGCGGTGAAGACGAAGGGGGTCACGCGGATCGAGGGCGCCGCCTGCGAGCCCGAAGTTGTTGATCTGGCGCAGTTCCTCCGGAAGATGGGGGCGAGGATCGAGGGGATGGGTTCTCATGCACTCGTCGTCGAGGGCGTGAAGAGCCTGCGCGGGACCGAGTATGAGCTCATCCCGGACCGCATCGAGGCGGGGACCTATATGATCGCGGCGGCCATCACGGGGGGCGATCTGATGCTCAAGGGGTGCGAGGCGGACCACCTGCGCGCGGTGATCGAAACGCTCGAGGAGGCCGGTAGCGCCATTCACGCCGGAGCGCGGACGATGCGGGTGCGCGGAGAGGGGAGGCGACGGGTCGTGGATGTCACCACGCATCCCTATCCCGGCTTTCCCACCGACCTCCAGGCGCAGCTGATCGCCCTCATGACGATCTCTCCCGGTATCAGCGTGATCACGGAGAAGGTGTTCGCCGAGCGTTTCATGCATGTTCCCGAGTTGAACCGGATGGCAGCCTCCATATCGCTTGAGGGCTCCAGCGCGATTGTCAGGGGGGTGAGGGCGCTGAGCGGCGCCCCCGTGATGGCGTCCGACCTGAGGGCCAGCGCGGCCCTCATCCTCGCGGGGCTGGTGGCGCGCGGCGAGACGGTTGTGGACAGGGTGTACCATATTGACCGCGGGTACGAGGACATCGTGGGGAAGTTGCGGAACGTCGGGGCCGAGATCGAGCGTGCCGGCTAAATATAACTACTCTTGAAAATAGATATATGGAAAACCACAGATGAACACGGATGAACACAGATATAAAAGCAATACATGTTTTATCCTCGTCACCTTAGGCATTATCATCCGTGTTAATCCGTGTTTATCCGTGGTTACAAATTGATTTATATACTATGAATAGATCGAGCGTGGAGGGAGCACGATATCAAGGCAAGAAACCATTTCGTCGCGTCAGTTGCGGTGGGCGGGATCCTCTATTGCATTTTTCGTTCGCTCTGGGTCAGCGGGTGGAGCATCGTCGGCGGAACGCTCATTGATCTCGACCACCTCTACGATTACGCGCGGTACCCCTATCGCCCGGAGAGCCGGGGATTCGATCCGCGCCATTTCTTTGAGGTGCTCACCAGCGCGAGGCTGGTAAAGGTCTATGTGGTGCTCCACTCATGGGAGCTGATCGCGATGGTGCTCGTGGCGGGTTGGTTTCTCCCCGCTGCGGGAGTCGCTCTTGTTCCTCTCGGGTTTGGGATGGCCATCCATGTACTGCTGGATGCGTTCACCAACCCGACGTCAATCATATGCTACAGCGTCATCAGCCGCTTCGCCCACCGTTTCGCGGGCACATTCTTTTTTAGAAGATAGTGCGCGTTCCCGGGATTACTCTGTGCCCTTGCCTTTTTCCAGCCGTGTGGTGAGTCTCTTTAAGAGTGCGATGATCTGATCCTGGTCCGCGGCGTGAATGGTGACCGACGTTTCAAAACCGTCAAACCTGGCTATGAGGATGGCTTCATCGCAGCGGTCGGCAAGGGTAAATACCTTCTGCTCGACAGGAGCATACATAGGTACCGTCAGCTCTCCGTATATGCCTGAGTGCAGCCAGCCCTCTGCGATCAGGTAAGTGTGCCATACTATCGCACATCGAGCCCTGGTTGACAAGCATAAAAGATTGACCCTTTATTCGTTTCTCCGTTTTATCTGTCTCCGTTTTATCTTGTGCGCGATCGTGCGTGGAAATATAATGAACGCCGGAAATAGATCAGGAGGATGATTATGGATGCGATGGATGCACTCATGAAGAGGAAGAGCATCAGGTCCTTCACGCCCGCGCCCGTGCCGGTGAAGATAATAGAAACGATCGTTGACGCGGGCAGGCTTGCCCCCACGGCCCGGAATGTTCAGCCGTGGGAATTCGTCGTGGTCACGGATCCGGATACCCGCCGCGCGCTTGCAAGGCTCGCAACGACAGGGCCTTTTATCGCTGACGCCCCCGTGTGTATCGCCGTTTTCTGCAATGATACGAAGTACTGGCTCGAGGACGGCTGCGCGGCCACCGAGAATATAATCATCGCAGCGCGCGCTCACGGCCTGGGCCACTGCTGGGTCGCAGGCGATAAGAAACCGTATGCGGGGGCTGTCTCTGAGCTGTTAGGGGTTCCTTCCGTGTACCGTCTCATTTCCCTCATCGCGATCGGATATGGCAAAGAAGATCCCCCGGCGCCTCCAAAGAGACCGCTCAAAGAGGTGCTCCACTGGGAGAAGTTTTGATCTAATCGGATAGCAGAATTTGATTATGCTGGAAGGGTGATGGCACCTGCATTATAATAGCGCAGCTGTATAATGAGTTTACTGGAAGCTAACCGATAATAACTAGAAACCAGTAACGAGCAACTAGTAACTGTATGTGCGGTGGATGTAGCTCAGTCTGGTTAGAGCACCTGGCTGTGGCCCAGGGGGTCGGGGGTTCAAATCCCCTCATCCACCCCAGCAATTCGCGCGAAGTGCGCAATGCAGAGCAATTGAAACTGCGGCAACCACAGTTTCGAGTTAAGAGTTTCGAGAGTAAAAGGCAGAGACAAGATCATCGATTGCGGTCTATTATCGAATTTTGAATTTTGCGAATGTTGGCTTAACGTTCCTCACGCTGTCCTCCCCACCCGCTGCATATCTCTCGCTCCCTGTTTCGCCATCCTATAGAGCCCGCGCGCCGTAAGGACGGGTACTTTGTACGAATCGACTTCGAATCCCGCCACTCAGTAGAACCCATGACCTAGACTGACGTGACCCCCGGAACGGCATAAGTATCTGTGGGAGAGTAAGATTGCCAGTGGTTCGATAAGGGGGGAGGGGTCAATATCCCCGCCCCTTGGGGCGATTGGGAACCTATGAGGGGGTATTAGGGGGATACTTCCCCCTAAGGGCTGGGCTATAATAAAGATGTCTAGTTTTGGAACGGTCGATGATAAATGCAGAGATCAATCAGGAGGTAAAAAGATGAATTGTATCCACATTGACTACAAAATTGGTAACATGTTGTTATAAAGACAATTAGGAGAATTGACTTTTTTTGAGATAGGAATGAAATATGCTGCACTATATTCTGGTGGTGAGAATATCGAAAGGAGGTAAATTCGATGATAGGGAAACGCGGATTTACACTGGTTGAGATTATGATCGTTGTCGTGATCATAGGTCTGCTCGCTGCTATCGCAATCCCGAACTTCATTCGGGCCCGCGCGACGGCACAGCAAAATACATGCTGGAATAACGTACGTCAATTTAACGCAGCGAAAGACCAGTATACGCTCGAAGCCGGCCTGAGCACAGGTGCCACGATTGCTGACACAACGGTTCTCAATGGTTATCTCACGAACCTGACAGTGGTCACTGTGTGCCCCAGTAAAGGCACATACAGCGGCATTGCAAACATCGGCACGCCGGTGAGTTGCAGCATCCACGGGCAACCACATTAGCAATTATTGCTACAAAAATCAGGGTCAAACCTCGTCTATTGACTGTATTGCTACGACAAAAATCAGGGTCAAACCTCGTCTATTGACTGCGAGACAACCGGATGATCGGTGACAATAGCGCGAGGCTCGGCAGGTTGTGCCGAGGCAAAAATCAGGGTCAAACCTCGTCTATTGACTGCGAGACAACCGGATGATCGGTGACAATAGCGCGAGGCTCGGCAGGTTGTACTCGAGTTGATCTGCCGGGTGGAATGGTGAGGCGAGGTTACTGCATTTCCTCGGAGCGGAGCTGGGTGAGGTAGGGGGGATGCCGTGGAAGATGAT
>Ga0315288_10006416_pt1 | contig 14913 bp, 12 predicted proteins | sample YL17G11_20_MG_FD_203454 | JGI IMG/M metagenome (GOLD analysis project Ga0315288, IMG submission 203454) | Sediment microbial communities from Yellowstone Lake, YNP, Wyoming, USA - YL17G11_20 | ecosystem: Environmental > Aquatic > Freshwater > Lake > Sediment | place: USA: Wyoming | collected... | reverse complement strand
TTATTTCGCTATGCAAAAAAAATAAGGTATTTCTAATTTTAGATGAGTCCCACTCCATAAAGAAATTTGAAGGCGGAGTATGGGCAGATGCAGTTCTTACCTTAGCCCCTTACGCAAAAAAAAGAGCTATTCTTTCAGGCACTCCTATGCCAAACGCCCTAAAAGACATTTGGACCCAATTTACATTTCTCTGGCCCCTGAATAAACTATTAGGGGAGAGGGAAGCCTATTATTACCTATGTGAAGAAAGAATGAATGAGAAACTTATTCAAAATAAAATCGCGCCCTTTTTCGTCAGAATATGTAAGTCTGACCTTAATTTACCTCCCCAAAAATATAGGAGAATTATCTTAGAGCCTAGCAGTTTACAAAAAGAGATATATACTGCTCTGGCTGCAAAATATCTAAAAGAGATTGAGTTATCATTTGAAGAAAGAAAGTATCTTCGTGAATGGAGAAAGGCAAGAGTAGTTAGATTAATTCAAGCCGCTTCAAATCCATCCTTATTGGAAAAATATTCTGAGGAATTTGACATACCTCCTTTAAAATACGAAGAACAGTCCATCGTCAAAATAATTGAACTGTATTCTAAATATGAAATCCCTAGTAAAATCAAGTATGCAATAAAATTGGCCAGCAAATTATTGAAAGAAAACCAAAAAGTTATAGTTTGGACCACGTTTGTTCATAATATAAAAATGCTCTCGAATCTAATTAAAGAAATGAAACCTTTAATTATTTATGGCGCCATACCAAGAGATGAAAACGAAAATGTAGAGTTCAATAGAGAACAACAAATACAAATATTTAAACAAAGCAAGAAGCCCGTTATTCTAATAGCTAATCCTGCCGCTTGCGCAGAGTCAATTTCATTACATAAGGTCTGTCATCATGCTATCTACTTAGATAGAACATTTAATTGTGGGCAATATATGCAATCCTTGGATAGAATACATCGAGTAGGTTTGGAGCCTAAAGAATACGTCTATTATCACTTATTAATCTGCGCCAATACCATAGATGAAACGATAGATAGAAGGCTTTTGGAAAAGCTAAGTACCATGAATTCTATATTAGAAGATAAAAACGTACCACTAGGAGCTTTCGATATAGAACCAACACAGCTTGCCAAAGATGAAACCGAAGAACTAGATGACTTCCTTGCTGTTATTGACGATTTGAAAAAAACCCATGGCCAAAAGAAAGCTTATTAATGCAGTATTCTATTAATGATTTATTTCAAGTTAACATATTAATCATAACGGCTGAAAATAGTTCAGCAAGAGACGGCTTTACCTCTAAAAATGTGTTAATAGATATTTGTTCATATTTTGTTTTTGCAGGAAGAGCCCTTGATTTTGAAAGAGCCCTAAGATTGGCTAAATTGCTTAATCTTATTAAGGAGAAAGAGAAAAAAGTATCATTAACAGGATACGGAAAAATATTTCTTTCCGGAAATCCAGATAGATATTATGAGCTCACAGACGCTCAAAAAAGGTTTATTATTAATAACTGCATCTTCAAGGGCGTCTTTAGCTCAGAAACAAAAGATTTGTTTTCGTTTTTTACGCCTGACTACAAGGACGAAAATTACTATTTTAATTTAGCTGAAGAATTTCTTCCAATAGAAAAAGAATATTTGGTAGCTCTATTAAGAAGGCTAGGTGTCATCATAAAAGCAAATTCTTTATTGACTGTAGCTAAGGCCTATATTAAACAGGTTTCACAATTAGCAGCTCCCAAAATTGTAATCTCTTCAAGGGATTTGTTAAGGAGAATTAGCTTTCAAAATAAACTGGGCGGCCATGCAGAAAAATTAGTACTTAGCTACGAAAAGGAGCGTCTAAGAAAAGCGAACCGAAAGTTTCAAGCTGAAATGGCTCGAGTAATCAGTAAACTAAGGCCTTCGGCGGGTTATGATATAGAATCATTTGATGGCAATAAGAAAAACATAGCCTATGACCGTTTTATAGAAGTAAAAGCTTGCTCTGAAGATAAAATAAGATTTTATTGGACTAAAAACGAATGTAATAAAGCCAAAGAGCTCAAAGACAGGTATTGGATATATCTAGTAAAGAACTTACAATTATCAAAAAAGGGACCTATAATTCCGATAATGTTCAAGAATCCAATAAATATATTTAAAGAAACTGATAAATATAAAATCGAGTCTGAGGTATATTTAATAAAAAAAAATTAGAATATGAGTTATAAACCGGGCAGAAATGAAGACAAGAATTAGAACGAACGCTATTTATAATGGAGACTGCATAAGTACCTTAAAAAGGTTTCCAAACGATAGCGTAGATATGATTTTCACTTCGCCCCCATACGCAGAAAAGAGGAAAAAACTGTATGGCGGGATACCTCATGATAAATATGTGGAATGGTTCATGCCCATATCTGACCAGTTAATCAGAGTACTAAAGCCGGATGCGTCTTTAATACTGAATATTAAAGAAAATGTATTGGACTGTGAACGCCAAACTTTCGTTTTGGAATTAATATTAGCACTTAAAAAAAAGGGGTGGCTGTGGATAGAAGAGTACTGCTGGTATAAGAAAAATTCGTATCCTGGAAAATGGGGCCATAGATTTAGGGATGCTTGGGAGAGATGTTATCACTTAACGAAAACCAAAGATTTCAGAATGTACCAAGATGCTGTTAAGGTGCCCATAGGAGATTGGGCAAAAGAACGATTTAAGTCGATGAGCGAAAAGGATTTTATTAGGAATATTTCTGGGACCAAGAGCGCATTTGGCAGAAACGTATCAAATTGGTTACATAAAAAGAAAGTCTACCCTCATAATGTGGTCGTATTTGAAAAAGAGCACTATTGTGAGCCAACAAATGTAATTAGATTTTCTACAGAATGTAGGAACCGGAATCATCCAGCGGCCTTTCCCATCGAGCTGCCATGTTGGTTCATAAAACTATTTACTAGGAAAGGAGATATTGTTTTAGACCCTTTTATGGGAGTAGGAACAACTGCTCTTGCGTCAATTATATTGGCTAGAAAGTATATTGGGATTGAAATCGTTAAAGAATATATTAAACAAGCAAAAAGAAATATCGAAGAATTAGGATATGTAAAAGAACGATAACGATTTCCTAGCTTATCCCATTCCTAGCCCATATCTCTAACAGGTACGATTCCCATATACCCCACGGATCCCTAATAGGTGTGATTTAAGCTCCCCCCTAGTCCGCCAGTTCTAATGGAACCCAGCAATTCTCGTATATTATTGATATTAAATATGTTATCTAGATTGATCAAGCCCAAAGTGAGCAATAAAAACGTATTGAGACTGTCATCTAAAGTGGACGCCTTCTGTAAATGACGCCTCTGGTCTTTTCTTCAGAAACCTGGAAGGCAGAAAAGTAAAGGCTTTGTTAACCTTTTCTAGCGCCAGGACATCAAATAACATCAGAATCCTCAGGAACGTCAGAAATCCTCTCCTTAGACTCCGATAAATCTGGTATTTCTGGTGTTTCTGATCTTTTTTCCGCTTCTTAGCACATTCGGTTGCCACAGTCGAGGTAGCGCTCGACCACCTCCTTGATGATCGGCCGGACGGCCTACGTCGCGGCCGATCCCTTGTTCTTGACATCGACCGCCAGACGGGAATATCCTTTTCCCGTGAAGGGCGGTGCCGATTCCGAGCTTAACGGGAGCGATCGTCGCCTTATGCGAAAAAGCAAATCCTTATCCCTGATCTCTTGGAGTTTTAGCGAGATTTAACGATGGAAGACGCGACTCCAAAGGCCAATATCATGACCGACCAGCACTCGACCCAGAGATCGAGGCATGATGAGTTCTTAGCTGAGTTGGAAGCGGGCATCTCCGACCCGGTTCATAAGCGACTGATTAAAGCCTATCAAGGGAATGACCCAACGACCTCAATGGAGTCTGAATTGAAAGCGATCCTACTGGAGATTCTACAACGTGAAGATTAGGAGCGTAACTATCTGCGGAATCAGAGGGTTCAGCGAAGAGCGGACTCTTCATTTTGATGATCGTTTAACCTTGATCGCCGCGCCGAACAGCTACGGCAAGACCAGCATATCGGAAGCATTCGAATTGCTTTTGTACGGCGTTACTTCCAAGGTGGAATCGGCGACCTTCTCCAAGGAAGAATACAAGGGCTCGTATCGGAACCGGCACCTGACTCAGTCGTCGCCCGCTTTCGTAGAGGCGACATTCCTTGACGCAGGCAGTGAAATCCAGCTTCGTGTCGAAATAGCTGCCGATGATTCGTTCAGGAAATTCGCGAATGGAGCTGAAGTGCCTCAGTGGCCTTTCGCGCAGCGCATGGTATCAGCGACGAAGCCGTTCATCTTGCAGCACGCTCTCAAGTATCTGTTGTTGGTAGGACCGGATGAACGGTTCAAAGGATTTGCTCGTCTGCTGGGCCTTGTAGACCTCGACCGGATACAGACAAACGTGGTTTCGCTTTGCACAAAACCCGAGGCCGCCATTCCTCAAGAGGCGCAGAAGTTAGTGAATGACGTTGACGCTTTGGAGTCGCGTCTTGAAGCCAGACCAGCGCTCTCGGCAATCGCCAAGTTCCTCAAGAAGGGCAGCAAAGCTTTGAAGCAAACGTACCAAGAGGTTGCCCTGAAATGTACGCAGCGTGTGCCCTATGGGACACCGAAAGAATCGGTACTTCCTCAGTTGCTCAAGATTCGCGAAGAGGCAGCGGGCAAGATTCTTAAGGAGCGGTTGACGCTTGCGACATATTCGGAGAGGGAAACCACGCTAAGCAATGCTGACGAGCAATTCCTCTTGAGCGTCATAACCGATCCATTCATCGAGAAGTACGTCAAGCTAATCGCTCTCGGCCTCGTCCAGATTGTGCTGGACAAAGCTCGGTTCTTTGGTCTGGGTTTGAAGTTCCTGAAGGAAACGGAGGGACTTTGTCCATTCTGCGGCCAGACGGTCAGCGAACCACTTGGTGTGCATATCAAGCTAACACACGAGAGTTTTGAGGCTGAAAGAAAACTTCACGCGGGCTTGGAGAAGGAACAGACGGACGTTCTTCAGTCGCTTACAGATTTGAGCACCCGTATTGAGGCCTATCACAAAAGACAACAAACCAAGGTCGCGGATTTTCTGGAAGTCGAGAAGTCCATCCCGAAGCTCAAGCCTATTTTCTCGCCCAAGTACGATACACACTGGGCGGCTGTTCAAAAGGCCTTCGATGAACTCCGCCCCGCGAAAGCGAGTTTGGACACTGCCTACGGTGTATTCACCAACGCGCTGGACAAAGTTAAAAGCTCCATTGCGGAATCGAAGGAAGATGCAGCATTCGTCAGAACACTCGGCGAATGCCTCACGTCTTGTATTGCCGAGGCCCGCCAACTCAGAAAATTGGTTTCTGACCACGCGACCTCTGTGTCCGAAGCGGATGCGATCTTGAAGCATGAGTTGGACATTTTGGCTGGAACAGAAGACATAGGGGTACTCATCGACTTGCTTGAACACCGTAAGGAGATCGAAAAGAAGTTTCAAATTGAAGATGTGCTTGAAGGGCTCAAAGGCTTTCGAAGGGTTGTCGACCAGTTTGTCGGAAGCAAGATGCTCAACGCGGTTTCCAGCGAACTGACGGCAGATGTGATGGAATGGTATGGCCAAATTCGGACGACAGGCGACCCGGACGTGCATTTCAGCGGATTCGATATGGAACGGACGGCCAAAGGCGATCTCAAGGCTCGTCGCGTCCAGATAAAGGCAACCTCGTATGGGAAAAACCTGATCAGCGCCGCCTCTTCTCTCAGTGAATCGAAACTGAATGCCTTAGGTCTCTGCGTTAGCATTGCAACGAACCTGAAAGGAAAAACCCCTTTTGGATTCTTGATTGTTGATGATCCGATCCAGTCATGGGACGCCGAGCACGAAATCCAGTTCATTGAGGTAATCCGCAAGTTGGTTGAACGAGGCAAACAGGTGATTCTGCTTTCGCACAACCGAAAGTGGATAGATCAAGTGCGCGCTGGTTGTCGGAGCATTAACGGCTGTTTCTACGAAATTACTGGCTATTCAGTTGCCGGCCCGCACATTGCAGAGCGGCCATGGGCCTCATGGAAGCAACGCTTGAATGAAGTTGATGCGATCCTGAAGGATCAGAACGCTGACAACGTGAAGCTGCAGCAGGCGGAAGAAGAAATTCGCATTGTGGTCGCGCAGTTGTCCGTTGATCTTTATCGCAAGAGACGGGGAGTTGAGAAGAGTCCTCACGACATAAACTCCGACAAGGCCCGCAAGATCTTGGTCGAATGCGGCGTTGATACTGGGCTTATTGACCGCATTACTCAGACTTTCTCTACGACAGACGACGCCCATCACGCGCCATCTGATTACGCGGCTCACCGGCAAAGGATTCAGCGTTATGCTGGCTGGGCAAATGAACTCGCGCAACTGGTCGGCGGCTGATTTTCTTAACCTTAGTTCAAAACATCCCAGGAGAGTCGGAGGGAAGAAGGGGGAAAGGCGGGGAAGCAGGAGCGACCGGCGCCGGGCGGCTGATCAACGATTTTTGGTCGTTGTTTTATGACATAGTCGGGCAAGTCGGAGAGGGGGGAGAAAGGGGGAAGGGAAGGAGGGAGGGCGATAGGAAAACGTGGACTTATCGGACATCATGAGGGCTTCTGGAGACTTATCAACCGAGGTTTTCCGCATTGAATTAAGTCACATCAATGGAGTATTATCGTTTAGCAATTCAAACTCAAGAGGCTTTCTATAATTATTGCAGAACTTAATATCATAATGATTTAGGATTTGACTCTTGGGAGATTTTAGTTAATGCTCGGAAAACTTCTCGTTAAAGATGATGAAACCTTGCGGCGGCTCCTCAGCGTCTTCTCTGCGCTTGATGAAATCCGTTGGAACAATCCAGCTAACTATAACCTTATCAATTATTGTTTTGAAGATTTAACCCCTGATGAAAAACTTTTGACTCATTGGCTCTGCTATATTACAGATCGCCAAACTGCTTTTGAGCGTATATGGGAAGTGGGAGGCTATGTCCTCTCGTATCTGGTTCGAACATATACTCGCGGTATATCCACTCCAGAAGAAGCCTTCTTTGAACATTACGACGTTCAAAATGGATACCTTCACGCTCCCTTGGTTTCTCCAAATAAAAGGCTAAACAGTTTCGGCATTCTTAAGGAGCCAGTTCAGTTTGCCTCGCGTTATATGCCTGTCGATGCGATCTCAATTTTTCGCACTCTATATATGCTTGACCAGCTATCTCAACGGAGCTTTGCTCGATTTCTAAGAATGATTATCCGTGAAGAAGTGGACCATCATAGCGCTATTCATAAAATGGCACCTGCGCTTCATTTTTTAACATATGCGGGTCTCGGGCAAGTCAAATCAACTGATGTTGAATACCGGATCAAGGAAATCATTCCGCGATGTACACCCCAAATATCCCAATTAAAGAGTGATCCAAAAGCATTCATTGCAAAGCTCGCTTGTGATTTTTATCCATTTGGTAAAAAACGGCTTTGGTGTTCTATCCGAGATTATCTCAAGAGCCCGGAATTCAATAATTCTCTTGTCCAGGCTTTTTCCGACATCGATCAGGGCGAGGCGATACGCTGGAATCGTGACAATTCGAATCTAAAGCTGGCGTTGGATACGATCGAACTGCCCGGCGATGTATGGAATAATAACAAGACCTTTAAAGACGGCCTCTTTACTCCTTATTTAAATCCGATGCCGAAATCCTGGGATATGCCGCGCACGGTGCGGGAAATCTATAAGGAACAAAAAGAGAAGCTAGGCGGCTTCTATCCGGAACAACTTGATGTCACCTTTGACTTCATACCGAGGATGTGCGATCGTCGTGAGTGTCATATTTGTCTTTTCGGCTCGGGGATAAAACGCTTATGTGGTCGACAAACAGGATTGTATTGTCCTGTCTTTCTTTCCTCTTGCGGTTATATTCATGTTTGTTCTCCAAATGAATGCAAACTTAAAGACGATACAGTTGCGGGATTATGCCATAGCAAATTTGAGTAGCTGGGATTATTAGGATAATTGAGGAAAATTCCTTGTATGGCCAGCGCTAGGCTTGGCCGGCGCAATTTTGTGAGCATACTTTCCGTCTTTGTTTTTAGCTTTCTTCCATAAATGGAGTTTTGAGCTCTTTTGAACAAAATTCTTCGGTCCAAAATGCCCTAGGAACAACGAACTCTCACCGATCCATGTCAGAGACCACATTCATCCTCTCGCGCTCTAACAAAAAACGTCCCGGGCAAGTCGGAAAAGGGGAAGGCGGCTGGCACACGGCCGGCAGACGAAGAGAGCTCCGGCCCGATTGAAAGAATCCCCCGGCCGTGGTATAGATTCATCATTAAAATAGGGGAGGGGAAAATGAAGAAAATCTTTGAGTGGCTGAAAGCACATTGGGGGATCCTTATCGGAATAACTGCGTGGGCGGCGATAATCGTGCTTGTTTTTTTTATAGAAGGCATGAGTCTGAGTGATAGGATTCAAGCAATGTCGGTGATTACCCTGGTCTTCATAACTTTGTTTTACTCAGTTCAAACACGAAGGCTCGTTAAGGAGCAGAGGGACACGCTCGAAGAAGAAAGAAAAAAGCGGTACGCGGAATTTGGAATGCAGAGGATACAGAAGTTTCTGCGTCCTCTTCTCAAACACTTAGAGGGTCTTAAGGATAGCGTTTCCCAAATTGCCGAAGCCAGCAAACGCCCTTTGGAGATTAATTTTGAAAACTCTCGAGGGATATTTCGAGCTCAACTAAACGAAACTAAGGAATTCTTCATCGGATATTTATTTATGACTGATTCAATACTCCGATACGGTTATCTAAAAATTACCAAGATGACTATGCCGAAATCTATTGAGAATCAATCAGAAGAATTTATAACTCAGTGGAAGAAAAAAATCGATGAGTATATCGGTGAGTTAGAGACTGAGGTTAATAACGAAATAAGTAGAATCTGTAAGAACATTAGAAAAACCTATGGATTCTTTTCGCACGAAACGGAGATCTTAGAATCAAGTGATGATCTAACTGTCCTGTCGGATAGACCTTCAACGCGAATTTGAGCCATAATCTGCAGCAGCCCAGCGCTTCGGCTCAGGTCTTATACGACATAGTTTTGGCATATAGTGGGTAAGGAAACGCCCGCGGGTGTCCTTCTAGGGCCGCCGGCTCATGTATTTTCCCGTATTGAAATTGGCTTCCTGCAGCCAAAAATGATATTATTATTTTTGTTATGCCAATACATAAACCAAAGAACTCCTTAGAGAGCATTGGCCCTGACCTATCTAAACGGGAAAAAGGCTGGGTTTATCGTGGCGATCACGTAACTAAGCGAACGAGAACAAAAAAAAGTAGGAAACCCCAGATTTCGCGCTATAGCAAGATTCAAAAAATCTTGTTGAATGATTTGTTTAATAAAGGCTGGTTTTTTGTCGACACTCAACAAGTTAAAAAGGATGATCCTTTATTTAACAGCGTCGACCTTTTTGCCGGGTGTGGAGGCCTAACGCTGGGATTTGAACAGGCAAATTACAGATCATTGCTTAGTGTTGAACTAGATCCGGATGCGGCCGCAACATATAAACACAATTTTCCAGACGCATACGTATGGGCCTCGAAAATTGAATCCTTAAGCAACGAACAAATCAAAAGTATCATTGGCGAGTCAATTGTTCATGTTTTATTGGCTGGTTTTCCTTGTCAGGGTTTTTCTGTTGCTGGACAACGAAACCCTAAAGATGAACGAAACGTGTTGTTTCGCGAAGTTATTCGGACGGCCACTATTGTCAAACCCTGGTTTGTTGTTTGTGAAAACGTACCTGGGATTGTTACAATAAGCAAGGGAAAAGTGTTCCAGGCAATTCGCGAAGAATTTGCAGAGATTGGTTACCCAAATATGTCGGTTTTAGTGCTTGAGGCTGCTGATTATGGGGTTCCTCAATTTCGGCCTCGTACTATTTTCATTGCTAATCGTTTTGGTCTCCCGAATCCTTATCCCAAGCCGATATTGAATCCAAGCAACCATGTACCCATTGAATCCGCGATTGATGATATGAAAGATTTGCCACGAGATCCCAGCATCAACCATGACTGGACTTACCATTCTCCAGAGATGGAAAAGCGCATTTCTGAGGTAGAACCGGGAGGGTCGCTTTACGATTCGTACACGGATGCCTGGAAGCGTCAATATAGAGGCATCCCATCAATGACAATCAAAGAAAACCATGGTGGAACCCACATCCATTATGAACTAAATAGGACACTATCAGCGAGAGAAATGGCACGATTACAGAGTTTCCCTGACACTTTCCATTTTAAAGGGAAAATGAAGAGGGTAATGTTCCAAGTGGGCAATGCAGTCCCTCCTCTCCTTGCATATCATATTGCCCTTGCTCTAAGACCAACCCTCAAGGGACTATTCGATAAATAACGCTTCCCTGTATTATATCCTTAGCAGGATTTGCGGTGATTAAACGCCCGATTCCACTAGACAAAGAAACGGCCGAACGACTTAGCAAAGTACACTCAACTAATACCTCAGTAGAGAGGCTTTTCAAGAAGGCAATGCGCAATTCAAAAATCACAGGCATTTTTGGGACTAAAAGACTTTTGGGCAAACCGGATTTCGTTAATCAATCCACAAAAGTGGCCGTCTTCCTTGACGGGTGTTTTTGGCATGGGCACCAAAAATGCTACAAGGAGCCGACGCATAATAAAGAATATTGGCAAAACAAGATTCAAAACAACAAAAAGCGTCGCCAAAAAGTCCGACGACAACTTGAGAAAGATGGTTGGCTAGTTCTTGCATTTTGGGAATGTATGGTAAAAAAAGACGTGGAGAAAATCACAAAAAAGGTCGGGCAAGCTATAAAGCAGAGATTGAGTCTTAATTACTAACGCCGGCGAGTCCTCTCGACATACTCATTGAGTTTTGTCCGCCATAAAACCATATCATACCAGCCACAACCAACGCAGCCTTCTTCTGCTTCTACTCCGGTAAGAGCAACCCTATCTGGCCATCTTTCATTTCCATTATAGAAGAACTTAATCCCAAAGGGCCTCCCGCGCATCCTAGTTTGAAAACACCTCCGACAAACCTCTCGTTTTTGTTCGTTCCTTTGGTTGTTAAGCAATTGAAACCGACTCACAAGTTCAGCATCACTTAAACCTTCAAGATTGTCTTGACGAGTAGCATCATCCCAACGAATCTCTGGAAACTTATGATCCGGGAGCAAATGGGGTCTCTGTGCCCCTTCATAAACATCATAGCTATTAAGAAGGAGCACTATCTTTTGACGCAACTGTTGCGACCAAGACTCATACCCTCTTACAGCGCTGCGGGGAATTCTTAGAAGAATTAAATGTGTTGTTGCCCGTCCGCACCTTGAACATACCCGCCTATCAGTTGCCAGTGTGTAGCCAAGTTCTTTGATATCTTGAGTTCTGCGCGCCCAGTTAGGGTTAGCAGGCAATCCGCATTGCTGGCATTTCCATTCGCACGTTTTCAAAACATCAAAGAATTCTTTCGTTACCTCAGCTCGACGGTCTTCCCATAAAGCATCCTGTTCTTCTAACCAGGCCGCTGCCCCAGATGGTCTCATTGCCTCATAGGCGATTTCTAGGATCTGATTAATTTCGTCATCTGTTGAGGCGTTAATTCCCGTGCGCCTATATTCAATTGGGACAGACCCATGCCATTCAACATAATGTTCATCGGGATATCGGAATATTACATCTACATAGCGCTCGCTTGCTTTTAAGTGCGCCCGCGTAGCCAACTTTTCAATTTTAGGTCTAGCACCCGTTCCGTTCACTTGCTTTCCCCAAAAAGAACCTGAGTTTTAATTCCAAGCGCCTTAGCGATTTTCTCAATGCTGGACAAGGTAGGATTTCTTTCCCCCCGTTCAATTCCTCCAATGTATGTCCTATGGAGTCCCGAACGAAAGGCGAGTTCTTCTTGCGATATTCCAAGGTTATTTCGGTGACGGCGGACTTTAATGCCGAACCGTTTCTGAAAAGTTGTCTTCATGTTTCCCCCTCTTTATGAATTAAAGATGACAATGAGTCTACAGACTATAAGTAGCACTAACAAATCTGGGGGGAGAAACAATGAGGCCGGGGGCCGATCGGCCCCCAGTGCGTGACGCTCCTCGGTGGGTAGCGATGATCGGCCTCATTGACATAAGACGTTGGAGAGAATATGTTTTTCTCACATGGTCAGATATGAAGAGAGGTAAAACCAAGATGAGTTCTCCAGAAGAAACCGAACTTTCAGGGAAGAAGGCTGAGCTAAAAGGATTGTCCGATATCCTTGCCGATAAAGAACTCGACCTTGAGGACCTTAAACTTTCTATTATGAAGTTTCAGCACCGTTATTATTCCGAGGTCGGAAAAAAATATGTTGAACTTGACGAACTTCGAGCACAGATCGCTGAGTTCAAGTCCAGACAGAAACCTCAAGACCATAAAATGAGTCGGGAAGCCATAAAGGCTCGAACACAGGCGAGAAAGGCCGCTGAGGAATACGCAGACAGCGACATCGAATCCCAAACAGATTCAAAGACGGATGAGGGATCGGCGGAAGCAAAGAAGCTTTATCGTAAAATTGCTTCAATCATTCATCCCGATAAGGCAACAGACGAAAAATCACGTCATCTCCGTACAAGGCTTATGGCCGAATTGAACGAAGCCTACGCACGAAAAGACATCGCCAAAATGCAGGACATCCTTGATAAGTGGCATGAAAGCCCCGAGGCCGTATCAGGAGAAGACACCGGTGCTGAATTGGTGAGAGCCATCCGGGCGATAGCACAAATTAAAAGGCGGATATCGGAAATCGAAAAAGAAATCTCTACAATAATGACTTCTGATATTCATGAGTTGATGGTTAAAGTGCATAGCGCAGATTTAGCTGGAAGAGATATCCTTGCAGAAATGTCAATTGGCATTGGCTTCGAGATTCAAGACGCTAAAAACGTACTTGCGACCCTTAATAATGTCTAGCGACAACAAAACCGATCCCATTAGTGCGATTGAAAAAGCCCGAACAGTTACGCTTCAAAAAACGTCGGATGGCTTGGTCCGAAGAGCGATTCAATATATCGAGCGGTTAACTACTGACCTGCACATATCTGAGTTGGACACCTATGACAAAACTGGCTGGACATCTCTTCACCGTGCTGTCACAAATAATTATAAAGCTTTAGTCAAGCTGCTGATTGCCAAGGGTGCGGACGTGAACGCCAGGGAAGCAGATGGCTGGACGCCGTTGCACCTGGCTGCGCAAGAAGGCTACGGGGACGTGGCAGAGTTGTTGATCGCCAATGGCGCGGACGTGAACGCCGAAACCACCAAGGGTGCGACACCGTTGCACTGGGCCGCTCATGAGGGCCATAGGGACGTGGCTGAGCTGCTGATCGCCAATGGCGCGGATGTGAACGCCGAATCCACCAACGGCGTGACATTGTTGCACTCGGCCGCACATGGAGGCGATAAGGACGTCGTTAAATTGTTGATTGCCAAAGGCGCGGATGTGAACGCCAGGGAAGCAGATGGCTGGACACCGCTGCACCTGGCTGCGCAAGAAGGCCACGGGGACGTGGCAGGGCTGCTGATCGCCAAAGGTGCGGATGTGAATGTCGTGGACGACCACGGCTGGACGCCACTGCACCGGGCCGCTTTTTCTGGGAATGAGCAGATGGCCGAGTTACTGATCGCCAAGGGTGCGTATGTGAACGCTAAAACCACCTATGGTGTGATGCCGCTGCACGTGGCCGCGCATGCTGGCCACAAGGACATGGCCCATCTGCTAATCGCCAACGGCGCGGATATGAACGCCAAGACGAACAAAGGTGGGACGCCACTGTTCTGGGCCGTAACTGATGGCCACAAGGACGTGGCTGAGCTGCTGATCGCCAAGGGTGCGGATGTGAACGCCAAGACGAACGAAGGTGGGACGCCGCTGTCCGTGGCCGCTCAGGAGGGCCACAAGGACGTGGCTGAGCTGCTGATCGCCAAGGGTGCGGATGTGAACGCCAAGGACGTCTGGGGCCAGACGCCGCTGCACTTTGCCGCTTCCAGCAAGGACGTGGCCGAGCTGCTGATCGCCAAGGGTGCGGATGTGAACGCCAAGGACAAAAGGGGCTTGACGCCGCTGCACTTTGCCGCTTCCAGCAAGAACGTGGCAGAGCTGTTAATCACCAAGGGTGCAGACGTGAACGCCGAGGACGAAAACGGCTTGACGCCGCTGCACTTTACCGCTTACAGCAAGGACGTGGCAGAGCTGCTCAGGCAGCATGGGGCTCATGAGGCTGTGGAATGATGCGGGGAAGGCCGGGTCATCGCCAGCCTTCCCGATGAAAGAGACGTCATGACGGCGAAATATAGCCTCATGATGAAGGACGAAGAAAGGCGGGAATAATTCTCATAGCCAGGATAAAATACCAGGAATTCGCCGGGCTGGAAGCAAAGCGGGGCCAAGCAGCTACCCTCCCCGCCGGTAAAGAGCTTAAACTCAAAAACGGCGATTTGGCCTTGGAATAATCGGCCTTTCGGACGCCGGACCGACACCACCAGGGGGGACCTATGATGAAAAAGCGTCCTCTAAAGTGGACGTGTCCTAGAAAAGGCCTATTATGTAAACTTCGAAATTCGCTAACTATATTCAAAATCAATCACTTAAAAATTTCATCCAAAAACGGGATAGTTATGCGGCAAGAAGCTGAATTTCATCCCGTTTTACCCTAAAAAATGGCCCAAAATGACCTGGGTCAGGCCTGAAACGACCCATTTCTTAGGCTTAAATCCCGTCGTCCTGTGCAGATTAATGGACGTTTGTTTTATTCTTTGCTTAGCTTTTACGTCATCGGTGACGGTCTGGAAAATACAAAAAATT
>Ga0315288_10006414_pt1 | contig 14920 bp, 15 predicted proteins | sample YL17G11_20_MG_FD_203454 | JGI IMG/M metagenome (GOLD analysis project Ga0315288, IMG submission 203454) | Sediment microbial communities from Yellowstone Lake, YNP, Wyoming, USA - YL17G11_20 | ecosystem: Environmental > Aquatic > Freshwater > Lake > Sediment | place: USA: Wyoming | collected... | reverse complement strand
TCCAGCCGCACGGCTTCAAGCGCATAGTTCGTTGCGGCTTTCTCGAGTTCTTGGGATGCACTCATGCGACTCATTCTCCAGTTTCCAGTTCAACCTTAATTTTCCCTTTAGACCCCAGATTTTCCAAAGCTTTTCCAATTTCCTCGTTTGAAGTTGACAAGTCAACCGAACATTTGTCTAGGTCGATTTGTCCGTTACTTCTTCTAAGATAATCCAGAAGAACGTCTTCCAGTTGTTGATTCTCAACTCTTAAGGATATTTCCTTAATTTCTGATTTTTTGTAAGAAATGAGGGTTTTTGAAGAATCTTTTCCGGACTCTTCCGAACTTCTTTGGTTTGACTTTTCTGAAACGTCGGTTGTCAATGCAACCAGTTCTTTCAGCGCAGTTTGCATAGCTTCTTGAGTTTTGAGAGTAGCTGGCGGTTCGGGAAGAGCTTCAGAAAGCTTTTGTGCAATGACCATTGTGACTTCTTTGAGTATTTCCTCGCCGCCCTCCGTCTTTCTGTCAACAGGAATCGCTGAAGCATCAGCGTTTATTTTGGTCGAGTATAGTGTTTCGCTTATGGTGTCGTTCACTTTGTTCAGCTCGGATGAAACATCTGGCAGGACTTCGAACAGGTCTTGTGATACTCTTTGCAGAAGTCGAAGCGAAGGTTTGAGGTCTACGACTATGTCACTCAGTTCTTTGATTGTTTCAAGCCTTAAAATGACACGTTCGATGGCAAGCTCCACGTCGTAGAGAAACTTTATCAGCTTGCGGACTTCTGCGATCTCGTTTGCGCAGATTGCGGCTCTTTCCTTGTTCTTGTTTTTGATTGCTCCTACACAAGTCTGAAAGAGAATGTGGCTCCTTTCTCTTAGTCGATATGATGCTTGCTCGAGCTTGTTGTGTTGAACTTTGAGCACTTGGATAGATCGGGTGGCGGTTTCGCGGAGTGGTGGAGGGTTGGAATGAATGAATCCCCTGATACGCTGTCCCTCCGCCTGTTACTCTCACTTTTTCTGTTCTAGATGCTGGTTTTTCCGATTTCTTTAACGTAAACAATCACTGGCGGTTCGGGCAGTCCTGAAGCAATTGATAGTGAAGAGCCTTTTGAGCCTTCGAGTGCTCTGTTTTTCACTTCGTCCATCTTGACGGCGTCACCTAAGAGTATGTTGGAAACTCTGCTTTTTGTTAGTTCAAGGTCGTTCTTTTCCATGTGGACACGTTTGATGTTTTCCTGTATTATGGCGAATGATGTGTCATAGTATTGGTTGTCCATTTTTCCTATCGCATGTTCGATTTCAAGGTTTACGAGTGCATAGTTGAGGGCTTTCATTTCTTTTTCGCATCGGATTATTTCGTCCTCCATCTGTGGCTTGAGAGTTTGTGCTTCGCTTTTCAGTTGGGTCAGTGCACCGTCGAAACAGTTGTGCAGTTCACCGTAGAGTTCTTTAGGGATTTTCTTCTTATCCGACAGGTCCTTGAGAGCCTGGTCTTTTCGCCACAGAAGCGGGATCTGGTCGCAGAGAATGGATGCTGAAGCTTTGATTTCTGACAGCAAAGTGACGTCTGCACCGTCGAATTTTAGGTGTTCGAAACTGCGTTTCATGAATTTTCCGTCGCCCAGCTCAACGAAGACTGCGTCAAATTTTCCGCCGGGAGTTACTGCAAAGGAGGCTATCTTTCCTATTGTGCGTCCGTACTCGTCTTTCACGGGTTTTCCGACTGAAAGAAAAAGGTTGGGGTTTTGTGACATGTTTTTTCATTCCCCGCACTTATGAGGTTTCGGTTGAAGATTTCTCGCCTAGGGATGTTGTTGACAGTCCTGGGATTCCTGGTGGCAAGTCCGGGAATTTCTCTTTGACTCTTTGCTCTGCGACTGTGGCTGCTTCGTTGAGGATCTTGCCTGCGTCTTCGTTCACTGAGTCGAAGTTCAACGTCATTCCTGAGCCTGACCCTGCTTCCATCATTATTCCGCTGAGCATGTTGCCTATTTCTCCGAGTTCGCTTTCTGCTTCTGGGAATACGCTTACTAGTCCTGCTCTTACTGACCTTAGGACACCGACTGCTGGGCCTAGTGTAGATACTACATCTCCTAGCTCTGAGACTGTACGTAGCCTTAGCACGATCTGTTCCAGTGCCAACCTAGCGTTTATGATAAGCCTCTCCATCTTGCGTATTTCTGAAAGTTCGTTCGCGAAAACGTTTGCTCGTGATGTGTCGTGTTTTGTATAAGCGTCAACTATTCTTGCAAAGATTGTTTTGTCTCTCTGTCCGAATCGTTCTGTGGCTTGGTCCAACTTCTGAACCTGCAGGTCGATGCGGCGTACGGCAAAGTCTAATCGTGGCTTCAGTGGACCTGGCGGCTTGACTGCGTCCTTGATGCGGTTGGTAAACGGTTGTTCTTCTCTTCTTGTTTCCCATTTTTTGCTAAACCTTTCTGACAAGTTAGTTACCTCCAGAAGCATCAGAGTCGTCTGGAAGAATCTAATGATTGTTAATATGGCTGAATTATGCGGGGATATACGTACAGCTATACGTCCTAGCTGAAACCGCTTTGGCCTTTAATTTTCCAATTAAAAGGGAATGTTACTGGTTTTCAGGAAATACACAAAAAAATGTCAGTTAAACTAAAAAGCGGCTTGAATTCAATTGCTATCCAAAAGGGTGACCTGAATGGCAGAAAGGTTCAAGGTTTTCATCATCGTCGCATTGTTGGGATTCCTAGCCGGGATCATAGCTCAGCTAACCGCAGACTACATAATACCAACGCTCATGGTAGTACTACCACAGCTAGTCCAAGTCAGATTCGTAGTCTCAGGCTTCGCAGGCGCATGTCTAACACTCGTACTCGTCAGCATATGGGCATATGTCAGCGGATCCCCAGACCGCTAAACTCCTTCTCTCCCTTTTCTTTTGTCCAGACAATCTTCTAACGAAACAGAAATCAAGACAGACCTCTGGCTGCTGCCTTACGCGCGTGTCTAGACATATTTGGACCATATAATGACCTAGGGGGATGTGAGAGAATGGAAGCAAACCCTCGAAACCATGGAAAACCCTTCGAGGTCGAAAAGAAGCCAGCTTCTCAGGATCATACCTCAACAACCCCCCGGGGGCGCACTGAACAGGCTAGCTTCAAAGTGGACTCAGGGGCGGAAAAAGATGTCATCCACAAAAGCGTATCCGCACCTAGATAGGCTAACGATATAGTGAAGAAATTAGTTTTAGAGTGGACTCAGCAGCGGAAAAAGAGGTCATTCGCATAGCGTACCCGTACCTCGATGTCTTCATAGTCCACTTGAGAGACTGTCAACTTGGGATTTCAATCTTTTGGTTCTCTGGGGCAGTTCTCGTGTGCGCTAGATTTGATTGTTCATGACATGCATTGAGACGAAGAATTTAAGGAAAGAATTCGATAGTGATATTGTGAAGTTGAATGAAAGACAAATCATCCAACCTTCTCGCTTTGGACTCTTTGTCAGTGAGATTGACAAAGATTGCTGAGGGACTTGAAAAAGCTAAAGGGGCTGACATAATCCAGCGATTGGTGTCTGTCGTTTTGGACCTCAATGGTGCATAGGGAAGAGTACTACTACCCGTTTTCACAGGGGGGATGTGCGACCGGTTTTGGCTTTTTTTCAGCAGAGCTGATGAACGGTTGCACGAAGACAAGAGCAGTGACAAGGGAAGAGACAGAGAGTGGCGTTGTAGCGGAACAGAAGAATTGATTAGTTTCTAACATGCGAGAGATTGTTAAAGCGATTGACATAGACTCAAAATTCAGACATGCGCGCGCGGTTATTCACGGGCAGATCAGATAAAAATAGTTGGGCTGCATTAGGTTCAAGATCGAAAAGACGCATTGAGGATTCGAAATGTGTGGGATATTTGGTTTCATGCTTTCAAAAAAAGTGCCTATCGACATGGTCTTCAGGATTCTTTCAAGGCTAGAAGTCCACCAATATCCTCACGAATCAAACCCTTTGGGCGGATTTGGCGCCGGATTGGCTGTCCTTCTTGATGATGGAAGCGTGATTTCCGATAAGGTAGGGAAAGTCAACGGTTCCCCAGCAGCTAGTCTAGCCCATGCATGGAATTCCAGGATTGGCGAGTGTTCCGTTCTGGTTGGTCACGTGCGTATGCCAAGCCCAGAGTTCATGGCCAGCGCCAGTTTCAAGGAGACTGCTCAACCCTACGTTGTGCAGTTTGACCCGAGCCTGACCATTGTTTCTGTACACAACGGCAAAGTGGAGAACTATGAAAAACTTCGAGCCGAGCTCGGAAACAAGCACGTTTTTGAATCTGAAAGGGTGCAGCTCATCGATTCTGAAATCATTCCTCACTATTTTGAGGAACTGCTAAATGAGACAGGAGACACCGACAAGGCGTTATCTGAACTCTTATACCACTTGCAGGGCTCGAGCACTATCAGCATGCTTCAGGTAGGCGAAGAGAACGCGTTCTTGCACTTCGTCCATAGGGGAAAGACCAGAGGACTCACCATATTGACCAACAGCCATGACGAGGTTGCCTTTTGTTCAAGGAAAGAAGTGCTGACGGATGAATTCCGCAAGATCCTATCTAAGGGCAAGTTCAAGGAGAAGGTGTCAATCGGATATCATGAAGAGGCGACGCTGAGGCTTTCCTTTTCAAAAGCGCTAGGCTAAAAGGATAAACCTTCCCTTGCAGGTATGTTTCTGTGTTGCCAGAACACGTTGATGAGCATTCAAAGAGTGTTTTCGAATTGCTTGCTAGGCCCGTTCGAGGGGCCCTAGCTGAGCTGGGGGTTGCAGAACCTACCCTGCCGCAGAAGCTTGGCGTGCCAACCGTCTTGACAGGTGAAAACCTGCTGCTTGTGGCGCCTACTGGAAGCGGCAAGACAGAAGCTGTTTTGCTTCCACTTTTCTCAAGACTGGTACAGCAGGACAGCAGGAAAGGGATATCCATCATCTATGTTACGCCTTTGAGAGCTTTGAACCGTGACTTGCTCAAGCGCATGAGTTTTTGGGCTACTAAACTTGGCATTTCAGTCGAGGTTAGACACGGTGACACCGAGTTGAAGCTTAGGAGGAAGCAGGCTGTTTTTCCTCCGGACATGCTGGTAACCACGCCTGAGACGTTACAGGCTATTCTGCCGGGCTCGCGAATGAGACAGAACCTGAAACAGGTTCAATGCGTCGTCGTGGACGAGGTTCAAGAATTGGCAGGAAGCAAAAGGGGAGTTCAGTTTGCCGTGGCATTGGAAAGACTTAGCGAGTTAGTCGGCAGCGAATTTCAGAGAATAGGCTTGTCTGCAACTGTCGGCAACGTTGATGAGGTAGCCAGATTTATCGCAGGAACAAGCAGGAAAATTAAGGTTATTCAAGCTTCTTTTGCCAAAGGCTACGAGTATCAGGTTGAAAACCCGGTTCCAACAGATTCGGATTATGATTGTGCTGCTAAGGTTAACACTTCGCCCGAAGCTGCAGCGCGTTTAAGGCGGATCGTTGAGCTCGTTGACACTCACAAATCGACGCTGATCTTCGTGAACAGCAGAACCATGGCTGAGATGCTGGGATATAGACTGGGTCAGCTTGGCAGAAAAGACGTTGCTGTGCATCACGGCTCGCTTTCCAAAGAAGAACGAGTTCGAACTGAGGACGAGTTCAAGTCAGGCGTTCTGAAAGCCATCGTGTGCACGAGCACGCTGGAGCTGGGCATTGACATTGGCAGCGTGGATCTGGTTATTCAGTACCTTTCACCGCGGCACGTTGACAGTTTGATCCAGCGAGTTGGACGGAGCGGTCACCGGTTAGAATTGCTGTCAAAAGGAGTCATAATCACAGCCTATCCAGACGACACGCTGGAATCTATTGCGGCTGTAAGGCATGCTTCGGCGAATAGGCTCGAACCAGTTTTGGTTCATAAGAATGCTTTGGATGTTTTGGCTCATCAGGTCGTCGGCACGCTGATGGATACCGGAGACAGAGAGCCTGAGGAAGTATTGGCTTTGTTGAGGCGAGCTTACCCGTTTCGAAACCTTTCAAAACGGGCGTATTGGGACGTGATATGTTTTTTAGAGCGGTTGGGGGAGCTAAGGGTTGACCAAGAAGGCAAGGTTTTGAGGAAAGCTCGGAGGACGAGAAGCTACTACTACGAGAATTTATCGATGATTCCAGACGAGGTAAGGTACCCGTTGGTAAACGTGATTTCTGACAGGAAAATCGGCACGTTGGGCGATGAGTTCATGGCTTTGAAAGCTCGGGTGGGCTTGAACATCATCTTAAGGGGGAACGTCTGGCGGATCGTGCAGATTGAAACGGAAACTGGTACGGTTTACGTTGTGCCCAGCGAGGACCCATTGGCTGCTGTTCCAGGCTGGGACGGAGAGATGTTGCCTGTTCCAGTTGAGTTGGCACAGGAGACGGGTAGACTGCGAGAAATGGTCGCGGAAGAGCTGAGGAAGACTGGAAATGTTGAGGTCGCCGCGGAGAAGCTTGCCAGGAAGATGTCCGCTGACAAAACAGCCCTGTTAGCCACGGTTCAAGAGGTTGACGCACACGTCAAGCAGGGCGTTCCTCTGCCCACGGACAAACGCGTTGTCATTGAGGGTTTTGACAAGTACTTGATAGTGCATGCTTGTTTCGGCGAGACAGTCAACCGCACGTTAGGCTGCATTTTCGACGCTTTGCTTTCTGACAGGGAAGTCATCGTAGGCTGGTGGAACGATGGTTACCGCATACTCATTGAAACGCCGAGGAAGCTGACCAGACAAGAAGTCGAGAAACTGTCTCTGACAATGTTCGGTATCAACGGCAAAGAAGCAGAAAAGTTGTTTCAGGAGTATTTGGAGGCCAAGTTTCCCTTTTCCTACAAGATGAAGTTTGTGGCTGACAGGTTTGGAGCCTTGCCACGCGGAAAGACGATGAGCTATGAACGACTAAGTCAGTTGCCCAGCAGGTTTAGCAACACGCCCATCTTTGACGAGACACTCCGCGAGGCAATGGTTGAAAAAATCGACATCAAAAAAGTCAAGGAAATAATGCGTTCAGTCGCAAAGGGCACGGTCAAAGTCAGTAGCCACTTCAGCGCAGAAAAGCCTTCGCCGCTGGCGTTTCACATTCTATCAAAATTCTCCGACGTTTCGGAGCTGATGGCTCCTGAAGAGATGCTGCTCAGCAACATTGACAGAATGAAAAAAGCCATAAACGCAAGAACAGCCAGACTGCTCTGCATGTCGTGTGGCAGATTGATAGGGGAAGAGAAGATTCAAAACTTGCCTGAACACTCTGCTTGCAGCAACTGTGGGTCAAAGCTTCTTGCGCCCTTATATTTCAGCCAGGATGCCGCCCACGTGCAGGAGATTTTGCAGAAAAGGCAAGAAGGAAAAGAGTTAGTCGAGGAACACCTGAAAGAATTAACGAACGCGCGACGTATGGCGGACCTTGTTCTGAGCTATGGTAAACAGGCCGTTGCAGCGTTAGAAGTCAAAGGTGTCGGTCCGGAAACGGCTTCAAGAATCCTAGGCAAGATGCACCCTAAAGAAGAAGAGTTCTACATGGACCTGCTGAAGGCTAAGATTCAGTATTTGCGAACACGCGAGTTTTGGGCCGACAAGGAAAACAGGAAAAAGACCTACTAGCTCCAGCAGCTGTTCTCTAAGATTAAATAGCAGAGTGCCTTCAGAACATGTTCCTGACGGGTGGGCAATGAAAAAGGATGCTGAGCAAACTAGACTTAAGCCTTCTTTGAGTTTGTTTGACGCTGTCGCGATAAGTGTTGGTGCTATCGTCGGAGCAGGCATCTTCGTCGTAACTGGCATCGCAGCGGGCCAGGCAGGTTCGGCTCTCGTGGTTTCCATGCTTATAGCGGCTTTCATAGCGTTGTTCTCTGCTCTGAGCATTGCTGAGCTCGCGGCACGTTTTCCAGAGGAAGGAAGCGTTTACGAGTTCGGACGAGTGTTGATTTCACCTTTCGCCGGGTTTCTTTCAGGATGGATGTGGATACTCGGCAACGTTTTCGCTGGGGCTGCTGTCTCACTTGGCTTTGCTTACTATTTCACGCACTTGCTGCCGGGAATCCCGCCGCCGTGGGTTGCCGCCGTGCTGTGTATCGGTTTTTCGGCGTTGAATTATTATGGCGTCCGGCAATCGGTTTTCCTGAACAACTTGCTTGTGACTGCGAAGCTGCTGATTTTGGGGTTCTTCTGTGTTTTCGGGGTGCTGTATGCAAACTCGTCGAATTTTGTGCCTTTCTCGCCTTTTCAGCCCGGAATGTTGTTCGGGGTGTTCTACATTTTCTTCGCGTATGGCGGCTTCGCGCGTGTTGCGGTGGTCGCTGAAGAAGTGAAGGATGCGAGACGCAACGTTCCCAGGGCGGTGATTTTGTCCTTGGTGATTTCGACCGTATTCTATATCGCAGTTGGAGCGGTCGCTTTGGGGTTGACTGGTGCTGCGAACCTGGCTGGTTCAAAGTCTCCCTTGGCAGATGCAATGGGCAAGACTGGAAGCCCGTTCGCCGTGGAACTGATTTGTCTAGGAGGACTGCTGGCGACTGCAAGCGTTTTGCTCACGTCGATCATGGGAGTATCGCGCATGGCTTATGCCATGGCGAGAGGAAATGACTTGCCTCTTGCTTTGAGTAAGGTCCACGAAAAACACAACACGCCTTATTATTCCGTATGGTTCTCAGGAATCATGATGGCCCTGCTCGTGCTTTTCATCGATCTTTCAAGCGTTGTTGCCATAAGCACTTTTGCGATGCTGTTCTACTATGCATCTTCTAACATCTCGGCCCTAAGGCTCAAAGAGAATGACAGAAAGTATCCGCAGGTTGTCCCAGCCGTGGGAGGAATTACTTGCGTTGCCCTTTTGATCGTCATTCTTTTTCTGTCGCCTCAAGCATGGGTCGTCGGTCTTGCAGGTTTAATGGCTGGCGCGGTGTACTACTCTGCAAAACGGAGCTTGCGCAAAAGCCAAAGCTTAACGTGACGGGCCATGCGGGAAATACTCCTGCCGATATTCGGCTTTCTCGGGGGGATTGCAGCTTCAATGGTGGAAATAGGCGGCGGCGCCTTCTTCGTCCCGATATTGCATATACAGTTTCAGTCCTACGCAACTCGCTACGGGAACGAGTCTGACCCCAATAATCTTCACTGCAATAACGGCAACCATAAACTACTGGAGACAAAAGAGGATCTACTTCAAAACAGGTCTAGTCCTTGCAGTAACGACTGTCCCCGGAGCGGTTGCAGGTGCTTTTCTGGCCAACGTTCTGGAATCGCACACGTTGGCTTTCATTTTTGGGTTCTTCCTGATATTCATGGCCACTCGCATAATGGTTGACCTGAACAAACTCGGGTCGAAATCATCAGCACCGCAGGAAAGCCCAAGACAAGCACGCATCAAAGCTGACGCAGATATACTCAAGTCTCAAAAGACGATCGCGTTAGGCGCGGGGTTAAGCTTCTTCGGCGGACTGGCTTCTGGGCTTCTAGGGGTGGCGGAGGGGTACTGGTGGTGCCCATAATAATGTTTGCATTGGACACGCCGATTCACATCGCAACAGCAACGTCAATGTTTACGATGGTCTTTACTTCAATCGCAGCCGTACCTAAGTACTACGTGGAAAGTCACATAGACATTGGGATATGCTTTGCTCATAGCGGTCGGCAGCATCTTCGGAGCCCAAGTCGGAGCTTACACCTCTAAGAGAGTCTCAGGCAAGAACCTTAGAAGGATCTTTGCAGTTTTACTGATAATTGTTGGGTTAGAAATGCTGGTTGACAACCGCAGGGTCTTAGGTTTTTGAAGAAGGCTTTGTCGCGGTCCCGACGCCAAATCAAGTTACAAAGAGGGAATTAAGATTTTGCCCGTGAGTCTGCTTCAGTCGTTACGGCTTCTCGGTTTTGGTCATTGCTTCCTGGAAAAGCTTTTTGACCGCTGTTATTCTTGCTTTTTGTGCTAGCGTGTCGCTTGTCACCATGTCTAGGGCTTCTTCGGGGCACCATTTGACGCATTGCGGTTCGCCCTTGTCTTTGCACAGGTCGCAGATGAACACGACTTTCTTGTCTGGATGCACCATTATGGCTCCGTAGTCGCAGGCCTCTATGCACCAGCCGCAGCCGTTGCACTTGTCCTTGTCAACGGATATGACGCCTGTTTCTTCTGACTGTGTCAACGCGTCTCTGGGGCAGGCTGCAACGCATGGTGGGTTTTCGCAGAGCCTGCAGGTTACGGGCATGTTGATGAGCTGGTTTATCCTTACGACTCTTATGCGTGATTTGAGCGGGTTGAAGGCTTTTTCGGTGCTCATGGAGCAGATGTACTCGCAGATTTGGCAGCCGACGCACTTGTCAGGGTCGGCGGAGACGAATTTTCTTTCGTGAATGTTTTTTACCACGTTCATGCACCTACCTTGGGTTCGATGATGTGCATTAGTTCTTCCATGCCGAGTTCTTTCAGTTTCTCTTTTGTTGGAATGCCTTCTTTTGTCCATCCGCGCGATTCGTAGTAGTCGTCCAGAAGCAGATCCAGTTCTGCCTGTGTTACAAAGGCGCCTTTCGATGGACCTTCATCGGGGATTGGTTCGTGCATTACCTTGTATGGCAGGTTGTCGTCTTTTCTGCCTAGACCTTCGCGTATGTTGAAGAGTTTGGCAACGTTCTGGATTCTTTCGCCTGCCTTCTTCAGATCTTCAGGTGTGATTTCGTAGCCTGTTACGAGCGTGTAAAGCTTGGCCATGTCTGGCAGCTCTTTGTAGTACGTGCCTCTTGAGAATTTGCATACGATGAACGAGTCGATAAGGTTGTAAACGTCCTCCATGTCTCGCACGAGTTTGCCTCGGCCCTTCTCTGCTATCAGCCTGTTGACTTTTCCTTTCACGTCAAAAGCGTAAGCGCCGTGCCTGTTGTGGTCCGCCCCGCGGAACGACACTGCGAACCCGAGCGCGGCGGTTTTGAGGCATCTGAGGTCGTAACCCGTGACTTCCACGCCTTTAATGTGCAGGGCAAGTTTGTCTGAGCCTTTGCCGATCTTTTCAGCGGCAAATTTGACGCCGTCAGCCAGGACTTCGCCTATTCCTTCTCGTTTTCCTATCTTTTCCACCAGTTGAACCATGGCTTCAGCGTTGCCGAACTTCGCGTCGATTCCGCCTGTGTCTTGCTGTGTGAGTATTCCAGTTTCGTAGCAGTCCATCGCGAACCCGGCGATCACGCCTGTGCTGATCGAGTCAACGCCGTAGTAGTTGCAGAGGTCCATGGCTTTGATTATTGCGTCCAATCTATCGACTCCGCAGTAGGGTCCGAGCGCCCAGAGCGATTCGTACTCCATTCTTGTCATCGTGTTCTTGTACGGGCCTTCTGGAACGACGACTTCGTGCTCGCATCTCATCGCGCATGAGCTGCAGCCGATGATTTTTGCCACGTACTTTTCGTTGAGGACTTCTCCGCTTATTTTTTCTGCTCCTTCGAATCGGCTGTTACGATAATTTCGTGTAGGCATGCATGACAGCGAATTGTGGACCAGAATGTTTTCAGGCGTGCCCAGTGCACGGTATTTCTGTGTTGCCGGACCTTTCATTCTCTCGTGGAACTCTTTCACGTACTCCATGAACTCGTCCGTTTTGGCCACTGCAACGTCTCTTGTTCCGCGCATGGCTATGGCTTTCAGGTTTTTTGAACCCATGACGGCGCCGAGGCCTGTTCTTCCAGCGGCTCGCGTTTTGTCGTTTATTATGCAGGCTATTCTGGAGAGTTTCTCGCCAGCTATGCCGATTGCAGCGACTCGTATGTAGTAGTCGCCCAATTCCTCTCTTACGGCGTCTTCTGTTTCGCCCGGCGACTTGCCCATCAGGGCTGAAGCGTCCACGAGCTGGATTGAATCGTCGTCAACCCAAAGGTATACTGGTTTCTCGGCTTTGCCTTTGATGATAATGGCGTCGTAGCCTGCGCGTTTCATCTCGGTTCCGAATGAGCCGTGGGCTTTGGATTCGCCCACGCCGAACGTTTGGGGTGATTTTGAAACGAATGTATGGCCGTTTCCGCCTGTCGGCCACATTGTGCCGGATATTGGGCCTGTGGTCAGAATGAGCGGGTTGTTGGGGCTGAAGGGGTCCACTCCGGCTTTTGAATGATCTAGGTAAAGCCTCATTCCGAGGCCTATGCCGCCGATGTATTTTTTGGCGTATTCCTCGTTCAGGGGTTCAACGGTGGTTTTCCCAGTTGATAGATCTATGAGAAGAATTCGACCTGCATATCCGAACATACTTAGCCCTCTATGGTCATTAGGTCTAAGCATTTCAGATATTATATTAACCTAGCGCATTGGCAAAGAGGAAAATCATCTTCGAAGTCTTGGGGAACTGGAACGATTTCTGAGAACTCTGGTGGCTGAGGCCTTGGCCACGATTCGGGGTCAGTTTTTCTGTTCTTTCCGTTTCAGCATGTTCTCAAGGATCGGCCTCATCTTGGCGTTTTCTGCCTTGATCTTTTCCTTTCCAAGGGCGTCCATTTGTGCAGTTATTTCTTTCACGACTTCCGCGAACTTTATGCCTTCTGCCGCTGATACGTACTCAACGCGCAGTCGTTCTGGGCTCATGCCCAACTTCTGCAGCATAGGAGCCAAGGCGTCCATTCTGGCTTTCATCTTGTAGTTGCCGCTGATGTAGTGGCAGTCATAAGGCAAGTGGCATGCTCCTACCAGAACCATTCCGGCGCCGAGTTTGAAGGCTTCCAAGACAAAGTCTCGGTCCACTCTTCCGGAGCACATCACACGTATCGGGCGTACGGTGGGCGGGTACTCAAACCTGCTGGTTCCAGCCAAGTCTGCGCCCGCGTAACTGCACCAGTTGCACAGGAAGCCCAGTATCTTGCTTTCAGGGTCTGTTTCCAAGGCTGCTCTTATCTGGGATATGATCTGCGCGTCGGTGAAATGTTTCTGGGTTATCGCGTCTGCTGGACACTCTGCGACGCATGTTCCGCAGCCGTGGCACATTGCGCTTATCGCTTCTGCAACTTGGCCTTCTGGAGCCCTTATCGCGCTGTACGGGCATGCCTTGGCGCATATGCCGCACTTGACTTTGGTGTTTCGGCATTTCTCAGGATGAACCACTGCTACGATAGGCTGGATCGTCCACTTGGGCTTTGACAGAATCGTGGCTGCACGCGCTGCTGTGCCCATTCCCTGGGAAACGCTGTAGGGCACGTCTTTGGGTCCTTGACAGCCTCCTGCGACGAAAACACCGTCCGCCGGCGTGTCTATGGGCTTCAGTTTTGGGTGGCTTTCCATGAAGTAGCCGTCACTTCCGCGGCTGATGTTGAAGACCCTAGCGACCTCTTCTGACCCCTTGCTCGGGATCGCTGCGGTGGCTAGGATCACCATGTCGCTTTCTACTTTGACGGGTTCGCCGTTTTCCTTCTCAGCGTAGACTGCCAGCTTCTTTGTCTCCGGGTCTTGCTCGACTTTCCTGTTTGTCAGCTTTGTCCGGATGAATTTGACTCCGAGTTCTTGCGCTTTTCTGTAGAGTTCCTCGTAGCCCTTTCTGTTGGCACGCATGTCGTTGAATATGACGTTGATGTCCAGTTTGTCGCCGTACTTTTCTTTGAGGAACACGGCGCTCTTCAGAGTGAGCATGCAACAGAAGCCTGAACAGTACTCGAACTTGGTAAGGTCTCTGGAGCCGACGCACTGGATGTAAGTCATGCTTCTGGGCATCTTGCGGTCTGAGGGCTTCCAGAGCTCGCCTAAAACCTGGGTTTCAGAGTCTATGATCCGTTCAAGCTGCAAGGCTGTGATGACGTCTTTGTATTTTCCGTAGCCGTACTGAGCCAAGTCGTAAGGTTCGTAAATGTCGTACCCAGTGGCCACTACGATGCAGCCGACTTCGAGTTTTTCTTCCTGTGGTTTCTGTTCAAAATCCACAGCGCCCACGGGACATGCTTCTTGACATTTGCGGCAACTGCCGTCCTTGAAGTAAAGACAGGTGTTCTTGTCGATCGTGTAAGTCGACGGTGTAGCGTTGGGGAAGGGCAGGTATATGGCTTTACGCGTTTTCGTGCCTGCGTCGAACTCGTTGGGCACTTGGACAGGGCATACTTCGGCGCATTTGCCGCAACTTATGCACTTTGCCTCGTCGACGTACCTTGGTTTCCGGACCACGTTGGCCTTGTAGCTGCCGATTACGCCTTCGACCTTTTTGACGTCAGAGTAGGCAAGCATCTTCACGTTCGGGTGAACGGCCACGGCGCCTATTCTTGTGGCTACGCACGAGAATCTGGGGCAGTGTATCTGTTGCGGGCAGTTTGAGCACTCGAACACTGGGAAGGTTTTGCCCAGTTGACCCATGTGGCCTCCTATGATCTCGGCTCGATCGACAAGGTAGACCTGGTAGCCCATTTCGGCCAAGTCCAGAGCAGCGCTTGCACCCGCAACCCCGGCGCCCACAACAAGGGCTCTATTTGTAACTGGAACTTCGATAACGTCTAACGGTTCGAGGAGTCGCACTTTGGCGACTGCCATTTTCACGATTTCTTTGGCTTTTTCCGTCGCCTCTTTGGGTGTACTCTGATGGCACCATGATGAGAATTCGCGAATGTTTGCCATTTCGTACAGGAACGGGTTCAGCCCAGCTTCCGAAACTGTCCTTCGGAAAGTAGGCTCATGCATCCTCGGCGAGCAAGCGGCAACCACGACGCGGTTAAGGTTGTGTTCTCTTACGCCTTTTCTGATTTCTTCTTGACCTGGGTCAGCGCATGTGTAACGGTTTGTCTTGACGTACACGACATCGGGCAGCTTCCGCGCGTATTCTGCCACGTCTTCCACGTCCACGGTGCCGGCGATGTTGAGGCCGCAGTAGCAGACGAAGATGCCTATGCGGGGCTCTTCCGTTTTGGAGATTGTCTGAGTTGCACTTTGACTCATGCTTTCTCAACCTTCTCCATTGCTGCTTGGACCTGG
>Ga0315288_10006413_pt1 | contig 14921 bp, 10 predicted proteins | sample YL17G11_20_MG_FD_203454 | JGI IMG/M metagenome (GOLD analysis project Ga0315288, IMG submission 203454) | Sediment microbial communities from Yellowstone Lake, YNP, Wyoming, USA - YL17G11_20 | ecosystem: Environmental > Aquatic > Freshwater > Lake > Sediment | place: USA: Wyoming | collected... | reverse complement strand
GTTGTAGCCAACGGGTCGGGCGTGGCTTTCGCGGGCCAGTTGTTTCGCTGAAGTGCCGGTGGCAACCAGGCAGTGGAAGCCGGAGATCGCCCCGCACGAGACGGTGATCAGCATGAGCGGCCATAGAGCGCCGATGTACTCGACGCCTTCGGCATGGTTGAACCACGGCATGTCCTGCGCCACGCTGGGTTGCGCTCCGCTGGCGGCGGCCCCGAACGCGGTGACGAGCAGGGCGACGAAGATGCCGACGATGCCGGCATACAGGATCTGGACGTTCACAAAATCCCGGGGCATGAGCAGCATCCAAACGGGGATGGTGGAGGCCACCACCACGTAGAACGTCATGAATCCGCGCCAGGTTTCCACCGAGACGACCACCGGATGCTGGAGGCCCAGGGCCACGGAAAGCGCACACAGGACCGTGGCGACGGGATAGGCATAGCGGGCGGGGAGGTTCTTGCGGTAGATCAGCCAGCCCAACAGCGGCGCACACCCGGTGATGAACAACACGCTGGTCGAAGCAATGCCGCCGATGCGCGCCAGGAGGGTGTAGCGGTGGGTGGCGGTGGCGGCCAGCACCTCGCCTTCAGGCACGCCCCGCTCGCCGGCCTTCGCGGCGTTCACCGCGATGATCGTGGGCATCCAGGGATGGGCGCGGTAGTTCACAAACGCCTGGCCGGGGTGCTGGTCCGCAGCCGCCTGGAGCGTCTCCAGCGGCGGAGGCGTGAGCCCGACTTTGGCCGCCGGATAGGTGCTGGTCAGCGCCACGACGCTCAAGTTCAGGAATGTGGCGGTGATCATGAGCAGGCAGACGAGCAGGAACCCGATCATCAGCCCGAAACCGGCCTTGCCAAACACGCGGCGGGCGACTTCCGCGATGGATCGGCCTCCTTCGCGCACCGAAACCACCAGGGCCGACATGTCGTGCACCCCACCGAGGAAGATGGCGCCCACGATGACCCAAATCAACGCGGGCGCCACGCCGAACGCGAACGCCAGGGTCGGCCCGACAATGGGCCCCGCGCCCGCAATCGCGGCGAAATGATGGGCGAAGAGGACGAAGGGTTTCGCGGGCACGTAGTCACGCCCGTCATTCAGCCGGACGGCGGGCGTCTTCCGGTCGTTGCTGACCCCCAACCACTTCTCCAGACGACCACCGTAGTAGCGGCTGCCAACCCAGTAGAAGACCACCGCCGAGAATAGAACGATCAGCACCAGCATACGCGCGACACCGGACCGGCCGGCGTTGTCTTGACGAAGCATTTGTTAACCCTCACGACGGCGCAAGCCAAGAATGCGACGGCCCGTCGCATGAGGTCGTCCGCACGTCGGATCACTCGCAACCTTGGGCGTCCTGCCCGGCGGCGCGGTTGCCGGTCCACCTCTTTTTGGGGTTTGGGTTCCCGGCCGCTTGTGTGTAGTTTGGCCGCGTGCAACGGCTGGGTCTCTTTGGCGGCTCATTCAACCCGGTTCACCTGGGCCATCTCCTCGTGGCGCAGGCGGCCCGGGAAGAGCTCGCTCTGTCCCGCCTGTTCTTCATCCCGGCCGCGCAGTCGCCTTTCAAACCCGACCCGGCGCCCGCGCCGGCGGCGGTTCGATTGCAGCTCCTGCGGCTTGCCCTGGCCGGTCAAGCGGATTGGGAGATCGACGACCAGGAAATCCGGCGCGGCAGCGTCTCCTTTACCATCGACACCGTCCGCGACTACGCGCAACGCTTTCCCCAGGCGGAGCTGTGCTACCTGATTGGCGCCGATCACGTCGGGCAATTGCCCCAATGGCGCGAGGCGGATGCCCTGGCCCGCTTGGTGGAGTTCGTGGTGATTCCACGGCCGGGCCAACCCCGTGTGGAGGCTCCGGCGCCGTTCCGCACCCGCCAACTCCACGGCTTCCCGTTGGGGGTTTCGTCATCCCAGGTGCGTGACCGGGTCAAAGCGGGCTTGCCCATCGGGTTCCTGGTCGGTGCCGCCGTCGCCGAGGCCATCGACAAAAAGCGTCTTTATCTTTGAACCCCGTTTCTCCAACCTCTCCTCGAATGGATTCCAAACAACTCGCGCTGCGTTGCCGCGAACTGGCCGATAACAAGAAAGCGGAAGACATCGTCGTCCTCGACGTCCGCAAGCTCTCCTCCGTGACGGACTATTTTGTGGTCTGCACTGGCACGAGCGAGCCCCATCTCCGCGCCGTGGTGGACGAGCTCACCGAGCGACTGCGCGCGGAGCACGGTCTGCGGCCGCACGCCATTGATGGCACCCTGCAAACCGCCTGGGTGGTGCTGGACTACTTCGACGTCATCATCCACGTCATGCGGAGCGACTTGCGGGAGCGGTACGACCTGGAGGCGCTTTGGGGTGATGCGCCGCGAATCAGGAGACGAACCCCCACGGGCAGACGCAGGCGGGCCAGCGTGAAACGGGTTCTCGCCAATCCAGCGGAGGGCGAGCCAGCGTAACGGGGGGTGGCTACGACGGGCTGGGCGGTGGCTGGGCCGCGGCCTTGACCATCTCATCCAGCACCCGGCGGAATTCCTCAAGCCCCGGCGCGGGGACGATGATCGTGTCCCGACGCCCGCTGACGTCCTCGGTGATTCGGAGGAAGCGGCCGCGAGGGTTTTCCTTGAGCAGGAACAGGAAGGTCTTGCGCTCGATCTGGATCTTCTCGGTTCGCAGGGTTTCCTCCGTGACGTTCGGATTCGGTCCGGCAGGAGTCGGCCGCGGGCCGTGCGGCGTTGGACGCTCGTTTGAGATCATACTCACTTGGACCCCGGGTCGCCCATTCCGACCCTCGCGGTCCAATGCCATTTCTTTGGCAGGTCGGGAGGTTTGTCAACCCTGGTTTTGCCTTGGCTAGGCCCGCAGACGGGAATCCGCCGGGACCAGTGTCAGCCGGAAGTAGTACCCGAACACGCCGGCCACCATGACGAGGTTGAAGACCTGAGATACACCGTGCCACACGCGGAAGGAGCGCTCCGCCATCTGCTGAACCGGTACGGGCGTGCCGGGCCGATACATCGCCCGGTGCAGCGAATGCAGCTTCGGCCGAAAACCGTAGTCGCCCACGCACACCAGGAGGAGCAACGCGGCGAGCAGGGCGAGCGTCCAGCGCCAGATCGGCCGCCCGAGATAAAGCGCCTCCAGGAGGAGATGCGCCAAGGCGAGCAGAGCGCACACCTCGTGCAGGAGAAAGTAGCGCGCGAGGACGACCTGGGCCGCGGCTCCGGCGTGCGGTCTGCCCAGCAGGGTCAACATGTCGTCCGAGAAGAACGCCGGCCCGGCGACAAACGTGAAGAAGATCGAGGCGCCCAGCCAGACGGCCGCGTTCAGGATTCCGACGCCGTGCAACACGCGAATCATGCCAGGACGCTAGGGGAAACCCCGCTGGCTGCCAAGCCAGTTGCGCGATGACGCCACGCCTGGATCTGATCCATCTCGGGAAGGGGGCCTGGAGGAACCCGCGGATCTATTTCACGACGGCCGCCGGGGGTGCCGGGGGCGCTGGCGGAGGGCTCGGGCTTGGTTTGGGCGATGGCAGATCGTCCCGGGAGAGCCGGCGCAGGCCGCCCGACACGCCAATCTGACCTGTTAGATCGGCTCGTAGGACCGGGCGGGTGTCGGTGTATTCGTGGGTCTGGCGGACGACCAACTTGCCGTCGGGGTTGATGACTGAGTAGTTGAAGCTGCGTGCGCCAACCTGGTAGAGGACGTGGAGTTGGCTCTGTTTGTCGATCTGTTTCTCTGGATCACTAAAGTTCAATAGCGGGCCAAGGGGGAAGGCGGCGAACGTCGTTTCGCCGCGTTGATCCGTGACCCGGACGTAGAGCTTCAGTTCCTTCAGGTGAATTGCTCGCTGCAACAGATAGCGACGCACCTCGGGCGGTTTCGTTTCCCCGGCGGGGCGGGGCACGCCGAAGGCCTGTTCCCACAGCAAGGTCCCAGCGAAGATCTCGAAGGACCGCGTCGGGGTCACCAACTCCTGGTCCCAGTTGGCCGGCTTGACGCTGGCCGTGATCCGGTAGGGTCCCGGCTTGTTCAGAACGAAGGCCGGCGCGACGTTTACCCTTTTGGTGGCGACGGTCGAAGTCTCCAGTTCGAATTCGCCGGCGACCGGCACCTCGCCCTGGTGTGGCACGAGATAGCCGTCCATGGTCTCCACCGTGAAGCGCAGCCAGTCCGCGCCCTGACCCAACCGTAGCGTCAGGCCGGAAAAGTTGGTGATCCGCACCGCGACCGGAATCGCTTCCCCCGGAAGAAACTGGTTCTGATCCAGCACCAGGTCCACTTTGATCTGCGCCAAGGCGGACCCGCTGAAAAACGCCAGCACGAAGAGCAACGCCAACCTCGTTTTCACGTGGCCACTGTAGGAGACACACCCGGCGTGGCAAGCCGCAAATCCCGGCGATCGTAAGAGAATTGCCTTGTGACCACTGCCTGTTTCGCGTATGCCAGGCCTAACCGGCGAACCGATGTGACCGCACCCCGAACCCCTTCTGCGTCGATTCGGCTGGGGTTTCGCGCAGAAACGGAGGGCTACCACCGATAAACCCAACCGAGATCGCGCCCAAGCGAGCGTACCCAGGTGTACCTATCGGCAAGGCGCCCGTATGAAAACGAACCACCTTGATCCCAAACCGAACACGCCTGCTCACCGCCAAGGACTGAACTGGCCGCTCTCCACCCTGCTTCCGGCCCTGGTCTTCTGCCTGCACTGGACCCCGAGAGCCGACACGTTTCACGTCACGACGACGGGGGACTCCGATGGCTTGGTGGGCTCGCTCCGCCAGGCGATCGTGGACGCCAACGGCAATCCGGGGCCCGACGTGATTGAGTTCGACATCCCCGGCTTCACGAATGCGCTTGTTCAACTCGAGACCGCTCTGCCCGTCATCACTGACACGGCGACAATCGACGGGACGACGCAGTCTGGCGACCCCGTAACTCCAGGGATTGAACTCGATGGCAGCTTGCTCACCTACTCGTTGGGAGCACCCGGCCTCCTCACCATTCAGTACACGACCGACTGCGTGATCCGTGGTCTCATCCTCTATGGGTCACCTGGCGACGGCATCCACGTCTTCGAGTCGGACCACACCGTGGTTGAGGGTAACTTCATCGGCACTGACTCCACCGGTTCTGAAGCACGTGGGAACACCGGTTGCGGCATCTTCCTAAGCCAGTCGGACCAATGCCGCGTGGGTGGCACTTCGCCCGGCAGCGGGAATCTGATTTCTGGAAACGGGACAGATACGAACAACCCCGCTGATGGAATCTCCCTGAGTCTGTGCATGGGCACCACGATCCAAGGCAATTCCATCGGGACTGACCGCCCAGGCCAACGAGCGCTTGGGAATGGCGGTGCGGGTATCCGTCTGAGCAACGGTTCTTCCTCCAACACGATTGGCGGACTTGAGTCCGCCGCGAGGAATGTGATTTCAGGGAATCGTAGCGCGGGAATCGCCGTCGGCTCGTCGGAGAACACCATCCAAGGCAACTTCATCGGCGTGGACGCGAGGGGGACATCGCCATTGGGTAATGGGGCAGGCGGAGTCCATCTATACAACAACGGATTAGGTCGCACTTCTGGCAACCTCGTCGGGGGCACGAACCCCGCCGCGCGCAACCTGATCTCCGGCAACCACTCGGACACGGGAAGCACGTTCGGAGTGGATTTTGGCGGGGTGTCGATCAGCGGCACCGCGTGCTTCAGCAACTTGGTTCAAGGCAACTTCATCGGTACCGATGTTACCGGCAGTCAGACGGTGGCCAATCTTGGGCCCGGCATTCTCGTGGGATCCGCTGGACCGAATCTCCTGGGAGGCACGATGTCCGGAGCCGGCAACGTGATTTCAGGGAATGACTACGGGATTTATCTGGTCGAGACGACGGGAAGCGTGGTCCAGGGCAATTGGATTGGCACTGACGCCTCCGGGCGCAACGCCTTGGGGAACATCATGGAGGGCGTTGGACTCTATTACGCGGCGGGCAACACGATCGGGGGGACGGGTAGCGGCGCACGAAACGTAATCTCTGCCAACGGCAACGACGGCGTCACGCTCACCGGCTCAGATTGCACCAACAATGTCGTCCAGGGCAACTTCATTGGAGTCGACGCATCTGGTACCAACGCGTTGGGTAATGGGCGTGCCGGAGTGTCCCTCACCCGGTATGTCGCCAGCACCGATAGCGCGTCCAAGAACCTCATCGGTGGCGCGGCCCCAGGAGCCGGGAACGTGATATCGGCTAATGCCGCCGCCGGCGTGCGGGTGATGGATTGGAGTGCAGCGGAGAACGTGATTCAGGGGAACCTGATCGGGACTGACGCCACGGGCACCCAGGCGCTTGGGAATGGCAACGGCATCCTGGTCTGGAACGCTCCTGACAACACCATTGGGGGCGTTGAGCCAGGCGCGGGCAATGTCATCTCCGGCAACCAGGTCGGGCTAATGCTCACCCAGCCTTCCGCGTCAGGCAACGTGGTGCAGGGAAACTGGATTGGCTTGAAGAGGGACGGTGCGTCTCCTCTGCCAAACCTGTCTCATGGGATTGTTATCACCACCGATGCCAGGGGCAACCTCATCGGCGGATCAAGCGCTGACGCGGCCAATCGCATCGTCTCCAACGGCGGGAACGGTATCTGGGTGGAATCCGGTTCAGGTAACCGCTTTCAACAGAACGCCATCTCCGCGAATTCCGGCTTGGGCATCGACCTCGCCCCAGCCGGTGTCACGGCAAACGATGTCGATGACGCCGACGCAGGCGCCAACGAACTCCAGAACTATCCGACCCTGAACTCCGCGGTGGCTCTCCCGGGCTCCATCGACATCCAGGGTGAGTTGCAGAGTGGTCCGGGCCGCAGCTACACGATCGAGTTCTTCCGCAACGAGAGCGCAGATGCTTCCGGGAACGGCGAGGGCGCGGCGTTTCTGGGAGCAACAACCGTCACGACCGATGGCACTGGCTCCGCCAGCATCACGGCCTCCCTTCCAGTTGTTGTGCCCGCCGGTCGTTATGTCAGCGCGACGGCAACCGATGAATCCGGTAACACCTCGGAGTTCTCGCCCTGCATCCAGGTCGCCGGTGGGCAGGCCTTCCACACGCTCACGGTTCAGAAGGCCGGCACCGGCAGCGGGCGCGTGACGAGTCAACCGGTCGGGATCGATTGCGGTGCTGACTGCTCTGAGGACCTTGCACCAGGGACAGTGGTGACGCTCGCCGCCACGCCGGACGCTGGCTCGACCTTCGCCGGTTGGGGCGGGGACGGCAGTGGAGACACGGACCGCACCGTGACGATGGATGGCGTAAAAACGGTCGTGGCGACCTTCAACTTGTCGGGCGCTGCCTCAGCCGACCTCTCCGTGGCCATCTTGGCGAATCCGCCTTCAGTGAACGTGGGCGAGAGTCTGACCTACACGATCACCGTTACGAACGGAGGGCCGTCTGAGGCGACGGGCGTGGTGGTGACGAACACCTTGCCGGACCACGCGCCCCTGCTGTCCGTAACGTCGAGCCAAGGCACTCACGCGACCAACGGCAACGTGCTGACGTTCACGCTGGGCAGCTTGGCCAACGGCGGCAGCGCCACCATCAGCCTGGCGGTCACGACCACACTCACAGGCGCAATCACGAATACGGCAGGCACCACGGCGGCGGAGACCGACCCGAATCCAGCCAACAACTCGGCTTTCGTTGAGACCCTCGTGGCCCCGATCATCCCGACCAACCACGCGCCAACTTTCGCGAAAGGTCCAGATCAGTCCGTCCGCGAGGACGCCGGGCTGCAGACAGTCCTCGGCTGGGCCACCGCCCTAAGCGCGGGGCCGCCAGAGGAGTCTGGCCAGGCGCTCACGTTCCAAGTGAGCAACGACAACAATGCCTGGTTCGCCGTCCCGCCCGCAATCACGCCGGACGGCACGCTGACCTATACCCCGGCGCCGAACGCCGCCGGCAGTGCGACGGTCACGGTTGTGTTGAAGGATGACGGCGGGACCGCCCACGGCGGAGTGGACGCCAGCGCACCGCAGACGTTCACCATCACCGTCATCGGCCCGCCGGTGGAGTTGGCCATCTTCGCCAACGCCGCGCCCAACCCGGTCAGCATCGGCAGCAACCTGGTGGTGCGGCTCACAGTGGCGAACGCCAGCTCGTCAGCCGCGCAAGGCGTTGTCGTGACCAATCCTGTGCCGGCCGGCGCGAGCTTCGTCAGCGCCAGCGCAAGCCGGGGAACCTGCACGCTGGCCGACGGAGCGGTGGTGTGCAGTCTTGGCAGCTTGAACGGCGGCGCAAGCGCCACTCTTACAATCAACCTCGTGCCGACGGTGTTCGGGAGCATCGTCGATACGGCCTCAGTAAGCGCGACGGCGGCTGATCCGAACCCGACGAACAACTGGACGTCGGTCAGCACCCGGGTGATGGGACCGCCGATCGTGGTTCAGGTCACGCCCGGTGATCCAAGCCCCACGCTGCAGCTCTTCGTGCCGCAGTACCCCGGCTACAACACCATCGTCCAGTACACTGATGCCCTGGGACCCACGGCCGTATGGACGGATCTGCCGGGTGCCCCGCATGTGGAGTGGGTGACCATCACGAATAACGTACCGGTCCGGTTCTACCGAACGATCCTGGTGCCGCAATAGCGGCTGGCCTGCACGAGCCTGGGCATTGCCACCAACCTGAGCATAGGGTCCGGTCCGCCGCGATTCGGTGGGACCAAGGAGCGCGACGACCATTCCCCGTTCGCCAGCCTTGAACCCAACCATCCGCGCCCGATGGCAGACAGCCGCCGCGCGCAGAGACCCGTTCTCACGGGGGATCGGCTGCCGGTTCAGACGCTTGGCGGAACCGCGTTTCGGAAACGCGCAGTTTCTCGCGCAGCGGCCGGTCCCCCGGGGCCAGTTCCACCGCGCAGCGCAAATGGTGGGCTGCCGCCCGCCAATCGCCCACCGCAAAGAAACGCCCACCCTGCCGACGGTGCCAGCTCAACGCGGCGGCCGGCCGCACGGCGAAGGTTTCCGGACGCTGGGTCTTGAGCGTCTGCCAGGCCGCGGCCAGTTCCGCCGCGCTGGCCGGGATGCGCGCACCCGTGCCCTCCGTCCGGCTCCCGGAGAGGATCAGCGCCATCAAGAGGCATTCCTGCTCCGGCGCCTTGCTCGCCAGGAGACGCCAAAGCCGGATGGGACCCTGCCAGTATCGTCGGTCTGCTCCCGTTTCTGTGAGATCGCAGGCGGCAAGGACCTTCTGCCCGTCTGCACTGAACGCCAAGTCCGCCACCGGCCCGTCGCCGAGGAGAGGCGGGCTGATCGGTTCTCCCGTCAACGAACCCCAGACGCGAACCGAATGGTCCGTGCTGCCCGTGGCGACCCGCTGGCCGTCGGGGCTGAAGGCCACGACCATGACGCCGCGGGCGTGTCGCATCGGATGGCCAACCGGCCTCCCTGTCGCGGCCTCCCACACGCGCGCCGTGCCGTCCTCGCTGGCTGTGGCAACCCAACGACCATCCGGACTGAAGCAGGCGTCGCCGACGCCGTCGCCATGCGGGAACGTGACGCCGGTCGGTCGTCCTGTGGCGGCCTCCCAAAGCCGTGCGTTGCCCGCACCCTCCCCGGGAGGCGAGCAAGCGGTCAGCAACCGTTTCCCGTCGGGGCTGAAGCGAACGCACTCGACCCGTCCCTGGTGGACGAGCGGCGGCGTGAGCGGACGACCGTTCCCGGCGTCCCAAATCCTCGCCTCACCCGGAGTTGGGGCTCCCTCCACGCCGCAGGCGGTGGCCAGCAGCCGGCCGTCTGGACTAAACGCCGCGCTCGTGATCCCGAACGGATGGCGGAGCAGTTCGGTCAACGGTTTGCCATTCGTCGCGTTCCACACCCGCACAGTGCGGTCGGCGTGGGCGGTGAGCAGGCGAGTGCCGTCGGGAGTGAACACCGCCAATACCAGCCGACCCGCCAGCCGGAACGGCCCGCTGACGGGTTGGCCGGTCTGCGCGTCGTACACGCTGGCGATCAGACCGGATGCAACGACGCAGTAGCGCCCATCGCGACTGAATGCCACGCGGCAATCACCGCCCTGCGGGCCGACCACCGCCCGGGAGGCGAGCGTGACCGGATCCCAGGCGATCACCGCGCCTGTGTTCAAACCCACGATCAACCCGTTCCCCTCCGAGTTAAACTGCGCCGCGCGGGCCGGGCTTTCCAATTCAAGTGCCGCGCACCCAGCCTCCGCTCCCGCCAAGTCCCACACCCGCCACGTGCCGTCCTTGCTGGCCGTGAGAATCCGCCGGCCATCCGGCGCGAAGCGCGTGCTCCAGAGCGCCTGACTGTGCCAGAGCACCGGCGGCACGGGCTCGCCCGTCTTGGCCGCCCACAGGCGCACGCTGCCGTCCACGTTGCCGGTGATGATCCATTGGCCGTCGGGCGAGAACGCCGCCGTGGCGTAAAGGCGGCTCTGGCGAGGCAATTGATAAAGCAGATCGCCCGTGCGCGCGTTCCAGACGCGCGCCTCGCCCAGCGCTCCACTTCTCCCGCCGCCGGTCGCAATCCGCTCCCAGTCCGGACTGACCGCCCCAAAATGGACCTCCGTTTCGGACCGCATAGGCTGAAGGCGTTCCGTGCTGGTCGCCACGTCCCACAGTCGCGCCGTGCCATCGTCACTCACCGTGAGTAGCGCATCCCCGCCGGGATTGAAAACGACCGCGTTCACGTGGTCCGTGTGGCGCAACTCCGAGCCGGCCAGTTGGCCAGACGCCGCATCCCACAGCCGTACCGTGCCGTCCCGACACGCCGTGGCAACCCGCCGACCGTCAGGCGCGAACGCGACCCGCGTCACTGCCTCGGGGTGGAGCAAAGGCGGCGTTAACGCCCCGCCCGTGGCCGCGTCCCAGATGCGCGCGGTCCGGTCAAAACTCGCCGTGGCCAGCCGTCGGCCAGCCGCGTCGAACGCCACGCTGAAAACATTGCTGCCGTGGACCAACGGCACGCCGAGGGGTTTGCCCGATTGTACGTCCCAGAGTTGAGCGACGCCGTCGTAGCCCGCGGTGGCGATCGTGCGACCGTCGGGGCTGAACACGGCCAGGCGGAGTCCGGCGCGGTGGCGCATCGGCGGAACACACTCCACGCTTGCTGCCAAATCCCAGAGCCGGGCGGAGCCGTCGCTGCCCGCCGTCAGCACGCGCCGGCCATCTGGACTGAATTCGGCCGAGCGGATCTGGCCGGGATGCACACCGAAGGCCACCAGGGCCGGGCACTGGCGGCGGATGGCTTCAAAACGGAAGCGGTGGATGGCGGCGCGGTCAGGCCGATCGCGCTCCAGGTTCATCAGTTCTGCGAACCAACCGAGCGAGTTCAGCCAATCTCCCGTTTCGAGGTGCTGCTGGCCCTCCGAGAGGTATGATTGGACCGAGCGTTCGCGCTCCGCAACCACCGCCAGCTCCAGACGCCGCACCTTGGCGGTGTGGTAGAGGAGCGGCCCACCAACCAGTACGAGCAACGCGAGCAGGCCGGCGCCCAAGCGTTTGGCCAAGGCGGTCTGCCGCTCCAGCGCCCGCAGCCGCCGCACCGATTGGCCGCTTTGAATCAACACCAGATCCGCGCGCAATTCGGCGGCGCTGGCGTAGCGCCGCCGCGGGTCTGGCTCGCACGCCTTGAGCACCACCTCATTGAGTTCGCGCAGGGCCGGCGACGCCGGGGCATCGACCAGCTCAGTTCCGGGTTCCGGGAAGCGCTCTCGCGTCTTGCCCGTGCTGATCTCGTAAAGCACCTTGCCCAGGCTGTAGATGTCGGCCTGCGGTTTGCCAGGACCTTCGGGCGCCATGTAGCCGTGCGTACCGACCACGGAGCGCGGTTCGCCGGCCGCCGCCACCAGCCCCACGTCCGCCAGTTTGGGCGCGCCGTTCACGAAGACGATGTTCGACGGCTTGATGTCGCGGTGCACGAGGCCCTGCCGGTGCAAATGCTCGAGGGCCTCCGTGAGCGCGAGGCCCAGGCGGATACATTCGTCGAGCGGCAAACGCCCGCGCGTCTTCAACTCATGCCGCAGCGTGCGCGGGACGTACGCCGGAGACGCGGGAAACGCTGCGGGCGGGCGAGTGAACTCCGCGTTCCCCGTTCCGCGTTCCGTGCCGGCATCGTCCGCCAGTTCCATCACGCAGTAGAAGTAACCCTCCGCGTCGTTGCGCCCGATCTGAAGCAACTGGATCAGACCCGGATGCGTGCGCGAGACCGGCTCGAAGCGGCGGAGACCCTCAAACTCACGTTCGTAAGGACGGTCGCTCTCGAATTGCGCCCGACGCGTGATCTTCACGGCCCGCAGCGTGCCCAGGGCGTTTCGCGCCAGCCAGACTTCGCCGTAGCTCCCGACCCCAATCCGAAGCAACAATTCGTGGTCGGGGATTGGCGGAGGCGGTTGAACCGCGGCAGGAGCCGAAGCCGCAGCGACGGAACCGGACGGGTGTGCGGTCGATGCCAAGCGGTCACCGCTGTCCAAGTGCGTCTTTGCGTCCGCAGGTCCGTTCGGGGTCACGCTTCGCCCGGAGCTTGTCAGGAACCATGGCCGGCCGCAAGCGGGCTTCAGGTGGTTTTGTAATGCCTCAGTCTCAGAGGGCGGACGGAGGGCGGCCCGTCTCGTAGCGCAGAGTTGAACTCTGCTGTATCGCAGAATTGCATTCTGCGCAGCGCCCTTTAGATGAGAGGGCGGTCCCGTCGCCCCGCGGCCAGCCGACTGCAAGTCGGCGATACGGCAGATTGAAAATCTGCGCTACCCCGGCCGAGACTGAGGCATTACGTGGTTTTGGAGTGCGGCGGGAAGCGCAGCGCCACGCCGCTTTGGGCGCGGTGGCCGAAGGCCGAAAAGCGGTGTCGTCGCTGCGCTCTGCCACCGCAGTCCAAAACGCCCCCGGGATCCCAGGCTTCGCAATAGCGGTGTCGCTGCCTGCCGTTGCTCAACTCCCGGCGGCCGCCTCCACCTCATGGACCGCCTTCCTAAACAACCCGGACAACCGGTGCTTCGCCAAATACACCTGTCCCACGTTCACGCCCAGCGCCCGCGCGACCTTGAGCGGCGGCAACTCCCGGATCACGTGGAGGTAAAAAATCTGGAACTGCTTCGCCTTGACCTGCGGCTTGAGTTTCTCCAACGCGGCCTCCACGAGATTCCTTTGCCACTCCTCCTCCCAGAGCACGTCCAGGATGCTCCCGCGCGGATCGGGCAGGCGGTCTTCCGTGGCGGTCGAGCGGGTGTCGTCGGAACTCGGCGCGCCCGCGCGATGCGTGCGTGCGGCCTCGACTCGTGGGCGCTTCCGCAATTGGTCCGTGATCCGCCAGCGGGTGAGGGCGAGCAGCCAGGCCTTGAACGAACCACGCTGCGGATCGGCCTTGAACTCGCCGATCTTGCGGCAGACCGACATCACCGTTTCCTGCACGACCTCCTCGGCCTCCTCATGGGTGAGGCCCGCCTTCACCGCCACGCCGTAGATCAACCGCCAGTACGTGTCGAAGAACTCGCGCCAACTCTCCTGGTCGTCCAAATGCTTGAGCCGGCGGATCAAGGTCCAGCGCGTGGGGATCAGTTCGTCAGCAACTCCAGAGGGGGCGAGCTTTGCTGCGCTCATTCGGCTTTACCATAGATGAACACGGGCGCCGGCGGCGATTTCTTTCAGCGAGGCGGCAGTTTGTCCCGCCAAACTCCATGCCCCGGTTTGTGGTTCTTCACGGAATTCCGGGCGGACGAAGACGCCGGTTCGGAGTGGCAGGTTAGAAGTCGCGCCAGCGTTTGGACTGCGCCGGCCCGAGCCGGCGCTTTGCAGGACGAAAGACATTGGTGCTGGCGGTGTACCCTCACCGAGCAACCTTCCGCCACGCCGAAAGCGGTTCCTCGGGCAACCGCACTCCAAACGCTGGCGCGAGCCATAGACCGCCTTCCCAACAGGCCCGCACCCTTCCATCCGTTCACCCCCGAGTTCCGTGATGAACCTGACTTGTGGCGGCCACTGTGGCAGTTGTGCAAGCGGGTAAACGCAGCCAGTGCCTGGCCATCCGCCGAGTCGCCCGCCAAGGGCGACGAGTGGGTTGGAGGCGTGTGCGCCTGCTCAATCGCGATTTACTCCTCGGAATTGAAAGATTCGCGTCCGCTCGTCCGTGTTTACCTTTTGAACAGACAGACAACCGCCAATCACAAAGCCGTACTCGCATGGAGTCGATCCTCTCCAGCGTCGAACCTGCGCTGTGCGCACGGCGGCCCAGGTGCTGACATTGGCCGGCGTCCCGGAAGCCGCATTGCTGGAAACCAAAACCAAACTGAAAGGGAATAACCATGAGTGGAATACTACAACCTCACTTTGCGATTTCGAAAGCGCGCGGCAGCGGTTCCGCGTCCGAGTGCCCGCGACTGTCCTCGGCTGGCCGGTTTTCCGGCGCCAAGGAGAATGTCCGCAAAACCGTCATACTCGGGTGGGCTATCGCATTCGCGTTGGCCATTATTGGAGCGACTTCGGCGCATGCTATCTCCAGCGCTGCGCTGTATGTCTGCAATATGAACGACAACTCTGTCTCGGTGATATCTTTGGATACTCTGACGGTGGCATCGACAATCACCGTCGGACAGAATCCCGGGGCCGTCGTCGTGAAACCCGACGGGACGCGAGCTTACGTCTGCAATTATGGCTCGCGCAGTATTTCAGTCATCGACACTGCCACCGACACCGTTGTGACCACGATTCCAGGTGGCAACCAACCTTTCCGAGCGGCGCTGAGTCGTGATGGTCGACGTCTCTACGTCAGCAATTTTGGAGCGAACACCGTCTCGGTAATCGACACGGCTTCCGACGCAGTCCTAAATAGTGTCCGGCCGGAAACTGATGTTTTTGGAAGCGGCGCGGGACGTTGAGGGTGGCTGACGCGCGGTGGAAGGCTGATTTTCCGTGCGGCTACGCCCAAACCGTCA
>Ga0315288_10006411_pt1 | contig 14923 bp, 10 predicted proteins | sample YL17G11_20_MG_FD_203454 | JGI IMG/M metagenome (GOLD analysis project Ga0315288, IMG submission 203454) | Sediment microbial communities from Yellowstone Lake, YNP, Wyoming, USA - YL17G11_20 | ecosystem: Environmental > Aquatic > Freshwater > Lake > Sediment | place: USA: Wyoming | collected... | reverse complement strand
AATCCGGCAATGAAGCTGATATCGATGTGATTCTCACTTATGCTGTTACAATCGGGTATTTCCGAGATGCCCTGCTTGTCTTTATTTTTAACGCTGAACGAAGATACACCTTCTTCATTGGCGATTTGACCTATATCAAACGTCAAATTGGCTGAATCTTCGAGATCAAAGACAAAATCATTTAACGTATCTAGCAGACCCCCAATTTGTTCGTTTAACCGGATTTTGGTCTGCTCTTGTGTTGCTCTCTGTGCGAACTCATACAGTTCTTTTTTCTCGGCGAGCGTGCTTTCGATGCGTTTTCTGCTGCTCTTCTGAGGCCCCAGAACAAGTGTATAAGCCAGAATAAACAGCACCAGGCAAGCCGCCCATGCTATAGCCGTTCTTGTAAGATATTTTCTGTAAATCTTTATAAAAATTTTAATAGGTACCATTTTAGAATCCAGGTTTAAGAACACAAATTATCTCGTAAGAAACAACATCCTGACCGTCAAGCGTTTCAGACTTCTGCGAAACTCCGATTTTTTCGAGCCTCGGTCCGAGAAAGGCCGAAGTGCGAATACGATCCCGGAAGTCCCTGACCGCATCGTCGCAGTTGCTCTGTTGACCGCCGCTGACGCTCAATCGCAATATTCTTACGAGCACATCAATATCCACCATTTTCTTGGGATCATCTTCTTTGGGAACTTTCTTTTTGACAGTGTCGTGCTCTACCGCAAGAGAGTTCAGTACCACCGAGTCGGGTATATTCTCCATCAGCGTCGTCAACACAGGCGACCATTGAGTATGTCTCTTAATCGAAGACTTAACTTCCGACAGGCAACTGCCGTAAGCTGTTTTCTTCTTCTCTAACGCTTTCTGCAGCTCTACAGCGTCCGACAATTTGTCGATCTCCGCCTGGCACTTGGCTATTTCTTTTTCCTTTACGGATACGACGATTTTGTTGCGCTGATAAAAGCTGAGCATCCCCACTGCGATGGTAACAGGTATCGCAGCGGATATCACGATAATAGCAAGGCTCCCCGGCTTGCGCTTGAGCGGAATTGCCTGTCCCTTTAATAAATCTATCGTAAACATAGCTTCGTGTCTCGTTGCTTGTGTCACGTTTCGTTCTTATTTAATAACCAAATCAGATTGATCTCATAGCAAGACCGGCTGCTACTGCCATTGCAGGGCCGGCCTTTGCGTAAATATCTTCATACTCCCGGTTTGCGTTGCGGCATATTTTGTCAAATGGATTCCACAAGACGGATTCGACTCCAAGCCGGCGGTTTAATAACTCAACGAATCCTCCGGCCAAAGCAAAGCCCCCGCAAACAAATAGTTTTTCAACATTCGAGGAAGCAGACTGGGCCGTATAATAGCGCAATGTTTCGCCTACATCGGCAATCAATTTATGGCAGGCTTTTTCGAGACTGTCACTGAGCCCAGCCTCATCCGCCATCGAATCGCCGGACAAAATCCCCCTGACAGTTTCCGTTGACGTATCATTCCCGACAGCTATCTGCGAGACAATATCATTACCGGCGTAAGTCATATCGCGGATGAACGGCCAGCCGTCATTGTCCATAATTGCCAGAGTCGTATGCGTGCCGCCGACATTCAAAATAGCAACTGTCCGGTTCGCCCCGGACTTCTCATGCCCGTTGTCCAGACCATTGAAACAATTCAGCAGCGCCAATCCGTCAACGTCCATCAGGACGCATTTCAGATGGGCCTCTTTGGCGAGCTGCACCTTGCTCGTTATCAAGGTATTCATCGCCGCGACTAACACACCCCTTGTTTTATCGTCACCGTTGGGTATTAAGTGATAACCTACAGCGCTATCTGCCGCATTGAACGGACAAACCTGCGATGCCTCGAGTAAGACCGCCGCCTCTATATCTTCCGCCGATAACGGGGCAAACTCAAAATCCCGCACCGCAACTTCAGGTCCGCTCACACCGCAAACAGCCATTTTCGTCTTGATTTTGGCCTGCTCAAAACATTCGCGAATTGCCTTGACGGTATTAATTCTGTGCTGATTATAATCATCTTGGCTTGCCGCAATCTCGCGCATGCCGACGGCGGTCACCGAGTAGCCCGCATCGTCTTTTTCCAAAGCCACGATCTTGACGGCGGATGAACCGATGTCCAGGCCCAGGATTGCGTCCTTCACAAGATTAATTGATCGTTTCCAGTTCAAGTCTAAAAACCCTTCCTTACCTATAAGTGAAACAAAAAACAAAATTTAATCCCACGTCCGTTGAGCGAGCCTGTTTTTCGATTCGTTATAAAGCCGCGTATATACTGCGAGCCTATGCTCAACAGGTGCCGGAACTTTATTTATCACATCCCTTTTCATCGGCTGAATAGGGGAGGCGTTTTACTTGGAAATTTGGAATATATGTGATTTTGTAAAGAAAAATTTGGGGGCGGACATTGGTTTGTCATATGCCATTTGCACAGTTGTCATGCTCATGTTGTATAGAAGCTGCCGGAGTGAAAATAAACGAAAAGTGGCTATGGTCGTAACAACCATAGCCACCATGATTTTAACTAAAAGTCTGTGCCGTTGCGAACCTGGGTTGCCAAGCGTTCCTCCGCACCCGCTTTCTTGCCCTTTAACGTCCTATATAAGATATATAAGGGAGAAATCAACTTTCCAGGATGCCGGCTTGCCACAAAGGCGACTTCTGGATTCCCGACTAAGCAGGGTTCATTCTTACGGACGCCAAGAGCCATCCGCACGCAGCACATATGGGCCACCGCCCGGCGCATCGGCTTTAGTGGCGCTAACCGTAATCTCGGCGATGCCGCTGGCATCCACATTGGTAATAGCATAATTGGCGGCCGTAAAATAGGTTCCCTCTAAATCTGATGCGATAAAGCCCAACTTTGTTTGTGTAGCTACAACACCAAGGTTACCACCAAGGGCCACGGCCGTGGCAACACTCGTCTCGGCAGCGTAGGCGCGAATCGCCGTACGGATTGTACCGGCCGTAGCGTTGGCTTCCGACCATTTGGCCTTGTCGATGCGGCCCTGCATTAGCGGAATCGCTACTGCAGCCAGGATGCCGACGATGAGAATCACAACCATCAGCTCCACTAATGTAAAACCTTTTCTGCTTTTCATTTTCATCTCTCCAAAAAAAAGTTTGATAAAAGTTTGGGTACCAAGCGCGTTACCTGGTCTTTATCCCATTCGGCTAAATCAATAAACGACTTTACTATCGATTCGAAATTTCCGGTTTGCCATCTGAAAATCGACAATGACTTATGTGTCCCCCTATTTTAAATCCGACATTGTGAAAATCGGCAGATACAATGCAATCACGACGACCGCTACAATCGCCCCGACCGATATAATCATGATCGGCTCAAGAAGACTCAACAGCATGGTAACAGTAGAATCGACCTTGCGTTCATAATGCTCGCTGGTCTTTTCGAGCACTTCGGGCATCGAACCACTTTCTTCGCCGACCTGTATCATTTTTATAACCATATTCGGGAAAAAGCCGGCCGAGCTCATACTTAATGAGATGTTCGAACCGCCGACAATATTTTCCCTGGTCTTGGTGATAGCCGACTTTATGATATCGTTATCGGTCATCCCCGTGAGAATAGTAAATGCCTCGAGCACTGAAACGCCGGAAGAAAGCAAAGTTGACGTCGTTCTGCAAAACGTTGCGACGAATGCCTGGCTCAATATATTTCCGAACATAGGCATGGACAGGGAAAGTTTGCTGAAGAAATAGTGGCCTTTTTTAGTCCTGGAAACATAAGTCGCAAGGACTATCAGGACAATGATAAGGCCGATAATATAGTGAAGGTTGTAGCGCAGGATATCATAAAATCCCATAAAGCCACGGGTGAAAGCAGGCATTGTCCCGCCGATCTGGTCGAATATCTTTCGGAATCGGGGAACAATGAAAGCCATTATGAATATGACAATTATGATAATGAATGAGAGCACGAAGATAGGATAAGCCATCGCGCCTTTGACTTTTTTCGCGAGCTTGTCGCGACTCTCAAAATACTCTGCCAGCTTGCCTATTGACTTGGCGAGATTACCGCCGGTTTCGCCGGCCAGGACCATGGCACAGGACAGCCGGTTGAAAACCTTCGGATATTCCGAAATACATTCCGAGACGGGCTGACCTTTCTTGACCTTTTCCGATATCTGCTTGAGAATACTCTGGAGCTGCGCATTACCCGTGTCATCGCTAATGATGTCCAGGGCTGTAGTAATAGGAATTCCGCCCTCGAGCATCGTTGCCAGCTGCCAGCAAAGTGCCGCCAGGTCCCCTGATTTGATGCGTTTACGATGAGCTTTTTGCCGGGGTTTCGTGGTACCTTTCCTGGATACCTCCTTAACAGAGATAGGTGTTAGCCCTTGCTCACGAAGCTGATTAAGCACCTCATTTGAGTTAGCCGCTTGCGCTAATCCCTTTTTCTGTGCCCCAGTCAAATCTCGGGCGACGTACCCATAACTTTTCATATGCTTAACCTTCTAAAAGTACACTTTTCTTGTTGTTATAAGAGCTGTTACCCTTTGTCTGTGAAAGCTATCCGAATGACCTCTTCTGCGGTTGTTAAACCCTCCAATACCTTAATAACACCGCTGTCGAGCAGGCCGCCATAACCCTTTTTACGCGATGCCTCCCTGATCTGAGATTCGGTCGCGTTAACAATAATCTTCTCGCTGATGCTGGCATCCACATCCAGGAACTCAAATATGGGCAATCTGCCCAGGTAACCGGTTTCTCCACAGGCCGGGCATCCCCGGCCGTGATAGAACACCGAGCTCTCGGCCTTCTCTTTGCTTATCCCCAGATGTTTGAGGGCTTCTTCATTCAATGTTACCGGCTCTTTACAATGATCACATATTTTTCTGACGAGTCTCTGAGCAATTACCAAATTCAGTGCCGAAGCCAGCAGGTACCGCTCAATTCCCATATAGAGCAATCTGCTTATCGCGCTCGGCGCATCGTTGGTATGGAACGTGCTTAAAACCAGATGGCCCGTCAAAGCCGCTTTTATTGCTATCTCGACCGTCTCCTTGTCTCTAATTTCGCCGATCAGAATAATGTCCGGGTCCTGTCTTAAAATTGCCCGCAGACATCGAGCAAAATCGAGTTCGATTTCCGGCTTGACCTGGATCTGGTTAATCCCGGCAAGGCGGTATTCGACCGGGTCCTCGACCGTCGTAATATTTTTCGCCGGATCTTTAAGGTGGCTGAGCGCCGAGTACAATGTCGTACTTTTGCCGCTGCCGGTCGGCCCGGTGACAATGATGATACCGTGAGGCTGCTTCAGCTTGTCTTTCAATTCTTTCAGACGCTCCGGTTCGAGCCCAAGCTGATCCAGGTTGTGCTTGACCGCCGATGCGTCCAGGATTCGCATAACGACTTTTTCGCCGTAAATGGTCGGAATTGTCGAGACGCGGACGTCTATGGCCCTTCCGGATATTTTCATTTTGAACCGGCCGTCCTGAGGCAACCTGCGCTCGGCGATATCCATTCGTGCGACAATCTTGATTCTGGCTATGACCGCCGCCTGCATCTTTTTCGCCGGCGGAACCATGCCCCGAAGAATGCCGTCGACTCGCATGCGCACAACCGTCGAATCCTCCTGGGGCTCGATGTGAATGTCACTCGCCCTGCATTTGACCGCCTGGCTCATGAGCAAGTCAACGAACCGAATCACGGGAGCCTTATTTGCGGCATCTTCACCGATGGTATCAGGTTCCACGATGTCTTCCAAAAGGACGTCGTCATCCTGCTTGCTTTCCCCCCCGACTTCAATCTCCACCAGATTACGAAGCTGCTGTTCTTCCACATCCGAGCCGTGATAAATCATCTCTATCGCCCGGCGCACTTCCCTGGCCGAGCTGATGGCCGGCTTAATCTTACGCTTCAGCTTCAGCGTGACGGTATCTATCGCGACAACATTGAGCGGATCAGACATCACGATAATAATGTTTTTATTATCGTCCTCGTCGACAGCCACGAGACAAAATCGCTTGGCGATGCTCTCCGGCAGCATTCGAGCGATGTCCATGTCGATCTTGTCCAGCTTGCGGGCGTCGTCGAAGTGGATGTATTCCATCGAGAAATGTTCCGCCAGGGCGGCTGTGACGTCCTGGTCATTCAGCTTTTTAAGCTGCAGCAGCACCTCGCCGAATCGACCGCCTTGCTCACGCTGTATGTCAAGCACTTCCTGCAGCTCGTCTCGGCTTAACATACCTTTGGAAACAAGCAGCTCGCCGAATAGAAGACTGGCCTCGGTTTCAGCAACATTAGAGATAGTTTGTAATGAATCCATCCGGTTACAATCAAATCATTTATATTAAATACTTCGTGTTTGTCAGCTTTTTGACTCTTATTGACCGAAAACTACAAAACAACCCTGGGCGGACTCCGCCCTGCTTAAGAAAGGGTAGGGAACCAAAACATGCGATTGTTCTACTCACTCTCTTCTCCCTGTCATAAAATTCTATGACCCTTCAAATAAAATATACTGCAAAAAACACAAAATCCAAAAAATCACGGTGGTTTTAGTCTCGGACAATTGGCGGTGAGAATTTAAGGAAATCTTGTTAATCCTTGAGTAAAACACGCTGGAGCGAAGAATTCGCTGCTTTTGTATAACCGGCGACTATTTATGGGACGCTTTACGAATTTATTATGGGCAGGTGAAAATCCTTGACGAAATGCAGGAAACTGCTAATATTGCTCTTAACTGAAACTCTGTTCTGTGAAACAGTATTCAAAGAGAAATGCTGCGGATGTGGCGGAATTGGCAGACGCGCAGGCTTCAGGTGCCTGTGGGCTTTAGCTCGTGGAGGTTCGACTCCTCTCATCCGCATTAAAATAGCTGTAATCGGGTGGAGCGGCCTTTTTATGTCATAATTCACGGATGGAGGAACGATCTAACGAAAATCGTATGGATAAGTCGATAAATAGTAGTAAAGAAACAACAAGAATTGATCGTTACCATTTTTAGAACATGGGGTTACGTTAGCAAAGCTAATGATAGTGTTATGATTGGAATTTTCCAAAACTTCGAACAGGTGGCGGCCCGGTTCAATCCCTCGGTTTTGATCGGCTCAGGAGTGGCGATTCTCATTTTGGGATTGCTTATCTGGCTCGGCGGGCTGGGCCTTAGAAAAATATTAATCTCCCTGGCCGGGCTTGGCGGCGGGATCGTGGTCGGACTTTTCGTAGTCGGCCGGAATCTCTTCTCCGCCTCGCTCTCGGGAGCACTTGCGGCGTTTATTGCCCTGATATTCGAAAAGGTGTTTGTCGTACTGCTGGCGGCGGCATTGGCCGCAGCGGTCGCCTTTACCGTCCTGGCCGAGCCTTACTTCAAACAAGCAGAAACCTTTACAGCTCAGAGCCAAATGTCGGCGCAGACTACGATAACCGGCCTCAACGAAACCATGCAAGAGCTGAAAACATTCGGACTCGATGCCGGCAGAAAGATAAAACAGGCCGGCACAAAAATCCCCATAAAGATATGGGCGATAATCGCTGCGCCGGCGGTGATTTTTCTCATCTGCGGCGTGATTCTCTGGCGTTTTACCTCGGCCTTGTTCTTTTCGGTTCTCGGGACAATGGTCATCTTTTTCGGGATGATTTTACTGCTGTTATACAAAGGAACCGAGCCGGTCGGCCAGATTCGCGGCAAGCCGATAATTTACGCCGCTGTTTTTCTCGTCATGGCCGCCTTCGGCACGATCGAGCAGCTATTACTTTGCAAAGGCTCGAAAAAGAAAAAAGTAACGGAAATAGGGCCCGGCGAGGAAAAGGGCAAAGGCAGGGAAAAGAGCAAGAGCAAGAAGAATAAAGAACCTGAAAAAATTGTAGAACATGACTGGCGGTCGTCGTAAACACAAAAGGAAAAATCAAGGGGCCGAATAATGGATTACATTACGATCCTTGCACAGACAGCTCGGGAGACATCTGCGGAGACGGCGGAACAAGCAGTCGTCCCGATAGAGATGTTCTGGCAACAAATTACTTCGCTTAGCCTGCTCGAAGCGTTGACCTTTGTCTCTTTCGGCGTGGTTTGCCTGTTCTACGGCTGGCGGGTCTTCAAGGTCCTGGTCGTCATCAATTTTGCGTTGCTGGGCATGATGATGGGAATGGCAATCACCGAGAAAATCGTCGGTCTGAACAACCAGTTCGTCGGCGGAATCGTAGGGATGATAACATTGGCGGTCCTCTCCATACCTTTGATGCGATGGTCCGTTTGTTTATTAGGCGCCGCCGCCGGCGGAATTATCACTTCGGGAATATGGTACGCATGCGGCCTGACCGAACAGTACCTCTGGGCCGGGGGGCTCATCGGCGTCGTGGCAGGCGGCATGATCTCCTTTATCATTTTCAAAGCCGCCGTAATACTCTTTTCCAGCCTGTGGGGAAGCGGTTTGGTTGTGATCGGATCCTTGGCGCTTTTATACCTCTATCCGAGAACATCAGACAAAATTGAAGAGCTGGTATTCTCCCTGAGATGGTTTTTACCCACAATAATTGCCGCCCCGACAGCCATAGGCTTCGTCCTCCAGCACAAATTCCTGAAAAGTTCCAAAGACTACAACCTGTAACCATAACCCACATTTGAGTGTACCATTCCGTCACCTGGGTCACGGGTTACGAGTCACGAATTAAGGGCCACGAGCCACAGAATTTACTCATCAACAAAGTCTAAAAACGCCTCTAATTATTCGCCGTAATGTTCCATACACATTTGATTCCCCTCGGCTAAATATTTCTGCTTCTTTTCTTTTTGCTCAAACGAAGGTAATTGAATAAGATATGCAATAAATCTTTGCCCAATATACATTAGTTCTTGTTTATGCAGTGAGATTCAATGACCACATTATCTGTCGCAAGCAAAAAACTGATTAAAGACTTTGGCCTCAAGAGAGTGTCGGCGTCTGATTTCTTCGGTTCGATGGATGATATTGAAAAATCTGCAGGCCGCCATCCTTACTCACATTTTATGAGACGTGCATGGGAAGCCATGCATTTGAACGGAATACTCTGTATCGAAGACAGACCGACCGTTTATTTCAAGGAAGTCAGGCGTCTTGATTCCCTCAGCCAACGAGAGCTTTACCAGAAGTTCTGGAATCAGGGTCTTGCTACTCTTCTTGTAATTAGCAGCCCTGACGAAGTTCAGGTTTTTTCAAGTCTGGCCGAACCGGCAAAGGAAGATTCGGATATCGAAGATGAACACAGGCTTGTAGAGATACTTGATTCGACAGCCAAGGTTTTATTTGCCCGAAGAGTTCAGACGGGACAGATATACCGAGATCATCCCGAAAGCTTCAAACCGGACAAAGCTGTTGATAAGTTTCTGCTTAAGAATCTCAGGAATGCACGTGATTTATTGCATGCCCATAATGAACTGGATTACAAAGTTGTGCACGCCCTTCTCGGTCGTATTATCTTCACCTGCTATCTGGTTGAACGCAAGATCATTAATAAGAAGCAGTTTAGTAAAGCAGGTGCAAGAGGAGTTAAGGCTCTTCGCGAATTGTTCACAAAATACGAGGGGGATAAGGCAAGGGATGTTCTTTATAACCTCTTCGCAGTTCTGCAGGGACATTTCAACGGGAGCATGTTCGATAACACCCTCGAAAATGAGCGGCCAAAAATAGATGGCAAACATATAGAAATACTAAGAAGATTTTTGAATGGAGATGAGTTAGAGGCAAGCCAATTAACTTTTGACTTTTGGGCGTATGACTTCCGTGTGATTCCCATCGAAACAATAAGCTCTATATATGAAGAATTCCTTGCTGCCGAAGATGAAGAAGAACAACGTAAGAGCGGAGCCTACTATACCCCGAAACATCTTGCGGAAATGGTCGTTGATGTTGCTGTTGATGGATGGGACTTGCTTGGAAAAAGGATACTGGATCCAGCATGCGGATCGGGTATCTTTCTTGTGATACTGTTTAACAGAATCGCAGAGCAATGGCGGAGAGAAAATCCAGGGGTTCACAATATGACCCGCGCTGAAGCGCTTCTGGAAATCATACGCGAAAAATTGTGTGGCGTGGATACAAAGGAAACGGCTTGCCGAATCGCATGTTTCAGTCTTTATCTTGCGTTCCTTGACCAGCTTAATCCAAGGGAAATTCACGAGCTGGAGGAAAAACGCGGACAAGTTCTGGATAATTTTCTCGCTCTTAAAGAAAACAATTATGCAAATACGAAATCTCCAGTGATCTTTGAGGGCAACTTTTTCGATGAGGAACTACCTGTAGAGAAATCGTTTGACCTTGTCATAGGCAATCCTCCGTGGGTAAGCAGGGGCAGAGTTTCTGATGCAAAGGCGCTCCAATGGTGTTTAAGTAAAAACAATCCATATCTGGTCGATGCCCCGGTTTCAAAAAAAGATCGAGAGCGTTATTTTCAGCCGGCCAGGCAGATTGCCCATGCGTTCATGTGGAAAGCGCCGGTACACTTGGAGCCTGGCGGAAGAGTATGTCTCGTCTTGCCAACCAAAGTGCTTTTTAATAAAAAGACTGATAGATTTCAAGCTGGTTGGTTTTCAAATGTTACGGTCGATAAGATTATTCAACTATCGGACTGGCGAAAAATTCTTTTTGAAAATGCAATCTGTCCCGCGGTAATTATCCGATTCGGTCCAAAACAGCCGGAAGATGATTATTCAATAGAATATGTGGTGCCGAAGGTCAATTACTATGATCCGCGTAGGGGTGTCATAGGAATATTACCCGAAGATTATAAAACCGTACAATTATCCGAGATACGAGAATCTGCAGAGAGCGGTGAAATATCGATTGTTTGGAAGAAAAGATTCTGGGGAACAAGGCGGGATGTTCTTCTTATTGAGAGATTACTGGATATGCCCCGCTTGGGAGATATTGTAGGAAAGCCAAACGAAAAGAATAAGTTGTTTGTTGGAAGCCAAGGTTTTCAGCCATTTAATATAAGAAGATATTTGAAGGATAAGAAAAGTTACGGTGAGCCTCAGCTTGCTTGGTGGACATCAGGGCAATTATACATAGATGCGAAGAAGATAAATCTAAATTTAGTCATAACTGAGGAAGATTGTGAAGGAATAGGAAATAGGTTCAGAGAATTACATAGGATTCGGGACGAGAGAATTTATGTGCCTCCTATGGTTCTTGGGAACAAGGGTTTTACGAAAGCAGCTTATTGTGACTTTCCGGTCGTTTTCCAGGATGCAATATATTCAATTTCGGATTCAGCGGCGAATAGTGAGTTACTGATGTTTCTTGCAGCAGTACTCAAATCAAAGCTTGCTATGTATTTTCAATTTCATACATCGGCAAACATAGGGATTGAGAGGGATCAAATTTATCCAATTGAATATAAACGCCTTCCGTTTCCAAGGCCAGAGGACACGTACAATCCGAAGCGGTCACACCGTATAATTCAGACACTGGGTAAGAAGATTCATAACCTGAAGGCATCCATTGAAAAAGAGCATATGGGGCGAGATGAAAAGGTGAAAGCCGCTATGCAGGAGATCGAGCCTCTGGTCTACGAATATTACGGCATTTCCGAACGTGAGCAAATGCTTATCGAAGATACGGTCAATATCTTCAAACGCAGTATGACACCGACATCGGCGAGTGAGAGAGTGCGAACCCTTGGGAAACCAACGCCCGATGAACGCACAAATTATGTTGAGTTACTTTGCAGCATATTGAATTCGTGGGCGAAACGAAGTAACTTCACGGTAAGTGGGAAAGTTGAATATTCACCTGATTTGGGGGAATCGATAGTCACCCTCTGGAAATCCAATAAAGCCGAAGCCGTTAAGCAAATTCAAACGTCAGGTGAACTACAGACTGCTTTGAAGAATATTGAACAATCGCTGCCGGATCAGATAGGCAGATTCAGGTATCATCGAAACCTGAAAGTCTTCGATGGAAATAAGCTCTATATTCTAAAGCCTCTTGCCCGGAGGCATTGGACTAAGACGGCAGCCATCAATGATGCAGACGAAATAGCAGCGGCAATACTCTCTTCCGGGAGGAATGGTTGATGGCAATCGGGGTGGTCGGAGACGGCAGGTTATGGAAGAAGGATTTGTTTCCTGAAGAGTTGATTCCCGAAATACTGGAACTCGTTATGTCCTCATGGAGAACCTTCAAGAAACCTAACCGTCTTGCTCGTGAGGTACCTATCTCAAAAGAATTTACCAGGAAAATTCGTGCAGAGAAGAACCGGCGCACAGATTTACCGTTTCATATATTGTGTGAAGTATCTACTCTTGATACTCAGACGGAGCAAGATGGACGAATAGACATTCTTTTCGCGTACATAGGCACACCAAGAGAGGATATATATTTTGCATTCGAGTGCAAACGATTGCGCATTCCTTATCCGTCCGGACTGGATACGAACAATAGCGATTATGTCGGTGACCAGGGAATGATGTGCTTTGTTACCGGCAAGTACAGCCAAAGTGTTGCGCATGCAGGAATGATTGGCTATGTTATGGATGGGAAAGCAAATTTAGCGATTTTATCTCTTGGGAAGCTCATCAAAAGGAAATGTGCTGCTCTGAAGCTACGTGAAAATACTGGCCTTCAGCCTTCCTTGATAATACTCAACTGTCATAATGTTAGAGAAACAACACACATCCTAAGTGACAAACAATTGAAAATTTATCATTTATTCCTCGCCGTTTGAATCCTCTGCTACTCAATGGGAAATTAAAGGGGGGGGTACGGAACTTTTTTGGGTTCATCGGTATATTCTGGCAAAAAGCGAATAACGCTTCACGCATAATGCCCTCCATGCGTAGATGAGTAGATCAGAAATCACATCCACTAATTCACGCATTAACTTGCAGCGAGCGGCGTCTCACGGAGATTTTTTTTGGAATTCACTTTATGGCGAACAGCTCGGTTTGTATTATACCAAACAAATAGAATACATAATACAAAAGACACAAGACGAAGGATAAATTTGGAATTGAGAATTTTGCCTTTGAACTTTTGACTTATTTCTTATGTGCCTTCGTGGCTAATAGTCTATTTTACTCAAACTGACCGATTTTAGTCATCCTGAACTAAGCGAAGGATCTCAATGTTATCGGTGTTATAGCAACGCATAGGTTAATTATACGCCTGTGGCGTTTAGATTCTTCGCTTCACTGCGTTACGCTCAGAATGACAATTCGATCCAAATACCTGTATAATAAGAGTTTGTAAACATCTTTGCATTCAAATCGGTCAGTTTGAGTATTTTACAAAACACAGCCAATTCAAAGCCATACGCCGGGGTTTTTGGGTCGGGAGAATAAAAAAGGGCCGCGAGGTAAAAAGCTCGCAGCCCTGAGAGTTCAGATTAGTTAAGAATCGTTTTATGCTTTGCGTTTTCTAATGAAAGCCAGTGCACCGAGCCCCATCAGGGCAATCGTTGCCGGCTCCGGGATCGACATGGCGCCGCTGAATCCGTTGCCGCCGGTATATCCGCCGGCCAGCATCTGATTAAAGCTGTAATAGTGCGTGCCGCTTGCTCCCTGCAACGAGAGCTCGAAATCGAGCGCCATCGTGCCGGAATTGATAATGGCGCTCAGCGCGGCCGAGCCCAGGGCCTTGCCGGCATCGGTTACGACAACATCGGTAAGGTCCGCCTTGAAGTTGGAGTATGCGGCCCCGATGGTCCCGACCGGGACCAGGTCGCCTTTGCCCAGCGTGGCCTTCAGGTAGATTTCGTTGGTTTCCGGGCTTCGAACCGTCAGGACCGAGCTGCCCAGCGGTTTGAGAGTGTAAGGCCCGCCCGTAGTGCCGCCCACGCTCAGCGTCGGGACAAACACTGAAGCACCGACCAAGGCATCGGCGTTGCTGCTCAGCCCCCGGTCGACGGTGACATACTGATTAAAACTCAGCGTGCCGGCCCCGTCATAGGTCCAGCTACCGGCAGTGCCGGCGTCCGGACTGAATTCGATGCTCGGCGTAGCGAACGCCGGGACACCGAAAAAAAACAGAGTAACTATAATGAATATAAATCTTTTCATCTTATCCCCCCTACGTTTCGGGTTATGATTCTTTCCGTTTGAATCTTTGTGCCGCAGAACGCCCGCGGCAATTTTGATAACCCTGCCAATCCATTGGTTCCGAGTTGTTACGTTTCATTCAATAGCTGCTGTGCTTCATTAACGCCCCCCTTTCTGCCGATCGTCGAATCGATCAGCTTTTCGTCCCTGGCTGCGTTCCTGAACGAACCGAAAATTATCTTCATTCCTTCCGAAAATGTCGAACTGATCGACAAGAGGTGGGGACAGGGCCGAACGTATAGCCAATCGCCTCTGCTCTCACTCTCCTGCGGTAATCATCTACGCCTTGCATCTTTTTCTTCGCAGCAGGCTCAGGCCTCCGAGACCGAGCAGAGCGATCGTTGTCGGCTCCGGGACCTGTGCGATATAGTTCTGGCTTCCGTTGTAGGAAAAGACTCGCAGGTCCGCCATCGGGCCGGTTCCGTCGAGAGAGTGCAGGTAGTTATTGGCGATAATCGCACCCCCAAAGTCGGTGCGGAAACCGTTGCCACCCCACGTGCTGTCGACCTTTACATCCCACTTCAACGGGGAACTCGGAAGACCCTCGTAAACGATCTCCCATATTGCTGTGGCAAACGCCGCGGCCTTGCTGTCCTGCTGCCATGTAAACGGTCCGCTGCCGGTCCAGCTCGGATCGTAGAATCTGCCCCAAAGCTCGCTGATGTAGTCGGCCTTGGCGGTGCCGAACGCATTATCCAGCGAAATCACACTATACTTCAAGGTGATCTCAGGCGCCGATTCGCTCAGCTCCGAGCAGAAAGCGCCGATCGTGCCATCGGGCCAGAGCTTTCCTTCGCCGGTGCCGGAGGTCTTTTCAAGATTATAAACGCCTGCGTAAACGCTTTCCACCGAGCCGTTAATGCCG
>Ga0315288_10006410_pt1 | contig 14923 bp, 18 predicted proteins | sample YL17G11_20_MG_FD_203454 | JGI IMG/M metagenome (GOLD analysis project Ga0315288, IMG submission 203454) | Sediment microbial communities from Yellowstone Lake, YNP, Wyoming, USA - YL17G11_20 | ecosystem: Environmental > Aquatic > Freshwater > Lake > Sediment | place: USA: Wyoming | collected... | reverse complement strand
GGCTGTCCAGTTCGAACTCTGGCGTCAATTCCTGAAGCATGTTTCTCGCGTCCAAAATGTTTAATTTACATTGACATGCCGAACTTAATTTAGTACAAATTTAATAATATGTAAGAACCGTATTCTGGAATAGACGGACGTAGTCGTTACCACTATGAGACTAGTGATGCATCACATTTTTCATACTCACCACGCAACCACTCATCCTCTGGATAACGACCCTGCTTCATACGCCCTCCGAACACATTCAGGGCAAGGCCAAGAGCGACATATTGCGATGGGAAGAAGGAATCTAGCAGAGCCTTTACCTATGCATGCTGCCTCTTGTCACGCCTCAACGATTCTCCATAAAATACTTACTCTGCACCATAAGCCCATAACATCGTAAGACATGAGTACGAAGAAACGCATAACCTACATATTCTGGCTTATTATAACCATCATACCCATTCTGGGCCTGATATGGAGTATCGCAAGTCCACAAGACTTTAGGAATTGGCAAACGGTGTCTAGAAACTGGAACAGCAACTTTGGCATTTTTGGCCCGGTTGTGTTCATTATTGTGCAAGCACTTCAAGTGGTAATAACTCCTATAAGTCATTATACTGTCGGCGCTATCGGTGGATACCTCTACGGACCCTATTGGGGCGGCGCCTTCAACTACGTAGGCAGGATTATCGGACACTATTGTGCGTTTACGATAGCCCGACACTATGGAAGGCCTTATATAGTCCGGCACCTTGACCCCAAAACAGTCATGCGATATGATAAAATATTCGGGCAAGCCGGAGAGGCAAGTGGACTACAACCTTTCATCCTCTTCTTGGTGTATTTCCTGCCTTTCTTTCCCGACGACGAAATCAGTTACTTGGTTGGAATGTCATCGATGTCCCGCAGATCCTTTGTTCTTGCCAATCTTTTCGGACACCTTGGCGGCGCTTTTTCTTTGGCTTATATCGGCAGCGGTATTAATACTAATGATGTTGTCTTCTGGATTCTTACGATTTCTACGCTTCTTGGCTTTCCCGTCATATGGGGCGCGCTATACGTTCACGCGAGGCGTCGAGAACGTGCGAAGAAGAGTGTCCAATGACTCTAAGCGAACACGAACAATCTCTCGCATCACTTTTGCCCAGAGGCTTGCCTGCTGCGATTGACGGACATCGTTTTCCAGGCCTTTATCATTGTGTAGGCACCGACAAACTTATCGGAGATTTGTATGGCGCAGCCATAGTTGAGGAATGCTGCTTGTCCAAAAACGTTGAGCCAACTCTTTCAGAACTTTCCTGCCTCCTACGCGCATATATTGTAATTGATGATTTCGTCAAAGACTGTGGGATTGACATTAATAGGCATCCGGTTTTGTCTTTATGCCTTGAGAGAATCCATGATAGATGTAATCATCTGGTTTTCGCGCTAGCACCGAAGGCGGCGCACCTATGGCAAACATATCATGATGTATATGAAAGAGCGTACCGTGAGTTCAACCAGGCGGCAATCTATAACAGCATTATAAGCAAGTGCTATCTCATTTTCCTCCCATTCGACCTTCCTCAAGTCTTATGTTCCGAACGGTGTAAGATAGTTCGTCGTGCCATGATGGACTATTTGTTTTGTCTTCAGCTGATGGATGATTTCCAAGACATGGAAGAGGATATCGAGGCCCCAAGAAATCACAATCTGTTCATTGCCGGATTGGAACGTGATATGGCGCAAAGAGTCATATCATATCGGCCGATTATTATAAGATCACTTTTTGAGTACATCCAATACAATGTCGAATTAGTTGCCAAGATGTTTATTGGCGGTACAGCCAGCAGGTCAATCGCTCACAGTACGGAGTGGATCGCGGCTAAGCGAAAAATGCTCTGCAATTTGCCGATGATGAACATCTTTCATGGTGATCTGCCAAATTTTGCGTTTGATCCTTTTCGACTACTCGCTTCCCAATCGTCGCCTTTCAATCTTCAGATTCCAGAACTTGATGACATACGAGCCGAAAGCATGCATACAAGGGTTGACTAGTAGTCTTCTAATAATAGGGAAAAGACATGCCGCCGGAAGACAATGATCAGAGCCCAACGATAAGAGAGATTCTTTCTGAAAAACATCTCAAACTTCCTGGCTCTGATTGGGCCAAGACCGGTATTTATCTTCTATTCGTGGTTCTTCTTCTCGTGTTGACTGTCAATAACCCAGTTTTTTCAGATCATGAGACAAGTATAAGTCCGTACTGTAATTGGTCTTTTGCTCTCTTATTGTTGTGTATGATATTTGCTGTATTTTCTCAAAGAAGCGTTGATCTTGTGCTTAATAGCAGGGTCAACGAGATTAATCACTATATTTGCTTATACTGGGGGAAAATCCTGGTTGAAATATCAGTCGCGTTCTTTTTTCTCGTCGTGTGCGGCTGGGTCATCCTTCTCGGTGGAATTATGAGAAGTCCATTCGCTACCCTGCTTTCTGTGAGCCCAGTTCTTCTATTCATTCAGATATGGTACAACCGTACATTTAACTATAATGAGATACGTGAAGCCCTCCGGGTGCACTGGAAAGGGGATGACCTGGAAAAAAGCCATCGTCGAGCGAAGACAGTGGTTCGCATTATGGGGATAATCCCGATAGTATTAGTCATGGCCACACTTATTATTGGGCAGATATGTATTGCGCAATACAACATACATATCACTCTCTTGGGCGCAGGGTTCGATAAGGTCGTCGCTTCCAACTGGTATAGCCAAGTCTATTACGTAACGTATTACTTGTCTGTCTTGACAGCCACATTCGGGATTCTCCCCCCCCATATGACAAGGCGTATTGGCGAACAGACTACCGCCTTTGTCATAGGGTTGGTACGTAAGATCATGAGGGTAGTGTCCAGAGTTTTTCGCACATTTGACTAGGCCGCCCTCGGACCGGCACGCTCAATTTGCCCGTCTTGCTTCCGCGGCGGCGATTTCTTCCGGGCGGGAACCCGCGTTAAGTTCGTCCAGGGCGGCCTGAGTTGCGGCCAGTTCCGCCTTCTGCAATGCGACCTGCTTCTCCAAGTCGCTGGTGTCAAGGCGCGCGATAAGGTCTTCCTTCTTTATCGTCTGGCCTTCATCGACCGGGCGCTCGACGACCCGCCCCGGTATCTTGAAACTCGCCTCTACGTCCGTAACCTCTATGTTGCCCGAGACGCGAATTATATTAGGGTTGCGGTAGGTTGTCTGCGTGATGACGACATAACCGGCGACCGCCGCGACTATGACCGCCAATAACACTATTATCAACCTCTTCTTGCTTTTCATCGCCTGCCATCCTTGCGAATTTGCATTTCCGGATATGGCGCGGCAATTATTATACCACCCCGCGCGGCGAAGCAAAATTTATATTGACTTCACAGCAGGGTTCAGGTATATTGCCGCGCTTCAAGTGGCCAGCCGGAAACGCCTTGCAGGCGCTGAAGCGTCGGCATAACGTCTTCCGACCGCCACACGACGTCTCATCGTCCGGCATGATGCTCATAGATATCCTGACGATATTTCCGGCGATGTTCCCGGCGGTGCTTGACACAAGCATCATCAAAATCGCCCGGCGGAAGGGCGTGGCGGACATCCGGCTGCGCGACATCCGGGATTACTCCACGGACAGGCATCGCAAGACGGACGACACGCCGTACGGCGGCGGGCCGGGGATGGTGATGACGTGCGACCCGGTGTTCCGCGCGGTGGAGGCGGTAAGGGCCGGCGACGGGAGGGAGTCGCATCTCGTGATGCTTACCCCCCAGGGCCGGACGTTCACCCAGAAGGTCGCGCGCGAACTCGCGGCGAAGAGCGGGCTGATTCTCCTGTGCGGGCGGTACGAAGGCTTCGACGAGCGCATAAGGACGGGGTTGAAGCCGGATGAAATTTCCATCGGCGACTACGTGCTGAGCGGCGGCGAGATCGCCGCGATGGTCGTGGTTGACGCGGTGGTGAGGCTCCTGCCGGGCGCGCTCGGATGCGGCGCATCGGCGGAGAACGAATCGTTTGAAGACGGCTGCCTGGACTACCCGCATTACACAAGGCCGCCGGAGTACCGGGGAATGAAAGCGCCCGAAGTCCTGCTCTCAGGCAATCACGCGGAAATCGAAAAATGGCGCACCGAGCAGGCGCGCAAATTGACCCGTGAACGAAGGCCGGACCTCTCAAAGGGAAAGCGGCGCGGAAAGGCCGGTCTCGACACCAAACAACAAGAGACGGACTGAACCACAATCGTCCCCGCAAAAGCAGTGAGGCGCACCATGGATATCGTACAAGAGATCGAAAAGCAGTATCTGAAGAAAGAGGTCCCGGAGTTCAACGTCGGCGACACGGTGGACGTGCACGTAAAAATCAAGGAAGGCGACAAGGAGCGCGTGCAGATTTTCACCGGCACCGTCATCGCCCGCAAGGGAAGCGGTATCCGTGAGAGCTTTACGGTCCGCCGCATGGTCGGCTCGGAGGGCGTGGAGAGGTCCTTCCCGCTGCACTCGCCCGTAATCGACAAGATCATCGTGAAGCGCGGCGGAAAGGTCCGCAGGGCGAAACTCTACTACCTGCGCGGGCTTGTCGGCAAGAGCACCAAGGTAAAGGAGCGCCTCGCCGCCGGCACAAAGGCCGCAAAGAAGGCCGTGCGCAAGGCGAGGAAAATCAAAATCCCCGCGGAGTAAACTTAGTCATCTAGTCATCTGGACATCTCGACATCTGGATGTCCAAATGACCGGTTCAGCCGTGACTCAAGACGCCAAAACCATCGGAGACCTGGGGGAAAGACTCGCGATCTCATACCTCAAGAGGCGCGGGTACAGAATACTCGCGCGGAACTACTCCACCGATTCCGGCGAGGTGGACATCATCGCGTTCGACCACGGCATCCTCGCGTTCGTTGAGGTCAAAACACGCACAAGCGCGGAATTCGGCCCGCCCGAAGCCGCCATCACGCCGCACAAGATGCAGCAGATTTCCCGCGTCGCGCGGCAGTACGCCTCGCACTTCCGCCTCTTTGACACCTCCTGGCGCTACGATTGCGTTTTCATCATGATGCAAAAACCTGCGCCGCCCAAGGGCCTCAAGCGCATCCTCGGCGCAATCTTCCCGTTCCTCATCCGCCCCAAGGCCGAAATCCAACTCATCCAGAACGCCTTCACCGACAAATAATTCCTCACCACAGAGAACACGGAGCGCCACAGAGAACCCGCTGGCAATCTACCACAAAGCCTTGCCACAAAAAAACAAGGCGCGCATTTCTGCGCGCCTGTGCTTTTTTGATTCTTGGTTTTTATTGCTCTTCTTTCATCCTTCCATCTGCTCAACTTTCAAAAATAACGGCCGCATGGCAAACGCTCCGATGCCCAGTACAAAGAAACCAAGGAGCCACAGCGTATTGGGTTCTGGTACGACTACGTCGCCCGCGGTTGTTATGTGGACATTGTCGATATAACACTCGCCGGATGCTGTCAACGTCCAGGGATCAGGCGGGTCGTCATACGCATTTGATGAAAGAGACGGCGTGACCACGTATACTGTGAAATATATGTTGACAATAAAGTTGTCCATTCCGGCATACGGTGAAATGTCAATCGTTTCCGAACCCGCGGCACCCGGGGAGCCAGTGCTGGCGGGAGGATAACCCAACGAATGCCACATCAAATTACCCCAGATATCACTGCCGAGGTCGCCAACGAGAATTGTCGGTAAGCCCGCCGACTCCGATGGCACATACCAGTCAAAGTCCAATGTCAAGGCGTTCGCGGGTAGGGTCACGGGCAGACTTCGTGTGTAAACCCCGTACTCGACACGCGTACTATCTGTCACTCCGCAGCCGGATGGAATCCAACACCACCCATACTCATTCCCCACACACCACCATTGCCCTACAACATCGAGATTAGCAGTCAAGTGTAAACTATACAAACCGTCAGTAGCCCACTCGGTGCTCTGTCCCAAACCAGCACAATTGGGGTAGGTATACGTGCCGCCCCACTGAGTAGGATACTGGTGGAAAAACCCACCGATTTGGGGGCTTGACCATCCAACAATAGATGGTTCTGAGGTGTCTTCGAAACTCCCGTTGACTATCTGGGTTGCGCCCGCGCCAAGGGATATGCCGAATACGAATGCAATGACAAGAAATGCCGTGAAAAAAGCGTGCTTTGACCACCACATATTCTGTTCCTCCATAAACATTAGCGACCAACACCGAAGACAGATTACGCATCCAGACCTATATAGCAAAAAAGCCGCCCCCGCCTTAAGGCAGGATGCGACCATTGCGATGCGAGTCTAGTATCTGGACCATATACACCAATATCATCCACTCCGTAGATTCTCATTTTATTAATGATTATAGCACGATCCGAACGTTTGTCAAGATGAAAAACGACGTGAAGGCACAAAGATTTAATGGGCGAACCTAAAATACTTTCTTGGTGTCTTTGTGTCTTGGTGGTGAGAGAATCATGCCCGCGGGTGAGCCTTGTCATAGACTTTTTTCAGGCGTTCGTGCGTCACGTGGGTGTAGATTTGCGTGGTGGAGAGGCTTGCGTGGCCGAGCAGTTCCTGCACGCTGCGCAGGTCCGCGCCGGCGTTGAGCATGTGCGTGGCGAAGGAGTGGCGCAGAGTGTGCGGGCCGATTTTTTTCGCAAGGCCGGAGATGAGCGCGTATTTCTCGATGAGCCGCTCGATGCCCCGCGCGCTGAGCCGCCCGCCGCCTTTGTTGAGGAACAGCGCGCCGCCCTGAATTCCCTTCCCGCTAAAATGCGCCTCACGAATCGCGAGATAATCGTCGAGCGCCTTCATCGCGTACTTCCCCAGCGGCGCGAGGCGCTCCTTGCGTCCCTTGCCGAGAACGCGCACGATGCCCCCGCGGTGGTCGATGTCGCGCACGTCCATCCCGGCCGCCTCGCTCACGCGCATGCCGGTGCTGTATAGCGTTTCAAGGATGGCGCGGTCACGCAGTCCGGCGAAGCCGTCCGCCGGCGGCGACTCCAGCAGGCGCGCGACTTCCTGAACGTCCAGGAACGACGGGAGCGTCCTATCAAGTTTCGGCGAGCGAAGGACAGAGGCCGGGTTCGACTTAACGTGTTTCCTGCGGCAGAGGTATTTGTAAAGGGCGCGGACGGAAGCGAGTTTGCGGGCGGCTGAGCGCTTTGTGCAGCCGGCCTCCTTCAGTTTCGCAAGGAATGTTCGCACGCGGACGGGGCTGACGGCCTTGAGGTCCGCGTCATTCTTGATTTCCAGCAATGCAACGAATTGCGCGAGGTCGCTCCGGTACGCCCGGACGGTATGAGGCGAGGCGTCACGCTCATACTGGAGCGATTCGAGGAACTTTTCGATGAGTTTCGTCATTGCATGACAGGTCCGACGCGTCTGACATGTCCGACTTGTCCGACCTCAAGCCTCTAAATTCCCAGAGATGTTTTTGTGAAGAGCGACTGGAAGTTGACGCCCTTCGCGGCGAAGGCTTCCCTGCCGCCTTCTTCGCGGTCGATGACCGCGATGACGCCGAGCACGTTCAGCCCCATCTTCCCGAGAGTTTCTACAGCATCCAGCGCCGCGCCGCCGGTGGTGACGACGTCCTCGACGAGCATTACCTTTTCGCCGGGCTTCCACTCGCCTTCGACGAGTTTCTGCGTGCCGTAACCCTTCTCCGCTTTGCGGACGATTATCGCGGGGATGCCGGTCTTGAGCGAGAGCGCCGTGGCGAGCGTTACCGCCCCGAGCACGGTCCCGCCGATCCGCTGCGTTTCCTTCGGGAGGACTTTCGCCATCTCGTCGGCGATCGCGCCGAGGATTTGGGGCTTTGTGCCGAAGAGGTATTTGTCCAGATAGTACTTGCTGCGCTTGCCGCTGCGCAGGACGAAGTCGCCTTCAAGATACGCGGCCTTGAGGATTGCCTTTCCGAGTTCCTGTTTCGTCATTTGGTTCTCCCATGTCTCAGGGGGGCCGATGTCGCACTCCAGTTCGCGGAGCACCTCCTCGTAAAATGCGTCCATGAAATCGGCCCTCCGCCTTATTTCCCGCTTCGTAAATTCAAACAGCGCCCAGCCCTCGTAATTCGACTCCCATTCGTCCTTGACGCTCTGGTACCACTCCCACGACTCGCGCAGGGTCGAGCGGCGGTGCGCGCTGTAATGAAGATTGCGCCAGATGAAATTCGTGCCGATGCGGTCGATGAGGTCCGCGTCATGGATTATCTCCGTCTCCGCGTTGACGGGGCGGTTGTGGAACTTCACCATCAACGCGACCTTTTCCAGTTGGTCGCCGCCGAGGACGCCGGCGAGTTCACGCGTCACGAAATCGCTGCCCGCATCGCAGTGGTTCTGGCCCGCGAACTCGCGGCCGACGTCATGGAAAAGCGCCGCGATGAGCATGCTCTCGCGGTCGATTGTCCTGCCGGCCAGTTCCGGGCTGCCGGCGATGCGCTCGGCCAGCCGCATGACGCGCCTGCCGTGCTCCAGCGTGTAACCGATGCCGCCCTCGGGCCGGTAACGCTCGCCCATGAAGCGGTCGGCGATTTCCACGGCCGCTTTGATTTTGTCCGTCGTGATTTTGCTCTCTGCCGGCTTCATGCGCGATAGTATGTCGGAACTCGCCGCGCCTGTCAAGGCGCTCGGCTTGACGGGCGGCGAGGGAAGAAATATAATCGGGGTGTTACATTTCGGAGGGCGCGGTGATTCTCTTCTCGGTTACATTTGTCCTGTCCATCGGATTTCTTGAAACGGTGGGGCTGGTCGTCCTCATCGCGCTGGGAATTGTTGTCGCGGCGTTCGCGTGGTCCGTCGCTTGGGCGTTCGCGGGGTCAAAAGGGGCCGTCGTGCCGCTGCCGGGGCCGACGCTCGCGTTCATGGAATTCTTCCGGCCGCTGATGCTCGGGATTTTCGCGCGCGACCCCGACCGGTTCAACCGCGTTTGCGTAACGCTCTACAACCGCATCCGCCTCGCGGCGTACAGCGCGGTCCCGCTTGAGAAGCGAATCGTGCTACTTCCGCAGTGCCTCCGCCACACAGACTGTCCCGCGCCGATAAGCAGCACCGAGGGAATCATGTGCAAAGAGTGCGGCAAGTGCATCGTCTGCAAAATACGCGGCATCGACCGACGCATTGCCGTGTTCATAAGCCCCGGCGGGACGCTGGCGAAAAGGATTCTGGAGTCGCACCGGCCCGGCGCGGTGCTTGGGGTCGCCTGTCCCACCGAATTGGTGGAGGGCCTTCGCGCGACGACGACGGCGCGAATTCCCTCGCAGGGCGTGCCTTTGGGGAAGACCGGATGCGTGGCGACGGAAGTGGATTTCGAGGTAGTGAAGGAACACCTGCTGGCGGGGGTGAGGTCGGACAGGTCGGACTAGCCGGACGAGACACCTCAAGCCTTCTTCTCCGGGACCGGATCGTAGCCGCGCCCGCCGAATGGATTGCACCTGAGGACGCGCCACACGCCAAGAGCAGCCCCCTTTATCACGCCGCGAGTTTTCACCGCCTCGATGAAGTACTCCGAACAGGTGGGCATGTAGCGGCATTTGCCGCCGCCGAACAGCGGAGAAAATGCGTACTGGTAAATCCGGATGATGCTAATCAACAGGCTCTTCATTGAATCTCTTCGCGGCCTTGGGCGCGAGGCGCTTGAGGCTTTCAATAACGCCGGCGAGGTTCATCTCGCGCCAGTCCTTGCGCGGTACGACGACGATGTCCAGCCCGGCCTGAATCTCGTGCTTCGCCAGCCGGAACCCTTCGCGGAAGATGCGCTTCAGGCGGTTGCGCTGGACGGCGCCGCCCCATTTCCTGCTCACCGCGCAGCCGATGCGCGAGAAGGCAAGGTTGTTGGGCAGGACGAAAACGAGAATGTTCCTGTCCGCCGCGGTCATGCCTCCGGAAAGCACGCGCTCGAACTCGCGGTTGGTCTTCAGCCGCTCCTGCTTCCGTAATGTTGCCCTTTGTTTATTCAAAGTCATGAATACCGTGTGAGAAACCGGCTCTAATCCCGTTGCTCTATATCGAGGGTTTGGAGGACTTCGACGAGGCGGTCGATGTCTTCGTGAGTGTGCGGCGCGGTTATGTTGACGCGCAGGCGCGCGGTGTCTTCGGGCACTGTTGGCGGACGGATGGCGGGAATGAATAGCCCGCTGTCGGCGAGTTTTTTCGACGCCGCAATCGCGTTCTCCGCGGAACCGAGCATTATCGGCACAATCTGGCTTTCGGTGCAAAGCGGCCTGATGCCGGCGGCGCGCAGTCGGCTGATGAAATAGTTCACGTTGTCCCACAGTTTCTCGCGCAACTGCGGCGAAGCGATGATTATGTCGAGCGCCTTTTCCGCGGCGGCGATGACGCCCGCGGGCGGCGCGGTGGTGTAGATAAAGGAGCGCGCGCGGTTGCGCAAAAAGTCGATGAAGTCCGCCCTTCCCGCGGCGAACCCACCGAGCGCGCCGATGGCCTTGCTGAGCGTGCCGGTGATGAAATCCACCTGGCCCTTGAGGTCGAAGTGTTCCGTTACTCCGCGGCCTTCGCGCCCGAAAACGCCGGTGCCGTGGGCGTCGTCAACAAACGTGTACGCGCCGTGCTCGCGCGCGAGCGACGTGATTTCGCGCAGCGGCGCAAGGTCCCCATCCATGCTGAAAAGCCCGTCGGTGAGCACAAGCCGCTTTTCGATGAGACTGTATTCGTCGAGCGCTTCGTTGAGGCGTTCCATGTTTTTATGCGGATATATGACGACGGTCGCGCCGGTCATCTTGCAGGCGTCAACGATGCTGGCGTGGTTGAGTTCGTCGGAGATGACGACGTCGTCTTCGTCGACGAGCGAGGAAAGGACGCCGATGTTCGCCATGTATCCGGTCGGGAATATGAGCGCGTCCTCACAGCCCTTGAACTGGGCGAGTTTGCGTTCGAGCGAGCGGTGGAATTCCATTGTGCCCTGAAGGATGCGCGAGGATGCCGTGCCCGCGCCGTAGCGGACCGTGGCCTCGACCGCGGCCTTGATAACGTCCGGGTTCTGGGAAAGGCCGAGGTAGTCGTTTGAGGCGAAACTTATGAGTTCCTTGCCTTCGACGACGACGCGAGTGCCGTGGCGTTCGGTGACGGTGTAGGGCTGGCGGTAGAGGTTCCGCGCCAGGAGGTCGTTCAGTTGGTCGCTGATGAATTCCACGGCTGAATCCGGAAAAGGTGGAAAGTAGTTAAGCGTTCGGGGTCAAATCCCAATCTACGAGCTTGGCCGCTTCGCGTCCCTCGCTCCGTAATTGGGATTCGACCCGGAGGGAGAAGTTTACCGGACGGGGCGGAGGGTGTCAAGGACGCATGCTGACGGTGTTAAACCACGGCGGTTCTGCTACAACGGCATGCCGATGATGACGGCCTCGAAGACGATGCGGCCGTTGACGATGCCCTGCGTTTGGAAGGTGGACCTGCGCGATTTGAGTTCCACGTTTTTCGCGATGACGATGAACTTGTCACCGGGGCTGACCGTGCCGCGGAATTTCACGTCGGTCATTCCCCCGAATCCGACGAAATGCTCCTCCCCCGGCGGAAGCGTGCGGGTGTAGTAAAACGAGCAGAGTTGCGCGGCGGCTTCGCACATGATGACGCCGGGCATGAGCGGGCGCCCGGGGATGTGGCCGCTAATCCAGAACTCCTTGTCGGTGATGTCCTTGAACCCGATGATGTAGCCTTCTTCCGGGGCGAACTTGACGATGCCGGTCAGTTGCTCCATTTCGTAACGCTGCGGGTTCGCCTTTCTTATCTCTTCGATGCCGATTTCGACGCGGTTGAGGTCAATCCCGTCAAGGTCAACAAGAAATTTCGGCGGCATTTCTATTCTCCGTTATCTTGCGTCAGGTGCGAAAATCATCAAAGAACGGATTGAAAAGTCTTTCCACTCCGACCGTCGAGCGCGGGCCGTGGCCGGGGTTTACGGAGACCTGGTCGCCGACGGTCAGGACTTTGCTCCAGAGCGCCTGGGCCTGTTCGAGGAACTTCTCGCGATTGTCGGTCCCGCCCACGGAGCCGGAGAACAGCGCGTCGCCGGTGAAGACCGCCTCCTCCATGAACAGCGTCACGCCGCCCGGCGTGTGGCCGGGGGTGCCGATGACGAAGCCCTGCATGTCGCCCAGTTCGATGAGGTCGTCCTCCTCTATCTCCTCGAAGTTTTCGCCCGTGTAGCCTTCGCCCGCGCCGACGAGTACTTTGCAGTTGTAGAGTTTCTGGGCCTCGGCTGCGCCGCCCGTGTGGTCGGAGTGGGCGTGGGTGAGGAAGATGCAGGTGACAACGAGTTTATTTACGGAGATGTAGTCCGCGATCTCCGGCATCCACTCGCCGGGATCGATTATCATCGCCTGTTTCGTATTGGGGCACGCAGCGACGTAGCAGTTCGTGTAGTCGTCCTTTACGCTGAATCGCTTCAGTATCATCGTTCGAGTCCTCTGCATTCCGCGAAGTCCGCGCCTTCGGCTCCGGCGTTGGCCATGTTGACGTTTTCGAAAAGGGCCGCCTTAAATTTGGCGCGTTCCATGATGGCCTCCCGCAGGTCGCATTCGACAAGATGCGCGTTGGAGAAGTCGGCCTCGCGGATTATCGCCTTCACAAGGCTGCACTCGTCAAGGGTGGCCTCGCGGAAGATCGCGCCGGCCGGCCGGGCGAGGGTGAAATCCACCTTCTGCAGGTTCGCGGTGTGGAAGTTCGCGCCGACGAGGCTTGCCCGCGAGAGGTTGCACTCCTCAAGTTCCGCCGCCGCGAAGTTACAGCCACCCATGATTGCCGAGGTGAAGTCCGTCTGCTCGATGCGGGTCTCGGCGAGATTGGCGAAGTCGAGAAACGCCTCCACGAAACTGCACCGCTCGATGCCCGAGCCGGCGAAATCCGCGTGCGAGAGCCGCGCTCCGTCGGCGGTAACCTTGACGAGGTCCGCCCTCAGGAAGCGCGCGCCTTCGAGTTTCGCGCCCGTGAGATCAACCTTTTCGAGGAACGATTTTTCCCAGTATGTATGGGTGAGACATGCGCCGGCAAGGTCAACGCCCTTGAGGCTCACGCGCCTCAGGCACGCGCCGGCGAAATCAGCGTTCCTCAGGTCCGCGCCGTCAAGGATGACATTCTCAAAGTCCGCCTTGGCGAAATTCGCGCCGGCGAGCGACTTGCCGGCGTCGATGTGCTCGAACAATCCATTCTTGTACGCTTCCTTGTCCGGCGTGTGCTGCCAGCAGTGGTCCGACAGCGCAATCGCGTCGAACTTGCAGCCGGGGGCGGCGCAAAGTTGTCTTTCGGGCTTTGCTGCGTGCAACATGGTTTCTCCCGCAATACTGAAACCGCGATATACTAATGGCCTCTTCCGCCAAAGTCAAATCAATTCATCGCCGGCCGCGTCCGACGGGTCAGACGGGTCGGACTCTTTTTGTATAAGTGTTGACACGCACGCCTCATATCCGTAACATTTGCGCCTGATGATTTCCATGACGCCGGGCCGCGTCGACTCGCGGCGGTCCCGTCACCAGGGCCAGGAGGAAGCGGCACGCCATGATTACTTACGATGAAGCGCTGGGCATCGCGATCAACACCGCAGCGACGGTGCGCAAGCAGGCGGTGAGCGTCCCGGTAATCGAGGCCGTCGGCTTCGTGCTGGCAAAGGACGTCGTCTCGGACACCGACATGCCGCCATTCAACCGCGCGGTGGTTGACGGATACGCAGTGCGCGCAGAGGACGTCGCAAACACGCCCGCAGAACTGGATGTGGTCGGCGCCGTGGAAGCGGGCGAAGTCTCTCCCCTCAGGGTCGGACCGCGCCAGGCGGCGCGCATCATGGCGGGCGCATCCGTTCCGGCGGGGGCGGACACCGTGGTGAGGTTGGAGGACACCTCGAGCGGGGACGGGAAGGTCCTGGTGGAAGAGTCCCTTCCGAAGGGCGCCAGCATCGCGCGGAGGGGGGAAGACGTGCGAAAGGGCGAAGTGGTCATTCCGGCCAAGAGCCGCATAACGCCGGCGATGCTGGGCCTGCTCGGCGCGGCGGGGGCGGCACGGGTGGAAATATATCGGCCGCCTACGGCCGTCGTCATGACGACCGGCAGCGAACTTGTTGAAATCGCCAAAGCGCCCCAACCCGGTTTCGCCCGCGATGTCAACAAATTGATGCTTTCCGCCCTTTTGCGGGACATGGGAATAAAAGGCACGGAGATCGGGATCGTGCGCGATGACCTCGCGGAGTTGCGCAAGGCGGTGCGCAGGGGGCTTGAAAGCGACTTCCTGCTGGTGTCAGGCGGGGTATCCATGGGCGAGGGCGACCTCGTGCCCGAGGCGCTGGCCAGGGAGGGCGTGGAAAAAATCTTCCACAACGTCTCGCTCCGTCCCGGCAAGCCGCTCTATTTCGGGCACAAGGGCGACACGCTGGTCTTCGGCATACCCGGCAACCCGGTCTCCACCTTTGCGGTCTTTGAAATGATCATAAGGCCGGCGCTCCTGACTTTCACCGTCAACGGCCGCAACCGGCCGACCTTCATCAAGGCCACGTTCACCAGCGGCCGCGCGCGGAGCGACGCGCGCGAGCAGATGCTGCCCGGCATCCTCTCGGCGGGCGAGGGCCTGCCGACGGTAAGAACCTCGGAGTGGCACGGATCGGGCGATATGAAGGGACTTGCGCAGGCCAACTGCTTCATCAAGATTCCCGCAGGCACGAACCCGCCGGTGGACGGCGACATCGTGGAAGCCCATCCATTCGGCGCATTCCGCTGATACCGGCTAAACATGGCAGAAACAGACAAGCGCAACAGAAAAAAATCGCCCGGCAGCCTCCCGGACAACGGCACAGCCGAGAGCACGCGGATTGGCCTCATTGCAACATTTCTCATGGTGCTGGTGAGCGCCGTTCTGACTGCAATGGCGTTCCATCCAACGGCCATCCCGCTCTTCGCGTGGTTCGGGCTGGCGCCCCTGCTGATGGTCATCGCGAGAAAG
>Ga0315288_10006409_pt1 | contig 14926 bp, 17 predicted proteins | sample YL17G11_20_MG_FD_203454 | JGI IMG/M metagenome (GOLD analysis project Ga0315288, IMG submission 203454) | Sediment microbial communities from Yellowstone Lake, YNP, Wyoming, USA - YL17G11_20 | ecosystem: Environmental > Aquatic > Freshwater > Lake > Sediment | place: USA: Wyoming | collected... | reverse complement strand
CCTGGTAGGCGCCCTTGGTCTTGATCGTGTTCAGCATGGTCTCGAACTCGCGGATCAGGGACATGTCCCTGTACATCCGCACCAGTGTTTCCTTCCCGTACTTCGCTGTTTCCTTTTTCGCATTGGGGACGTACGCGTTCAGCGGAATGTCCGTGAAGCTCACCGTTCCTGGTGCGCGCACTTCGCGCGGGTCGACGACAATCGATTTCGGCATCTCTGTTCCCTCGATATGGTTGATGATGATGGCGGCCGCGGGCCTCGCCGGCCCTGCCGCGCGCTTTCCTGTTTCTCCGGTCCTGTTTCCTCGGTCCTGCTCCCGGCTTCTCTCCCGGCCGCCTATTCCTTCAGCGCCCAGACCGTGTCGCGGAGGGCCTCCGAGACCGTCGGGTGGGGGAAGACGATCTCGCGGATGTCCTTCACCCGAAGCTCCGCCTCGATCATGGCGGCGGCGCCGGCGATGATCTCGGAGGAGAACGGCCCGATCATCTGCGCGCCCAGCAGCGCCCCCGAGGCCGCATCGACGACGATCTTGCACATCCCCCGGCCCTTCTCGTTCTCGGCGACGAACCTGCCGTTGGCCCGGTGGTCCAGGGAGGCGGTCTTCACCGACCGGCCCGCGGCCCGTGCCTGCTCCTCGGACAGCCCCGCTCCCGAGACCTCGGGGTTCGTGTACACGACCCACGGGATGGCGTCGTAGCGCATCCGCTGCGGAGAGCCGAACATGTCCGCGACCGCGACCTCGCCCATGCGCGAGGCAGAGTGGGCGAGCATCGAGCGGCCGTTCACGTCCCCCGCGGCCCAGATGCCGGGGACGTTCGTGCGCATCCTCTCGTCCACACGGATGCCCTTCCTGTCGAAATCCACGCCGGCCCCCTCGAGGCCGATGCTTTCGACTATCGGGCGCCTGCCGACGGACATGAGGACAGCCTCCGCCTGGATGGACTGCTCCTTGCCCTCTTGGAGGAAACGCACGCGGTGGGCCGCCCGGTCCGCCCCGTCCGGTTCAATGGCGAGCACCTTCGCCCCGAGATGGAAGTCCACGTCGGGAAGCGATCCGCGGAGGACCTTGGCGATCGCGGGATCGAGCAGGGGAACGATCTCGGGCAGCATCTCGACGACGGAGACCTTGGTCCCGACCTGGGTGAAGTAGGAGGCGAACTCCATGCCGATGTAGCCGCCGCCGATGACGACGATGCTCTTCGGCAGTTTCTGGATCTCCAGCGCCTCTGTGCTTCCCATGGCGCGCTCGGCGCCGGGGATGGGAAGGACAACGGGCGCGGAGCCCGTCGCGATCAGGAGATTCGGGGCTGCGTACGGCTTGCCGTCGACCTCGACGGTCACGAGCCCCGCAGCGCGCGAGGCGATGCGAGCGCTGCCGGTCACGAGCTCCACGCCGTGGGTCCTGAACTGGTAGGCGATGCCCTTGCGGATGGTTTCGACGACCTTCGCCTTCCACGCCATGGCCTTGGCCAGGTCGTAGCGCGCCCCCTCGACGATCACGCCGTAGGTCTCGGAGTGCCGAGCCTGCGAGAAGAGTTTCGCCGAGTACAGCAGGGTCTTGGTGGGGATGCAGCCCTGGTTCAGGCAGACCCCGCCGAGGTGCGATTTCTCGACGACGAGGACTTTCTTTCCGAGGGCGCCAGCCCTCTCGGCGGCGACATGCCCCGCGGGCCCCCCTCCGATGATGATGAGATCGTAGCGTGCGTCAGGCATCTGCCGGTCCTATTGGGCGAGAAGCAGGTCGAGACGCGCGAGGGAGCCCGCGAGCGTCTGGAGGAAGCGCGCGCCCGGCGCGCCGTCCACCACCTGGTGGTTGATCGTGAGAGAAAGCCCGATGTGGGGCACGAAGCTCGCGGCCCCGCCCGCGTCGATGACCGGCCGGGCGACGATGGACCCCACTCCGAGGATGGCGACCTGGGGCGGGTTCAGCACGGGGGTGAAGCTCTCGATGCCCAGGCCCCCGAGGTTGGTGACCGTGAAGGTCCCCCCCTGCATCTCGTCCAGTTTGATGCCGCCTTCGCGGCAGGCCGCGGCGAGCCGGCACGCTTCCTTCGATATCGCGCGGAGACTGAGGGCATGCGCGTTCCTGATCACGGGAACCATGAGCCCGCGCGGGGTGTCGGTGGCAAAGGCCAGGTGCACGTCGGCGTACTGGCGGATCGTGTCGCCGGAGAAATGAGCGTTCACGTCCCGGTGCGCGAGGAGCGCGCGGGAGACCGCGAAGAGGACCATGTCGTTGATCGTCACCTCGCGCAGCCCCAGCGTTTCGGGGCTTTCCTTGAAGCGCCCGCGAAGGTCCAGCAGGGCGCGCGCGTCGGCAGAGGAGTTCAGCGTGAGCTGCGCGGTGGACTGCAGGGAGGCAAGCATGCGCTCGGCGATGAGCTTGCGCACGCCGGTCAACTTGATCTCGGTGACCGCGCCGGGTGCCAGCGGCGCGCCCGGGGCGGAGGCCTCCGTCGCCGGCGCCGCCGCGCGCGCGGTGCCCTGCCCCGCCACATCCGCCGCGCGAACTCTTCCGCCGATGCCTGTGCCTTCAGCTGATACCACGGCGCCCGCAGCCGCTGCGCGCGCGGCGGGCGTCAGGGGCTGTCCCTGAGCGAAGGCTGCTTCGACGTCACGCTCGATGATCCGGCCGCCCGGGCCGGTTCCCCGAAGGCCGGCGAGTGAGACGCCGCGCGAGGCAGCCAGCGCCCTTGCGCGCGGAGAGGCTGGCGGTTTTTCTCCTTCGAGCGCGTGCGCGGGGGTGGAGCCGGCAGGGGCCGTCCTCGCAGGCGCGGCCTGAGCGGGCTGTGCCGTGGGAGCTGCCTGCGCAGGCCCCGCGCCACGAGCTGGCGCTTCGACGTTCTCACCCGGCGTTCCGATCGCCGCAATCGGGGCGAGCACGGGCACATCGCTTCCCGCCTCGTGGAATATCGCGAGGAGGGTACCCTCGGCCGTGGATTCGACTTCGAAGGTCGCCTTGTCGGTCTCGACCTCGCAGATGACCTCGCCCAGACGGACCGCATCGCCGACCTTCTTTTTCCAGCTGACGATGGCGCACGTCTCGACTGACTGCCCTTGTTTCGGCATGATGACGACGGTTGCCATAGATGGATCCACAATAGTTTTGCGGAACCGAAAAGTCAAGGCGGCCCCGCGGGGGAAAGCGGCTGCTTCGCGCGACATTGCCTAAACTCTTGACTCCTGCAAGTCGAACATGGTAGTGTACACTTCTACAACAGGACAGAGGATCGATGGCCGACAGTCGGGAACTTCAAGGTTTCGAAGAAGAGTTCTCTTCGGACAAAGTCTTTTGCGCGAACTGCATTCACTGCAAGCTCATCAAGATCCCCATGGGCAATGCGAGCCAGTACGGTCTGCGCGTACGCTGCGAGGCCGGCAAGTGGCGGAAGAAGCTCGGCGAGGAGAAGATGTACAAATACTTCACCGTGATCCGCCGGACCGTCGAGCAATGCGATGCCTACGTGCCCATGGGGGACGCGGGGGTCTTCCTCAAGGAGCTGAAGCAGAACCTCCCCATCAAGGACGAGATCTACAGTGTCTAGCAGGAAGCCGGGGATGAAGATGCGCCCCGCGACAACAGCGATCCTTCTCCTCGCGTCGATCGGCGCTGTTCTGTTCGTCGCCGCCTGCCGCAGCGCCCCCCCCGTGGCGACGGAGGGTCTGTCCGCTGCGGAGATCTTCCAGCGCGCGCAGGACGCCGCTGAGAAGGGAGATTCTCTCGCCGCGATCCGCTACTACGAGGCATTCAAGGAGAAGCACCCCGACGACCGCGAGCGCGTCTCGTGGGCGTCCTACGAGATCGCCTTCCTGTATCATAAGGTGAAGAAGAACGACACGGCCCTGGTCCTGCTGGATCAGCTGCTCGCCGTGTACGCGAATGAGGGCGACGAGCTGCCCCCCGCGCCCCGCATCCTCGCCGAGAAGCTGAAGTCCAGGATCGAGCCAAAGCCCCCGCTCAAGCCCTGACGCCCGGCTTCTTTGACGCCGCAGTCGCAGCGGCGGTCCCCTCACGACTGTTCGGTTCCGCCCCTCCCCGCCGACTCGGTGATCCTCAGCAGTTTTTCCCTGTCCGTGACCCGCAGCCGGTCGCCATCCCGCGCGAGGGTCCCATCGGACAGAAGTCCCTCGAGGATCTTCCCCGCCTCCTCCAGCGGCATTTCGAATGACAGCGAGATCTCCTCGAGCGTCGCCTTGAAGGGGATGGCAGGCTCCCCGCCCGGGGTCTCCTGGAAGGCCTGCAGAAGGTGCAGGGCGATGAGCCCCCGCGCGTCCCTCCTGACAAGGTGCTGGATCTTCAGGTGCGCGGCTTGGAGCCTGCGGCAGAGCTTGTCGATGATCGTGAGGGCGATCCGCGCGTTGCGCGTGATCGTGTTGAGGAGGCCTTCCCTGTTGAAGACGAGGAGCTCGACCGAGTCGATCGCCGTGACGGTCGCGGAGCGGCGCGTGCGGCTGACAAGGGCCATCTCGCCGAAGAAATCCCCCTTCTCGAGCACCGAGATGAGATGGGGCGCGCCGGCGAAATCCTTGCTCACCCGCACTTTGCCCTTCTGGATGATGTACATCTCGTCGCCTTCCTCTCCCTCGCGGCAGATCACCGCCCCCGGAGAGTAGCTTTTCATGAAGTTCTGCAGGTTCTCGTCGGGCATCCCAGGAGAATTATAGAAGAAAACAGCGGAGGCGTAAAGCACGGTGACGCAATCGGCAGTCCTAGAGCCAGGAGGCCACCCCATGAGCCGAGCCCGCCCCGCCGCCTGGCTATCGTGCCTGCTCGTCTGCGCATCCTGCGGCCCCGTGCCCGATCCGCGCGCCGTCGTGGTCGATCTGCGGCCGCCGGGCATCCTGGCCGTGCGGACGATCGGCCCCCGGGAGATCAGCCTCGAGTTCGACGAGGAGGCGCGGGTGGCCGCGGCGAAGGTGCGCATCAGTCCCGGACTGGCGGTCGCGGAAGTCTCGGCGCCCGCGGCCCGGGTCCTCGTCAGGGCCGAAGCGCAGACGCCGGGCCGGCGCTACATCCTCGAGGCGGAAGCCGAGGATGCGCGCGGCAACAGCTGCTCTTTCATGGCGGATTTCTACGGGTTCAATCCCCGCGTCCCCCGGCTCCTGCTCAACGAGTTCACGCCGAGGGGCTCGGGGAGCCACCCGGATCTCGCGGAGCTCAAGGTGCTCTCCGACGGCGACATGGGAGGGCTCGTGCTCTACGAGGGGACCCCCGGCAGCTTCGACGATCGGCTGGTCTTCCCGTCGTTCGAGGTTCGCGGGGGGGATTTCATCGTCGTTCATTTCAAGCCTTCGGGAGACCCGAGCGAGGTGGATGAAACCTCCGACAAGGCCGTATCGGGAGGATTCGACGCCTCGGAGACCGCCTTCGATTTCTGGGCGCCCGGCGGCCAGGGGCTCGGCGGGAACAACGGGGTGCTCGCCGTCTACGAGCGGCCGGGGGGCGCGCTGATCGACGGCGTCCTGTACAGCAACCGCACCTCGCAGTCAGACGAGCGCTACAGGGGGTTCGGGTCCGAGGACATGGGCGCGCGGGCCGAAGAGCTCGTCCGCGACGGCGGGTGGAAGATCGCGGCAGAACGAGTGACGCCCGAGGATGCCTTCAACCCGGAAGGCACCACGGGAACACGCTCGATCTGCAGGTCCTCAGGCTCGGCCGACACCGACTGCAACCGGGACTGGCACATCGTGCCGACGCGCGGGGCGAGCTTCGGGGCTGACAACTGCGACGATGTGTACGTCCCCTCCCCGCAGGCCGCGAACCCCTCGAGGGCGGGGAGCGCTGCTAGAGCAGGTCCTTAATGATCTTCTCGAGCACCTGGCGGGGAACCGCTCCGACCTGCTGCTTCACCACCTGGCCGTTCTTCACGAAGAGGAGGGTAGGGATGCTCTGAATGTTGAACTTGGCGGCGAGATCGGGCTCCTGGTCCACATTGATCTTCGCCACCTTGATCTTGTCCTTGTAGACCTGCGCGAGCTCCTTCAGGACGGGGCCGATCATCCGGCAGGGGCCGCACCACTCGGCCCAGAAGTCCGCCACAACGGGGATCGTGGACTTCATGACCTCCGTCTCGAAGTTGCTCCTGGTGATCGTCATTTCCTCAGCCATGTCTCCCCCCTCCGCACAGCAATATACAGGCATTGCCCGGCCCGGGGCAACTCCTACTCCTCGCGCTCCCATTTTTTCCTGCGCCGGAAGTCCTTGAGCCGGAAGTCGCTGATCACGCCCCACACGTAAGCGAGCACCGAACCGAGGGTGCGCTTCTCCTCGGCGGAGAGGTCCGTGTAGACCCGCCTCACCCTCTCGATGATCGAGACGAGGTCGTTGAGGAAAAACGCCGCCTCCAGGATGTACTCCTTCTCCTCCCGCTCGATGGCGGCGTAGTTGCGGGGAAACTTCCGCAGCTGCGCGACCAGGCGGATGAGGAACTGGGGGACCTCGTCGCGGTCCATCGAGGACAGGTAGTGGAGCTGCGAATCGAGGTTGAGCATGTCGAGGGAGTTCATCGAGTAGCCGGTGTTGCGCAGCGCGCCGGCGAGCTCGGGCCAGTGCTCCTGCGCGAGGGTGTCCAACGCGCCGAGCAGCCGGCGCACCTCCTCGCTCGCGTCCTTGTTGAAGGGAACGTCCGGGTACTTCTCGGTCCGCTTGCGGTTCTCTTCGAGGATCTTGTCCACGATGTCCGGCGCCTTCTCGACCCCGGACCTGATGGGGCCGAGCATGATCCGCTCCTCCTCGCGTTTGATCAGCTCCTCGATCGCGCTGATCTCCGCGATGAGGAACGAGGAGATATCAAGCTTCGCGCGCAGGGCCCTGATGTACCTTCCCTCGAAGGCCTCCCGCAGCGAGCGGGGCCTGAAGTACTTGTTGACGTACTCGTCGTATTTCCTGCGGATCTTCTCGACGACGTTCGTGATCTCGCCCGGCGTCAACTTCCTGGATGGCACGCACCTTTCATATCGGAAAGGGGCCGTTTGGTCAAGGAAAGCCGTTGCTCGTAGACCGCGGGCCCGCCCGCGGATACAATCCTCTCGAGGAGGAAAGCATGACTGTGACGGTCCTTGCGGAAAACACCGTGGCCGAGGGAGGCGCGGGGCTGCGGCCCGAGCACGGGCTCTCGCTGCATATCGGGCTTGGCCACGCGAGCATCCTGTACGACGCGGGGGCATCCGGGCTCTTCGCAGACAACGCCGCCCGGATGGGCATCGACCTCGCCGCAGTCGGCCTCGCTGCGGTCTCGCACGGGCACTACGATCACGGCGGCGGCCTCATGCGCTTCCTCGAGCTGAACCAACAGGCGGTCGTGCACATGCACCGCAGGGCCGCTGACCCGCACTACGTGAAAGTGCTCTTCCGAAAGCGCAACGCCAGCATCCCCCCCGAGGTCTTTCGCCGACACCCCGACAGGATCCGCTTCATCGACGGCTTCACAGAGGCGGGCAGGGACATGTTCCTCCTGACGGATATCGGGCAGGGATACCCCTGGGTGAAGTTCAACAGGACACTTCTGATGGGGCAGGCCGGCGGGGCCGTGCCGGACACCCTCCAGCACGAGATCGTCATGGTCGTGCGGGAAGCCGATGGCCTGGTGGTGTTCACCGGTTGCGGCCACAACGGGGTTCTCAACATGGTCGATGCGGTGCGGGCGCGATTCCCCGACACGCCCATCAAGGCCGTCCTGGGCGGTTTCCACCTCGTGGGAATCCCCGGCATGAACGTCCTTGCCGAGGACGAGGCGAGCGTCCGCCAGATCGGGCGGATGCTGTTGGACCGGGGCATCGGCAGGACCTACACGGGTCACTGCACGGGCGCCAGGGCCTTCCGCGCGCTGAAGGCCGTCATGGGGAGCGCTGTGGACTGCCTCGCGACGGGCAGCCGCATCGAGATCTGAGAGCGGCTACTTCTGCCGGTCCTTCACGGCCTTCGCCAGGCGCGCTCCGTAGTCCTTGTCCGCGTTGGCGAAGTACGAGATGCTCCTCTGGATCACCTCCGGCTTGCTGACCTTGGACAGGCCGTCCGCGATGTTTGCCACCAGGCGCTGCTTCTCCTCTTCCTTCATCAGGCGGTACAGGTTGCCGGCCTGGACGAAGTCGTTGTCCTCCCTGTGGCGCTCGATGCCCTGGCTGCCCGCTGCGCCGTGGATCTCCAGGGGCTTGTACAGCGGCTCGTTGGTCTGCGCAGGGCCTCCGTAGCTGTTGGGTTCGTAGTTCTTCGCCCTGCCGCCATTGCCGTCGAACCGCATGCTGCCGTCTCGGCCGTAGTTCGCCGCCTTGGCCGCGTGAGGGCTGTTGACGGGGAGCATCGTGTGGTTGACCCCCAGCCGATACCGCTGGGTATCCGCGTACGCGAAAAGTCGGCCCTGCAGCATCTTGTCGGGGGAGGGCCCGATGCCGGGAACGTAGTTGGCGGGGTTGAAGGCCGCCTGCTCCACATCGGCGAAGTAGTTATCTGGGTTTCTGTCCAGAACGAGCCGGCCGACCTCGATGAGAGGATAGTCGGAGTACGGCCAGACCTTGGTCAGGTCGAAGGGGTTGAACCGGTAGGCGGCAGCGTCGGCTGCCGGCATGATCTGCATCTTCAGCGTCCAGGACGGGTAGTCTCCCTTCTCGATCGCTTTCATGAGGTCCCGCTGGCAGTAGTCGGGGTCGGTCCCCGCGATGCGGGCCGCCTCCGCGGAGGTGAGGCACTTGATGCCCTGGTTCGTCTTGAAGTGGTACTTGACCCAGAACGCCTCGCCCTTCGCGTTGACCCATTGGAAGGTGTGCGACCCGAAACCGTCCATGTGCCGATAACTGGCCGGGATGCCGCGGTCGCCGAACAGCCACGTGAACTGGTGGGTTGCCTCGGGGCTGTGCGAGAAGAAATCCCATGCGTTGTCGGGCTCCTGCACGTTCGTGTAGGGGTCGCGCTTCTGGGAATGGATGAAATCGGGGAACTTCAGGGGGTCGCGGATGAAGAAGATCGGAGTGTTGTTCCCCACCAGATCGTAGTTGCCCTCCTCGGTGTAGAACTTGAGAGCGAATCCCCTGGGGTCCCGCACCGTGTCGGCCGATCCTCGCTCCCCCGCGACTGTGGAGAACCGGGCGAACACCTCAGTCCTCTTCCCCTTCGGGGCGAGAAATGCCGCCTTCGTCCAGCGGGTCGCATCGGCCGTGACCTCGAAGCAGCCGAATGCCCCTGATCCTTTCGCGTGAACGACCCGCTCGGGAATCCGTTCCCTGTCGAACCGTGCGAGCTTTTCGATGAGGTGCGCGTCCTGCAGCAGGATAGGCCCGCCCGGTCCCGCGGTCTGGGAGTTCTGGTTGTCAGCAACGGGCGCTCCGCTCTCGGTCGTGAGAACCTTCTTCTCGCTCATACAAACCTCCTCCAGGTCTTTGCTTTCCCGGCGCGAGGCGCCGGAAGTTTATCAATAATCGGAACCATTCCTGTTTAAGACCACGATTCGCTTTCCTCTACCTCTCGCACTTCCTGCATGTGCCGTACAGCCGGATCTCGTGACGAGTCGCCCGCAGGCCCGTGGCCTCGCGCAGCTTCTTCGTCAGCGTCTCGTCGACGGGAACCTCGAGATCGGTCACCGATCCGCAGCTCTCGCAGATGAAATGGTAGTGGGGCAGGATCCGCGCCTCGTATCTATCGAAGGTGCTCCCGAAGTCGATCCTGTTCACGAGGCCCTGCTCGACGAGCACCCCGAGGTTGCGGTAGACGGTCCCCATGCTGAGGTCGGGGAACTCTTTGCGCAGCCGGCCGTAGATCCAGTTGGCGGTGGGATGGTTTCTTGACTTCTCAAGAATTTCGAGGATTCTGTCCCGCTGCCTGCTTCGCCGCGTCCGTGCTGCCGCCATCGATGCTCTTTCCGGTCCCCTCGCTCGAAATTATCCGATAATCGGAATGATTCCTGATAATACAACCGCTCGCCTCGATCGTCAAGGGGGAGACCTCCATGCCGACCCGAAGGGCGCGCATCTCCGGAGCGATCTGTCCGCACGCGCGCAATGGGAGTACAATCAGCCCGAGGAGGAGCGCGATGCGGTTGCGGATGCTGCGAGTCGTGATGGGGCTGCTTTTAGCCGTGTGGCTCGTCCCCTCGGCGGGAGCGCAGGCGGGCGGCGGAGCGATCCTGGTGCGGGCTGGCGTCGGGCTGGCGTCGGGCTGGACGTCATCGACCTCGGACTGGCCGGGGGCGTCGGCGCCGGGTACCGCTTCTCGGTTGGCTCCGGGACAGCGGAAGCGCTGGTGGACGTATACTACAGCCCCTACTGGGAAACCTACACTGAGGGGAGCAACACGTTCAACTACTCGACAACCTTGATCATCGTCGGCGTTCGGGCCAACTGGCTGTTCAACTACCCGTCGCAGTCCAAAGGGCTGTATGAGCTGGTGGGTACAGGGTTCTTCGTCGGCAGCTACTCCTGGGAGAACTACAACATCACGACCGACTACACGGAGGGCAACGACTACGTCGCCTCAGGAACGATCCTGAACCTGGGGCTGGGCTACGCCTTCAACCGTCGGGTCGAAGTGCGCGCCGAGGTGCCGGTGCTGGTCTTCTTCGGGGCGTACGGGTCAGCCTCAGCCGTCGCCATACCGATCACCGCGAGCGTGCTGTTCCGCTTCTGAGACCACAGCGGCGCCTTTCCGTCATTGACCCGGATTGGGCCGGGTGATAGCGTCACTTGGAGGCTTGAAGCCTCGATGCGCTGAAAGTACCTTGTTGGACCGATTCTCTGCTCGCTCGCCTGCTGGACTTTCGGCAATGGGATTGCTCCGTTGCTCCCCCTCTGCGCGATCGAGCGGGGAGCGTCTCGGGCCTCGAGCGGCCTCTTCTTCGCTTTTTCCTTCCTCTGCCTCGCCCTGGGGACCTTTGCGGCGGAGATTCTCCCGAAGACCTCCAAGCACAGGAGGCTGCTGCTTGCCGCGAGCGGCGTTCTGATCGGAGTGCTGACGTGGCTGCAGGGCAATGCCGCGAACGTTCTGCAGCTGGCGGCTGCGACGGAGCCTGCATGGTTTTTTCAGGGGTCGTCTTCGCGCAGTCCGCCACTCTCGTTGGACTCGCGGCAAAGCCCGAAGACCGCGGCGCCGCGTTCGGCATCTACGGCATGACGAGCGGTCTGGGGTCGCTGATCGGCAGCTTCGGGGTCGGATACATCGTAGACAGGTTCGGCTATCGGAGCGTCTTCGCAGGCCTCGCGTTCGTGTTCGCCCTCGTTGTGGTCGGAGGTTTCGTTTCTATCGAGCCGTCAGCCGCTCCGTCTTCTGTTTCGCGCCGCAGGCCGGGGATCGGCAGGAGCCCGGTTGGCATCGTTTTTATTCTCCTCCTCGTTGCCGAGCTTCTCGCCGCCGTCGCCAATGCGGCGGGCGTTCTGGGCCGGTCCCTCGCAATGGACGCCGGCGGGTTTGAAAAGCTCGCGATCACCCTGACCGCGTCGATCGCCGGGCTGCTGTCCCTCGGGTTCCCCGCTCTCTTGGGCTGGCTCTCGGACAGGGTCGGACGCCGCTGGATCATGGTTGTCTCCTACGCAGCCACGTGCGCGGGCCTCCTCGTCCTGGCATTCGCGCGGTCGATGTGGCAATTCTGCGCATTCGCCGTTCTGAATGCTTTTCTCAACGTTGCATGGGCCGTGGGTCCCGCCTACATCGTGGATATCGTTCCCAAGGAAGGTGTCGATCGCGGCGTTTCACTATTTCAAACGGTGTTCTGGTTCGGCAATGTCGCGGGGATGGCATGCGTCGGGTTCGCATTCGCCAGGCTCGGGCTGGCGATCCCGCTCTTCATCGCGTGTCTTTTCCCCGCGGCGGGAGCCGTCCTGCTCCTATTTGCCCGGGAGAATACCCGACGAGCGGAGAACGCGGGCGGTCTTCCCTGACGGGGAAGGCCGCCCGAACCCACTGCGGAGTCTCGCCTCAGAACGACGACGCCTCCTTGAGCTCGCCTTCCTCCTCCTTCTGGTCCTCAGGCGAGGTCCCCTCGGCCTTCTCCTCGCCCTCCTTCGCGCCGTCGCCGTCCTTGTTGTGGGTCTTGCCGTCCGCATCCGTCCAGCGGTCCTGCTTCAGCCTGCCCACCACGCGCACGCCCCGGCCCTCTTGCAGTGACTCCCCGCAGACCTCCGCCAGGCGCGTCCAGCGGGAGACGTCGAAGTAGGAGACCTCCTTCTGCGTCTCCTCCTCCTGCTTGAAGAAGCGGTTGCAGGCCACCGAGAACTTGCACACAGCCGTGCCCTTCGGCGTGCAGCTGAGCTCAGCATCTTACACACAGCAGGATCACTCCTTACTGCTTCTGAACCACTATACCTGTCGAACGGATGTCCTTGAGCTCCGCCGCCAGTTTGACCCGCAGCATCCTCCCTGCGTATCTTCAAGGAAGACGCGCAGCGCGAGTGCGCGTCCGAAGCGCACCGGGCGTCCTGATGGAGGATTAAATGGCTGTACGATCGTCTTCTGCCGTGTGGAAGGGCACCCTCAAGCAGGGCTCCGGCTCCATGAAACTGGGAAGCGGCACCTGGCAGGGGCCCTTCACCTTCGCGTCACGCTTCGAGTCGGGCAAGGGTACGAACCCCGAGGAGTTGATCGGCGCGGCGCACGCCGGCTGCTACTCCATGTTCCTCTCCGCCCTGCTCTCCGATGCTGGGTTTCCCCCGACACGTGTTAGCACCGCGGCGACGGTCCACCTGGATGACGGCCCAACGATTGCCCTGATCGAGCTGAACACGGAAGCCGTGGTGCCGGGGATGAAGGCGGACGCATTTCAGCAGCACGCCGAAAAGGCGAAGAAGGAGTGCCCGGTCTCCAAGGCACTTGCAGGTCCGAAGATCAGCCTGAAGGCGACGCTGGTCGCCTGACAAGCAGCGGCTGCCCCGGGCCGGGGCAGCCACGCACCAGGGGCGCGAGGGCCCGCGGTCAGGAGGCCTCAGCCAGCTCCTCTTTCTTCTGCCCGGCTTCCTGTCCCTCCTCCCTGATCTCTTCCCCCTCCTGCTTCTTGAGCTGCGGCTTGAACTCCACGGCTCCGCGACGATTTCAATCCTCGAGCTCGGCTTGCCGTCGGGATCGGTCTAGCGGTCCTGCTTGAGCCGGCCCACCACGCGTACCCCACGGCCCTATTGTAGTGATTCCTCGCAGACCTCGGCCAGGCGCGTCCAGCAGGAGACGTCGAAGAACGAGACCTCCTTCTCTGTCTCTTCCTCCTGCTTGAAGAATCGGTTGTAGGCCACTGAGAACTTGCACACCGCCGTGCCTTTCTGGGTGTAGGAGAGCTCAGACAATATGATGTGACCTCCGTACTTGATATAACGTGGATTAGCCCGCTGGCGGGTTACCACACTCAAGACTTTGCGGAGGTCACTATGGAAACTGTATTCTATGTCGGAATGGATGTCCACAAAGACTCCATCCAAGTCGCCGTCCTCAAAGACGGTTGCGCGCGTTGCGAAATCGAACGACGCCTGGCCTACGATTTCAAGAAGGTGCGCAAGGTATTCAGGTCCCTTCAACGCAAGGGAACCGTCTTGGCCGCCTACGAAGCCGGGAGCATGGGATTCGATCTCGCCCGTCTGCTGTCGGAGATGACGATCCAGTGTATCGTTGCTTCACCCGGCAAGATCGCTCGTAAACCCGGGGATCGGGTAAAGACCGACCGACGCGATGCACTGATGATCGCCCGCCTTCTCAGGAGCACAGAGCTGGAGGCGGTACACGTCCCTACCCGTGAAGATGAAGCGGTGAGGGACTACCTGAGAGCGCGGGCTGACCTGAAGCTCGACTACACTCGTAGCAAGCAGCGGCTCTCGAAGTTTCTTCTTCGTCATGGCTATCTGTATGAGGGGAGCCTCTGGACACTGCGCCACATGGAGTGGATGAAGAGCATCGAGTTCAGCTTGCCCATGTTGGCCGACACCTTCGCACGCTACATGGAGACCCTTCTCACGCAGAAGGAGCGGCTACGAGGGATGGATACGCAGATCGAAGCGTTAGCCACCGGCGCACGCTACAGTGAGGGGGTTGCGAGGCTACGGTGTTTGAAAGGAATCGACTACCTGACGGCGCTGAGCCTGATCTGCGAGGTGGGGGACTTCCGCCGATTCGAGAGAGCCGAGCAGTTCATGGGGTTTCTGGGAATCGTGCCCGGGGAGCGCTCCAGCGGACCCAAACGACGGCAAGGAGGGATCACCAAGGCGGGCAACGTCCACCTGCGCAAACTGCTGGTAGAAGCCTCCTGGCATTACCGCTATCACAGCTGTGCGAGCAAGAGTCTGATCGAGCGACGTGCGGGACAGAAGCCGGAGGTTATCGCGTATGCCGAGCGGGCCAGGGAGAGGCTGCAGAACAAGTTCGCGCGTCTCGTCCATGGGAAGTTCAAGAAGAGCCAAGTCGCCGTCACCGCAGTAGCCCGGGAACTCGCCGGCTTCGTGTGGGGCCTCATGGTAGGAAAAGTCGCTTGACTATCCTCAGTGCGTAAGGGAGAGCCTTCGGGTACGGAGATGGGGAGAGAACGCCGCACGCTAAAGGAGAATCCTCGACGATACTGTAAGGCACCTCGCTTCGGGGTGATCCTTGTGCTCAGAGTGAGGAAGCTCCCGATGGATCCAATGTCATGCGGTAACCAATACGCGAATATTAGTCTGATCAATCGTCGCGGTTTCGGCTCTCTCCCCTTCCCTGTACCCGGAGGATAGTATAAGATAAAAGGAAGAGAAGGTTCGCGTAGGGTACGTCGGTCACATCATATTAGTATCTTACACACCGTAGGATCACTCTAAGGAAGGACGGGGCCCGCTCTGGCAACTACGACAGGCACCCCGTGACAACCGAAGGGAGGTAAGAGGACGTCGATTTGCACCTTCACCGTCCCGGAGGGGAACTCTTTCCTCTCAATCGCGTGGAGCAGATCGAGGTGGCAGCAGTCAAGACTCTCTCCGGCTATTTGGGCGGCTTCCT
>Ga0315288_10006408_pt1 | contig 14929 bp, 15 predicted proteins | sample YL17G11_20_MG_FD_203454 | JGI IMG/M metagenome (GOLD analysis project Ga0315288, IMG submission 203454) | Sediment microbial communities from Yellowstone Lake, YNP, Wyoming, USA - YL17G11_20 | ecosystem: Environmental > Aquatic > Freshwater > Lake > Sediment | place: USA: Wyoming | collected... | reverse complement strand
ATATCCGGACCTACAACCTGCCGTCCGATAAACTGTCGGACAAAGACGTGGAAGCGCTGAACGCCATACTCACCGACCCGAGGTTTGCCACCGAGTACTGGAAGAAACAGATCAACCTGCAGCTGGATATGGGGCTGAAATCCGAACAGCAGGCGTTTGCCGCACGCGGGCTGGACTTTGTGACAAATAAATATTTACCGCAGCGATTGAGCGAGATGGGAATAATTTAGGATAATGATCAGGAATTATGAACGTTAACGACATGTACATAACCGGGGAATACCTGAAACATAATCCTACATGGGATGTTGAAGACTCAGCCTGGAAGGCGGAGCACATCTACCGTCTTATCCAAAAGCACGAGTTAAAACCCGGCACAATCTGTGAAGTTGGATGTGGATGTGGTGAAATTCTGCGCCAGCTCCAGAACAGGATGCCTAAAATGTGTTTGTTTACCGGTTATGAAATCTCCCCCCAAGCCAATAATCTCTGTCGTCAGCGGGAAAATGAGAGGCTCCGTTTCGAGCTTAAAGATTTCACCTCTGATATTGATTGTACTTGCGATCTTATCTTATTGATCGACTTGATTGAACATCTTGAAGATTATTTCCAGTTTTTACGGTCTATCAAAGAAAAAAGCCACTATATAATTTTACACATTCCGCTTGAGATGTTTGCACTATCGGCTCTTTATCCCCAATTTCTGCTCGGACAAAGAAAAAAAGTGGGGCATCTCCATTATTTCTCAAAAGAGACCGCACTCCAGATGCTGAGGGATTTGGGGTATGAAATCCTTGATTATTCCTACACCGCCGGATATGCATTACCCCGGGATTATGGATTGAAGGACAAACTTTTAAAAATCCCGAGATGGTTATTTTTCCCTGTCAGCAATGATCTTACGGTAAGAGTATTTGGCGGCTATTCACTGCTTGTGCTGGTAAAATAATATGCAGACGAAAACTTCTGGATTTGTAGGAAAAACGGCTTTGTTGAAACCCTCAGTTTAAAGCCCATATATCCTCGGGTTGCAGCCGAGAAACATACGGGATTATAATTTGCTGTCGGATAAATAATCTGATACGGATAATGTGGCGTTGAATGCGGAGATGACCGATCCCCGGTTTGCGACTGAATATTGGAAAAAGCAGATCAATTTGCAGCTGGAGATGGGGCTGAAATCCGAACAGCAGGCGTTTGCCGCACGCGGGCTGGATTTTGTGACAAATATCTATCTGCCGGAGAGGCTAAGTGAAATGGAAGTGATTTGATGGGGTATATTCATTTATTGGGAAAAAACTAAAGATATTCCCTTACTCCCCATCAATCAGTATTTTCAATGAATCTAACTCAAAACTAATGTAACCCCCAATGGAAGAGGTAGAATGAACCTAACTAATCCCGTTCTATCCGCACAATTCGATCCTAACAATAATCTCCTCGATAAAACACTGCTTATTATAACCCCTGATTTTCCGGACAAAAACAACGACTATATCGGTTCAATATTTGTTAAAAATCAATTAGACTCTTTAAAAGAATATTTTAAAAAAATCATTGTTATTGCTCCGGTATTTTATAGTGGGGGAATAATCCCAAACGATCGGTATTGTGAAAATTATGCCTATGATAATATCACCGTCTATTTTCCCCGGTGCTTATTTATCCCTCGTTGTGTTTTAATTCCACTAATAAATAATTCAAATAAACTTTTTTTTGATACCCGTTTATCCGCTATATTAAATCTTATAATACGTGAACACCTTGAGTTCGATCTTATTCATGCCCATTTTACGTGGCCATCGACCTATATTGCGGTTAAACTAAAAGAAAAATATCACGTGCCCGTAGTAGCGACAATCCATGAAGATTCAGGATGGCTTGAGGAAGAGATTGCCATGAACAATGTTCGCCTTTTATCTGCATGGCGGAATGCGGATGCACTGATACGGGTGAACCAAAAGGAATTACCCCTCTTGAAACAATTTAATGCCAATGTATTTTTTGTTCCTAATGGTTTTTCCCTCCAGTTTAAACAGCTTGATAAAAATGAATGCAGATCCCGATTAAAAATTCCTCCTGGAAAGAAAGTGATCTTTAGTATTGGCGATCTTATTGAGCGGAAAGGTTTTGCATTTCTTATTGATGCGATGGGCATAATCCGTGATAAACGGGATGATGTGATTTGCTTTATTGGTGGAAAAGGACCCGAAGAAAAAAAACTCCTCTGCCAGATTCATGAAAAAACAATGGAGGATTCCATCATACTTCTTGGTTTTATTCCTGATCCGATGGTCCCTATCTGGATGAATAGTGCAGATTTGTTTGTTCTTCCAAGCATTCTTGAGAGTTTTGGAATCGTGCAAATTGAAGCGCTTGCGTGTGGTATACCAGTGATAGCTACGTATAATGTGGGAAGCAGGGAAATAATTGGTTCTGACGATATTGGACTATTATGTGAAACAGCCAATTCAGAATCTCTGGCTGATGCAATTATCCGTGGTTTGAATAAACCATGGAACGCCCAAAGAATTCTTGATTATTCAATACAGTTTTCATGGGAAATGGTTGTTAAGTCAATAATCCCAATATATTCACAGATTTTGAGGAATGAAAAGACCCACGATTTTTAGACAACATACCTTCAACTATTTTATCTAAATTCTCTTTCCAAAACGATAAGTATGAAAATAAAAAAATCGGGCTCTGTAGAAATCCTATTCTAAAACAAAAATTACCGACGACCGAAAGATCTAAGGTACAGCGTCTCCTTACCTTGTTATGCACACAAAATGTAAGGAGACAAAATAGTGTCAGCAAACCGGTATATCAGGTTTGTTGAATTGTCCTCCGGACTGATCAGAGATTCCAGAATTCCTCTCTTCTCATCCAAATTCTCAAAAAAGACCTATACGCAGCACCAGTTACTCATCCTTCTTCTCCTGAAAGAGTACCTTGCTGAAGATTACCGGGATACGGTTGAACTCACCGAGATTATGGATTCTCTCAGAAAGAAGATACACCTCGATGAAGTACCTCATTTCACCACGATCCAGAAGTTCTGTCAACGGATTAAATCGTTCACTTTCACCCGGTTACTCAACCGGCTCATGAAATTGTTCTACGACTGGGGCGAGAGAATCCCCTGTACCGCTATCGATTCATCCGGGTTCACCAGCTCCTATGCCAGCCACTACTATTCATGGAGAACACGGCAAATCAAAGATTTGCCTGTCAGGAAAATGCTTACGCATTTTCCGTGCCGGTAAGACCAGAAAACGGTTCCTGAAAACCTCAATTTCCGTTGATACTTCGCACCAGATTATCACCGGTCTGAAGATCTCCCAACACCCGATCCATGATATCCCTCACGCTGAAAAACTTCTGAAACAATGTCACAGAACCAGAAAGTCCGACCTCTACGTCATGGACAAAGGGTACGATGCTGAAGAGATCCACCGGCTGATCCGGGATACGCTGAACTCTTGCTCTCTTATCCCAATCAGAACCAGAAAACGAAAACGAATCTCCGGATATTATCGAAGAAGAATGGGAAAATCGTTCGATCCGGAAAAATATCATCAAAGAAACAAGGTTGAAACCGTATTCTCCGTCCTGAAAAGAAAGTTCGGTGAATCCCTCAAGGCGAGAAAATACCGGCTCCAGGTCAAGGAGATTAAAATCAAAGTGATCCTCTATAACCTCTCAAGAATGATCTCACTATTCGTTATTCTGATTATTGTTGAGGATTTCTACAGAGCCAAAAATCGTATGGTTTATCATAGTAAATGCTACCCAATTGATACGTAAATCATGATTACCAAAAATTAGTGACGTACTGATCCTGCAAATCATTCGAAAAGCACGAGAAATTTTTTTCGAGCTGTATTTACATCAAAATCTGTTTTTGCACGCAAGTATGCATTCTCCGTGATTTCCTTACAGAAATCCTTATCGTTTATCAGACATCGAATTGCCTGAGCTAGTAGTTTGGGGTTATCCTCATCAATAACAAGTCCGCAATGGTATTTCCTGAAATACCAGGAGACGAATGAATTTTTTGGAGCATGCACAAGGATAGGTCTTTTCGATGCAAGATATTCCCCTAGTTTTCCCGGAGCTGATGTCTTGATTACTTCTGGAAACTGAGAACCAAATGATAAGGGAAGAAAGAGAATATCAGCATTTCTCTGAATTGCGGGCATTGCAGTGACTGGTTGTGCTTCATGAACAACTACGGGTCCGGTAATATTATTTTCGGCAAGACGGTATTGGGACTGAGGTGTGTAAAGATGAATCGAGATGTTGAGATTTTCGAGTGATTTTATAGCCGTTATTAAATTCCGGAATGCAGAATAATGTGCATCATAAATTGCACCCGTATATACAATCGTTTTCTCATTTGATCTTATATTATTGTTATCGCTCTTATTTTGTGCCTGTTTTTCATAATCCCAGATATCAAACGGATTATGAATTATCTTTGCATCGATGCCGTACCGTTTGAGATATTCTTCATGCATACACTCGTTGGGCACAATAACATGTGCTGCACCCTGTACAAGATCTGGTTCATATCTTGTAGCAAATGAACGTAAGAATGGATCTTTCCAGTGGCAGGAATAGTAATCAAATGTGTAAAGGATGAAGGGGATTCCAAGATCTCTACTGACGCTAAATGCCGCAGGTGGATTAAAGATATCACCTGTACATGCAATAATAACATCACAATGTTCATTCCGGATGATTTTTTGGATCTGGGTAGTACGTAATTTAAGGATAAAATTCAGCAAGATTGTCGATTGAAGCCGAGAAGCTGCATGAGTGATCATCCTGATGAACTGGTAATCCGGTTGTAAAAAAAAGTATTTTGCAGGTAATTGTGATGAACATCTTGGTTTTATCGAATAAAGATGAACATTTTTTTGCGTGATTAAACAGTATTTACCGGGGTCAAGATCTTTAAGAATATGAAATAAGACCGTTGACTGTCCCGATTGTGAGGGTGGTAGTCCATGGGATACTAGAGCAAATTTTTTCATGGTAGTCAGGAGTGAATGATATTATCTTATCTGTTTGGATTTGAGTGAATATCCCAGTACGATTTTGACGACAGTACTGCTGACGTCCTGCTTGAGATATTCCGGGGGCACAGCCCATGTCGGGGACTGAGACATCACTATCTGCACACACTTAAGGATGGTATCGTGGTCTGCTCCCGAAAGGATGTTACTGCCGCATTCGAGGGTTTCGGGACGCTCCGTTACATCACGGACGGTTACATTCGGGATATGGAATATACAGCACTCCTCCTGTACGGTTCCACTGTCGCTTAAGACACAGAATGCATCACGTTCCAGCCGGATAAAATCAAAAAATCCAAATGGTTCGTTGAACTGAATTGCATCCGGATCGACATCGATTCCGAAATGCCGGATTTTTTCGCGGGTCCGCGGATGAAGACTGCAGATTACCGGAAAGTCATATTCCCTGCTAATTGACGTGAATGCTCTGATAAATTCACGCAACCGGCTTTCGTGGTCCACATTTTCCTCCCGGTGAAGCGTAGCAAGGAAATACTTTCGCTTTTTAATTTTCAGACGTTTGAGGATGTCTGATTGGATAATATGAGCCTTGTAATGGCTTATCACTTCAAGGATTGGATTTCCCGTTACGCAAATGCGTTCATGAGGAATACCTTCCCGAATAAGGTTTGAACGGCTGCGTTCTGTATAGGGAAGCAGAACATCGCTGGAATGATCGATAATACGCCGGTTCACTTCTTCAGGAACACGATCATCATAACAACGGTTGCCTGCTTCCATATGGAACACAGGAATTCCGAGGCGTTTGGCGATGATCGCCGACAGGCTGCTGTTAGTATCACCTAGTATCAGCACTTTGTCAGGCCGTTCTTTTTCCATGACCTTTTCAGTCTCGGTCAGGATATGTGCAATCTGCTTGCCGAACGTTGCACTTTTAACGTTGAGAAAATAATCCGGCTTCCTGATTTTCAGATCCTCAAAAAAGATGTCGCTTAGGTTCTTATCGAAATTCTGACCCGTATGTACGAGAATATTGGTACAGTGCGAATCCAGCTTTTCGATGATACGGCTCAGACGAATAATTTCAGGGCGTGTGCCCAGAACCGTCATAACTTTCATCGTAAAAGTTCTCCGTGAGAGACAGCATTTTCATTGATCATCAAATCAAATTTCTTAAGGGTTTTCAGAAGTACCTCCGGGGACATAATATTATCATTTGAAGAGTATTCATGACCTAATGGTGTCTTTTTTTCCTCACCGGTTGAGAGCTCAGGAAGAATTGGCTGAATAACGTAATATTTTCCTCGTGTAATCGTCCGGTGGGCCTCTTCTTCGGAAACGAGGATTTCATGGACTTTTTCACCAGGCCGGATTCCGGTGATGATGGTTTTGACCGGCCGGTTCCCTATGAGAGATTGTGCAATATCGGTGACTTTAGCAGAAGGAAGTCTAGGAATATATGTCTCACCACGTTTTGCACTTTTAACAGCAGTTAATATTGTGTCCACGGCCTGGTCAAGGCTGAGTAAAAACCGGGTCATATCCGGAGTCGTTATGGTAACCGGACCCCCTGCAAGGATCTGTTCATGGAATAACGGGATTACAGAACCCCGGGATGCCAGTACATTGCCGTACCGCACACAGATAAACCGTGTATTCGGGCAATCAAGATTTGCAGTAATAAGAACCCGTTCCTGGATTGCTTTTGTCATGCCCATGACGTTGACAGGCTTACAGGCTTTATCAGTGGAAATACCGACAACGGTCTCAACCGGGAGTTTTAATTCCCGTATTGCCCTGACAATATTTTCCGGGCCGGTTATATTTGTCTGTACCGCTTCAAACGGGAAATATTCGCAGGAAGGAACCTGTTTTAGTGCTGCTGCATTGAAAACAATATCAACAGTCTGAAGGGCTGAACTCACGCTGTGAAAGTCTCTTACATCGCCAATACGGAATTCGAGGATCCTTCGGAAATTGTTATAGATTACCTCGTCCGTGGGGGCCTTGCTGTTGAGATAGGAGATCCTCATTTCGTGCTGTTTTGCCTCATCACGGGATAAAACAATAATTTTTTTCGGCGTTCCTACTTCTCCTGAAAGAAGGCGTCGGATCAATACTTTTCCAAGCGATCCTGTCCCGCCGGTAACGAGAATTGTTTTATTGCTGAACATGTTTTCCCCTTATTCTTGCATAGGGTGTGGGATCCCGATACATCTGGTCTATCATATATTCCCATGATGGAACCTTAATGTTTGTTCAAGTGGTGAATTTTTGCTATGATGTGGTTAAGAACATTGATGACCTTCATTAACTATTGTCCAAAATTTGCTCGAATTTTTTCTGTGCCATTCGCAGATCATAATCTTCATTTGCACGTACATATGCATTTTCTGATAGTGTTTGTTGTAACTGCGTATCTTTAAGCAGACGCTCAATTGCCTTTGCAAGTAACTGTGGATTGTCTTGATCAACAACCAGCCCGCAATGATATTTCCTGAAATACCATGATACGAATGAATCTTTGGGAGCATGTACCAGGATCGGTTTTTTTGATGCGAGGTATTCCCCAATTTTCCCAGGGGATGATGTTTTTATTACCTCTGGAAATTTGGATCTAAACGCTAATGGGAGAAAGAGGATATCGGCATTCCTCTGGATTGCAGACATTGTAGTAATTGGTTGTGCTTCATGAACAACCAATAACCCTTTAATAGTATTTTCGAAGAGTTGGTGTTTCGGCTGTGGTGTGTAAAGATGAATCTTGAGGTTTGGCATTCCGAGTGAGTGTACAGACGTAATCAAATTACAGAATGCATCATATTGTGCATCATAAATTGAACCTGTGTATACAATCGTTTTCTCATTTGGGTTATCATTCTTGTTCTCGTAAAAATTCTGTGCCTGTTTTTCATATTCGACAAGATCAACCGGATTATGAATTATCGTTGGAGCGATTCTGTATCGCTTGAGATATTCTTCATACATGTATTCGTTAGGAACAATGACATTTGCTGCAGCCTGTACAAGATCCTGTTCATACTTGGTAGCAAATGAACGTAAGAATGGATCAACCCATTGGCAGGAGTAGTAATCAAATGAATAAAGGATGAAGGGGATGCCAAGCTCTCTACTGGCAGTAAACGCTGCTGGTGGATCAAAAAGATCGCCAGTACAGGCCATGATAATAGCGCACTGCTCCTTTTGGAGGACTTTTTTAATCTGGTGTGTGCGTATTTTCAGGATAAAATTTAGTATGGCTGTGGATTTCAACCTAATTGCGGCTCGCGTCAAAAATGAAATTATCTGATAATCCGGTTGTAAATAGTAGTAATTTGCAGATAATTGAGAAAAATCACTGGATTTTGTTGTGTACTGGTGAACATTTTTTTGGGTAATTAAACAATATATCTGCGAATCAATTTTTTTAAGAAGATGAAATAAGACCGTGGACTGCCCCGACATTGAAGGAGGAAGCGATGTCGAAATAAGTGCAATTTTTTTCATATCGTGCAAGATGTTATCGAAATCCCCAGTTTTTTAAACATTGGAATCCGAGAGTATTTTTTTATGACTGTTGTGATAATTGTTTCATTTATGAATTTTGAACATGCTTTCCATTATAAGAAATACTGTACCTCCAGTTACAATGAGGGTTTTATCGATGAGTATGGTTTCCCCTTATTCTTGCATAAGGTGTGGGATCCCGATACATTTCTTCTATCATATATTCCCATGATGGAATCTTAATGTTTGTTTTTTTCCTGAATTTGTCCGCATTCAAACTGCGATCATTTATGACGGTTTCATCCGGTTCGATCATGATGTTCATGCTATAGATTTTTTTCACCAGATTGAGAAGATCAAACTTGCTGATAGGTTTGGATGCAACTTGCAGGACACCGTCTAGTTCCGGATAATCAGAAATGATTTGACCGATGATCTCTGACAGCGCTATTGTGGTCAATCCGGAAAATATTGCTTTTTTATATCCCGATATGGTTTTTCCTTCCTGGCTCAGGAACCATTCGATGAGTCCGTGGCCGGTGCTGAGCTCCCGCCCGATTATTGATGTACGGATAGTCAGGCAGCCGGGGTAAGCCACTTCTCCAAGAAATTTTGTTTTTCCATAGAGGTCGTCTGCATCAGAACGATCCATCTCGGAGTAATTACCACTGTTTCCGGAAAAGACACAATCTGTGCTGATGTGAATAAACCGTACGTTTCTTTGCTGGCACATTTTTGCCAGCTGATGAGGAAAGAGTGCGTTAACTGCAATGCTCTGCAATGGGTCCTGTGCAACAGGTAGTTGCTTTACGATGCCGATGCAGTTGATCAGGACATCCGGTTTTGTTTTTTTCATTCCATTCCGGATACCCGTAAGATCATCGGCACTGATATCTCCATTAATGTCAAATCCGGAAAAAACCGGGTGATTGGCAAGGTCTGATGCGTTTCCCCGTACGGTTCCGGTAACGGTATATCGTTGCGAGAGCACCTGCATCAGTTTGTGACCGAGCATACCGGTAGCACCGACAATTAATATTTTCAAATAGAAAACTCTCCTTTAAATAAAATATTATGATCTATCTATACCTAATTTTGCGTAGAATTTAATTACTTTTTCTTTAATCACCCAATAATCGAGATATTTTTTTGCAGTTGTTTCATTTATCCGTGCAGCGTTGTCAACCAGACGATCATCACTGATTGCTTTACGAAGTGCAGACGCAAGGATTTCAGGATATTCCGGTGGGACAATAAAGCCGCTTTCACCATCAATGATCCACTCATCTGCGCATGATGTATTGGACTGGATGGGAAATGCACCCAGAGCAATCGATTCAAGCAGCGATGTACTGATGGCGTCGGAAATACTCAGGCCGATATAAATCCGTGCTCTGCCGAATGACCGTAATATATCGTCGTGTGCTGAAGGAGGCAGGATGGTGATAGGGATCCCAGTTTTTTTAGCGATTGATGCAGCGTATCTTTTCACTTCACGCGAGTTGCATGAAAAAATGACAACCTGATAACCCTGGAATTCCAAAGCGCATGATTCAATCGCACGGAGACCGACCAAAGCTCTCCCCGCCCAGCTCTGATACCCTTTTAACAGAATTGTGCGGCGTTCGGAGGTGTTGCCCGGCTGGCGGAATTTTTTGACAGCATCGAGATCAAAACCCCCTGCATTGGGGAGGACCGGTAGGGTTTTTCCTTTCAGTCCTAATTTCCTGGCAAGAAGAATATCTCTTTCACATTCGCAGGAATAATAATCACATTGCTCAAGGATTTCCTTTATTTTTTCTTTATGCTCCGGAAACCGGCTGAAATAATAGATGTCACTGCCCCAGTTCGTGGCAATCCAGGGTGGGAACTGATCGGGATCCATCTTTTTTACCTGTAATGTCAGATATCCCGCACCCTGGAATTCCAGCGAATGGATAATATCCGGCTTAAATTCAGAAATAACCTTTTTTAACTGTTTTGCACGGCAATTCGGAAAAAAAATTTCATTAATTAACCGGGCGCTCCATGCAATGATGTTTGAAAAGACGGGATACCCGGAATAGTTTACATGCGTATTCTGATTTTTTTTCACGCCATAGATTGAATGATATATTGTTACATTTTTCAAATCCGGATGTGTGGCTCCATAATCAATACTGGGGAAGAGGTGAATATCCCATCCCTGATCGGCAATCTGGTTTATCCACCGTGCAGTATGGATGCTATCTGACATGGCGATAAAAAGAATTTTCATTTTCTTTTACTCACTATGAATTTTTATTTGCCAAGACCTTTGATATAATTGAGTAATTTTTAATAATTGTCCATTATTGTTTTCTTCGGATCCAAAAACTCCCACTGATTGATTTGTGAATTTCTTGAGTGTAATGAGGGAATGATTTTTTAAAATCTTCTGCTTTTTCTGTCATTAAATAATTCATTCCCAATAGTACTTCAAAATATGGATTTAGCGAAAGGAATGCCTGTAACAAATAAGATTCTGTCCAGAAAACCCTGAATGTAGGATTTATAAAATATATTTTCGGATATTCATACGGTAAGTTTATATCGTGGAAATGTATGATTACTCCGGGTTTGAGATGGGGTAAAATCTCCAGAATCAGGTAATTAACATCTCCTCCGGTTTTGATGGCATGGCCTGAATCGATGAACAAAATATCATTTTCAGTGAGGTGAGAAAAAATGTTTTCATCAACATTTTCTACTTTTTCAACAATTACCTTTGAAACTGCCGGCAGATTCTTCTCGATTAATTCTGACGGGAATGGATCGATAATGGTATATTCCGCTTGAAAATTGTCTGCATTATTTTTATTGATCGCTTCAGCGATTACCCGGGAAGAATTTCCTGATCCAATCTCAATAATCCGTTTTGGTTTGTAATTTCGAATCATTGAGTGCAATATCGCAGCGCAACCAAAACTGAACGAATTGTTGTTAATATAAAACCGGGCTGGATCCTCTGTGGGTGACAATGGCCATTTGCATTCCTCCCCGAATTTTTCTCCCAACCTATGCAGTAACGTTACCTGGTTTTCAATCTGAAAATCGATCCCCTTCAACTGACTTTTCTTTTCCCATATATGTCGTCTTTCGAGGTCATCAATATCCGGAATTGGTGAATAGAAATGAACCGGCAGGGGTAAACATTTATGATGAAGGCAGCGGTTGGTCCCCGCCCCGGATTGCGCCATTCTGGAGATTACAGGGGCGGTGAAGATGCTGGAGAACTCTAGGCATGAGTACAAACCTTTGAGCAATATTTCTTTTATGTTCATCAATAGTGATTTTCACTTTTTTACTGATGTAGGTATCTAATAAGGAGTGACTTGTCTCGCAAAAGTTTATGCGACTGCATAAAATCAATTATCCTTGACTGTGAAGGTAGTAATTTTTACCCCCGTATAAATGACGCATATGACCCCTATTATACTACTCATAATTAATGTGATAACATGGGTTGCTATGGCGAAGCTCAGCGCTGCATTTCCTGTAATACCGATTAACGATAATGCAGCCAACGTAAAAAATTCGTATGTCCCAATGTACCCCGGCGATGAGGGAATGATCGTGCTCAATCCTGTGACTATCATAACAAAAAGAATACCCGATAGTGTTACGGGGATATAAAATGCCCATGCCATGCATAGTAAAATACCCAGTTCCATCGCCCAGATTAGTGTGGTTAATGATAAAAACGATAAAATTTTTTGGTTTTTTCTCAAACCTGACAACCCGATTATAAATTCTATGCCGATATGGTTAATGGTGTCAAGCCAATGTTTAGGAAGGAAACTCATTTTTTTTACCAACAGGGTAACCATCGGCTCTCCTTTGAAATTGAGGATTATAATAAAGACAAATGCAACGAGGGTTATCGCAGACACCAGCGCACCTGCATTTTGAAGCCATTTTGGAAATGGAAATAGTAATAATACGAATGATAATAATGTAAGCGCCATTAAGAGATCACAGGTACGTTCGACTACAACCGTGGCTAACGTGAAGCTTTTTGATATCCCCTCTTGTTTATTCAATACGTAAATTCTGGCGAGTTCTCCTGCCCTTGCAGGTAGAATATTATTTCCGAGATATCCAATCATCAATGAAGTAAAAAGACTGGTATTACTCGGCTTTTTGGGGCCAATGAACAATAACCCCCACCGGAATGACCTGAGTGCAAAACTTAGAACTATAAGCCAGATAACGGGAATCAGATATCCATAATCGGCAGATAACAAGGAAGAGACAATATCTGCAAAATTGAAATTCCTCGCAATCCAGATGATTGATATTATGCTGATAATAATCCCGATTGCAATTGGGACATATTTTTTAAGGTTGATCGGATTATCCATTATCTATCCTTCTGGTCAGAAACCGTACGCAAATATAATTGTACTGTCCGATCACAAACGCTGTCCCAAGAAAAAAAGCGTTCTATTGTCTTTGAGGCATTATTCCCGATTATCTTACACCGTATTTCATCGTTAAACAGTCCGATTATGGTTTCGGCGAGAGCATATGGCTCACCGGTATTAACCAGAATAATATTCTCTCCGTTTCTTAAAACATCTGGTCCATATGTGTCCGGATTTGCTGCAGCAAGAATTACTTTTTTTGAAGCCATTGCTTCCAATGAAGCGATCCCCAATGAAGTATTCTCGGGGTTATCCTGATTTAACCAATGCGCTTCAATTTTACCCAATGATAAAATTTCGGGGATGTATTTATGCGAAATCGTACCCGTAAAAATTATTGCATGACCAACATTTAATGATCGAGCTAATTTTTCTGGAGTAGATGTAATTACCGCTCCTACAATTAACAAGATTGTATTGGGATATTGTTTTAAAATTAATGGCATTGCGGTTATCAGATCATGCCTGTTCCGAATTTCATGCACATGACCAAGAGAGATTATTACATTTTTATTTTTTAGGGAATATTTGTTTATGAAGCAGTCTAAAATTTTAGGATTGATGTCTCTTGATAATTCAACCCCATAAGGTATAATACAAAAATGATTGCATTTGAAAACCGTTTTAGCATATTTTTCAATATTAGCATCGGGACAAATTATTTGATCACTTTGGTTAATGATTAGTCTTCCTAAAAAATATTTGTCCAATGGATGTAAAATCAGATTATACCAATTATTGCTATGTTTTATTATTGTATGCAGGGTCGTTATAAGGGGAATATTGAATTTTTTATGCATCAATACTGCACTAAAACTTAAATCAAACATATGATTATGCAAATGAATTATATCCGGTTGTTTTTCTTGAATTATTTGTTGAATTTTTTTGAGGTTTTGAGGAGTAAATGTAAAGTTTAACCAGGGAAAATTTAGAGCAATGGTAAGTTTTGGAAGAGTCACTGATGGCAAACGGTATACATCAACTCCATTAATATTTTCATAGGTTGGATTCTTTGGATTAATCTTGGCGGTAATTATAAAAACGTGATGCCCTTTTTTTGTTAACGCTTGGGAAAGTTTTGAAACATGTGTAGAAGAGCCAGTTGAAACTGGAGGAAAAAGATTACTGAACATACAAATTTTCAATTTCTTCCACCCTATCAAATGCGACTGAATTTTAAAAGTTTTAACGTAATTATGATGCAATTGGAAATTTTTTCATAAATTTTTATGAAGTATATTATGTCATTTGATTATTTTCGCATCCTTAAAATTTTTGCTGGTACACCTGCAACAACTGCATATGCAGGGATATCCTTATTCACAACAGATCCGGCGCCAATCTGGGCGCCATTCCCAACTTTCACCCCGGGTAATATTATTGCGCCTACTCCAATATCGACATTATCTTCAATTTCAACTGATGATAATTCTAATGGCTGATGAATTATTGGTTTATCAATTCTCTCATCGATATGTGTTGATGTAATTATTTTCACTCCCGGCCCAATCCCTACATTTTTACCAATTAGTAAATTTCCGGCACTATGGAAAAAACATTGCTGCCCAATCCAAGAGCCCTCTCCAATCTCCATACGATTTTTAAAATAGCCTTTTAATATCGTATAATGTCCGATGTAGACGTTATTTCCTAAAATAATATTTTCTGGGTGAAATATAAGCACACCGGGTTCAATAATAACTCCCTCCCCCAAGTGAGCGAATTGTTCCCGCTCAAATAATCCTAAACCGTGTGAATATGGGAATTTCATAATATTCAATTATTTAATTTTGATAACAGTCTCTCAACAACAGTATCCTGTTCATCAATTGACATTTCCTCATACAATGGTAACGTAAGTGAACGCTGTGCGATATCATCCGTTACAGGGAAATCCCCCATTTTGTATCCATATTTTTGTTTGTAGTA
>Ga0315288_10006404_pt1 | contig 14937 bp, 13 predicted proteins | sample YL17G11_20_MG_FD_203454 | JGI IMG/M metagenome (GOLD analysis project Ga0315288, IMG submission 203454) | Sediment microbial communities from Yellowstone Lake, YNP, Wyoming, USA - YL17G11_20 | ecosystem: Environmental > Aquatic > Freshwater > Lake > Sediment | place: USA: Wyoming | collected... | reverse complement strand
CGCGTCAATGACCTACTCAGGCGTTATCCCGTAACCCAATGCTCCTTGGTAAAACAGAACCGGCAGAGCCCTAGAAACCCTGCCGGTTCTTTTTTTGCCAAGCCGGCTACCATTGACTCTTTTCCCGCAACTTGATTTGACAAAAGGTACGGTTAGGGTAGAATGAAAAACGCGGTTACAAATTCGCGGTGATTCTGGCAAGCGGGAGCGCACGTGTCTTTTTGGCAAAACAAATCGGTCGTCGTGACCGGCGGTGGCGGTTTCTTGGGCTCGTACATCGTCAATCAGTTGAAACAGGAACCGTGTCGCCAGATTTTTGTGCCGCGCCGACGTGAATACGATCTGCGCCACCTTGAAGTTGTGCGCCGGTTGTTGAACGACGCGCGCCCGGAGATAATCATCCACGCGGCGGGCATCGTCGGCGGCATCGGCGCAAACCGCGCGCATCCCGCCGAATTTTTCTACGATAACTTGATGACGGGTGTGCAATTGCTGCACGAGGCGTACAAGTTCGGCGTCCAGAAACTCGTCGCGGTCGGCACGGTGTGCGCGTACCCGAAATTTACGCCGGTCCCGTTCCGCGAAGAGGATTTGTGGAACGGTTATCCTGAAGAGACGAACGCGCCCTACGCCTTGGCGAAGAAGATGCTGCTGGTGCAATCGCAGACGTATCGTGAACAATACGGTTTCAATTCGATCTTTCTCTTGCCGGTGAATCTGTACGGACCCGGCGACAATTTCGATCCGGCATCGTCACACGTCATACCCGCGCTCACTAAAAAAGTGTATGGACGCGAAACGCGCGGGGGAAGGTGAAATTGTCGTGTGGGGCGACGGCAGTCCGACGCGCGAGTTTTTGTATGTCGAAGACGCCGCGGAAGGAATCGTCCTGGCAGCGGAATAGTACAACAAGAGTGAACCGGTCAACCTCGGCAGCGCGTTTGAAATCAGCATCAAAGACCTGGTCGAACTCATCGCGCGCCTGACCGACTTTCGCGGCAAAATCGTTTGGGACACGACTCAGCCGAACGGGCAACCGCGTCGCAAACTCGATACCAGCCGCGCCGAATGCGAATTTGGTTTCAAGTCCCGCGTGACTTTTGTGGAAGGATTACAACGAACGATGGAGTGGTACTTGCAGACCATCGGGGGAAAAAGGCAAGGTACTTGTGACGCAATTGACAGAGGGAATGACCAATTCACAAGGAGCAAGTTCCGGCTCCGCGCATAGCGCCCAGCCGGTGATTCTGATTCGTCCTTCCAAGGGCTGGGTCCCGTTCAATCTGCGGGATCTGTGGGAATATCGCGAACTGCTCTACTTTTTGGTGTGGCGCGACGTCAAAGTGCGTTACAAGCAAACCGCGCTCGGCGCGGCGTGGGCGATTCTGCAACCGTGCTTGACGATGATCGCCTTTAGCGTTTTCTTTGGCCGCCTGGCGGGCATTCCTTCCGATGGCATCCCCTACCCGATTTTCACTTTCACCGCTTTACTGCCCTGGCAACTTTTCTCGCACGCTTTGATCGAGTCGAGCAATAGTTTGGTGACGAACGAGCGGTTGATCACCAAGGTCTATTTCCCGCGTTTGGTGATTCCAATGTCGGCAGTCCTCGCGGGCTTGGTGGATTTCGGCATCGCGTTTGGCGTGCTCGTCGTGATGATGTTCTTCTTTGGGATCGTTCCTACTACCGCTATTCTCACGTTACCCTTTTTCATTTTACTCGCGATTGCGACCGCGCTGGCGGTTGGGCTGTGGCTCTCGGCGTTGAACGTGCAATACCGCGATGTGCGTTATGTCATTCCCTTCTTGACCCAGTTCTGGCTCTTCGCTACGCCGATTGCTTATTCCAGCAACTTGGTGCCCGAGCCCTGGCGCGCGTGGTACGGCTTGAATCCGATGGCAGGCGTAGTCGAGGGATTTCGTTGGGCGTTGTTGGGCAAAACCGGCGGCACGCCAGCTTTGCTCATCGTTTCGACTGTGATTGTCGGCGTGTTGCTAATCAGTGGTCTGGCGTACTTTCGCCGAATGGAAAGAACCTTCGCGGACGTGGTATGAGTGACATCGCCATTCGAGTTGAGAACCTGGGTAAGTTGTATCGCCTGGGTCCGCGCGAGCGGTATCAAGCCCTGCGCGACACGCTGACCGACGCGATGGCTGCGCCATTTCACGCGATCCGGAATTGGGCGCGGTCTTCGGATGGTGGTCAACCGTCCAACGATTTCCTGTGGGCGCTCAAAGATGTTTCTTTGGAGATCAAGCACGGCGAAGCAGTCGGGATCATCGGACGAAATGGCGCGGGCAAAAGCACGCTGCTCAAAATTCTTTCGCGCATTACCGAACCGACAGAAGGATTCGCCGAAATTCACGGGCGCGTCGGATCGTTGTTGGAAGTGGGCACCGGTTTTCATCCCGAATTGACCGGGCGCGAGAACATCTACCTGAACGGCGCAATCCTCGGAATGAAAAAAACGGAGATCGTGCACAAGTTTGACGAGATCGTCGCGTTCGCCGAAGTTGAAAAGTTTCTCGACACACCGGTCAAACATTATTCGAGCGGAATGTACGTCCGCCTCGCATTCGCCGTTGCCGCGCATCTGGAACCGGACATCTTGCTCGTAGACGAGGTGCTGGCGGTGGGCGATGTCGCATTTCAGAGAAAATGCTTGGGCAAAATGCAGGATGTCGCCGGCGCGGGACGCACCGTTTTGTTCGTCAGCCACAACCTGGGTAGTCTCGCGAATCTGTGCCCGCGCGCAGTCTTGCTGGCGCAAGGCGAAAAACGGCGCGACGGCGTATCCAACGATGTGATCGCCGAGTATGTCGCGCTGGGCAGTCAAGAACATGGCGAAGTCGTTTGGAATGATCCGGCGACTGCGCCGGGGAATGACAAGGTGCGCGTGCGCGCGGTGCGCGTCGTCTCCGACGGTGAAGTAACGGCGGAAGTGGATATTCAGCGCGAGGTGCGCGTCGAAGTCGAGTACTGGAATTTCAAGCCCGGGGCGCGGCTCTGCGTGAGCATTCACCTGCTTGACAAGATGGGTGTACCCGTGTTCGCGTCGGCGAATATGGATTCGGCAAATCGAACCAAAGACGAATGGTTCAATCAGCCGCATCCGGTCGGTTTATTCCGGTCGGCGTGTACGGTGCCGGACAATTTTCTCAATGAAGGCATGTACAGCATCAACGCGATCGTGTTGACGGACGTGGCGAACATCCAGGTCTTTGCGCGTGAAGCGGTTTCATTCATCGTTCACGATACCGGCGCGATGCGGAAAGAATTCGGCGGGGCTTGGATCGGCGTGGTGCGTCCCAAGTTGGCGTGGCAAACTCAGTTTGTGCAGTCTTTGAATTTGCGATCAAGTGAGGAGCAAACGCGATGAAAGTAGTGATCCTCTGCGGTGGGTACGGCACGCGCCTCCGCGAAGAAACCGAATTTCGCCCCAAGCCGATGGTCGAAGTGGGAGGGCGACCGGTGCTTTGGCACATCATGAAATTGTACGCCCATTATGGGTTGCGCGATTTTGTGCTGTGTCTGGGTTATCGCGGCGACATGATCAAGGAATATTTTCTCAACTACGAGGCGGTGAACAACGACTTTACGATTTGTCTCGGCGCGCAGAATCACATCACATACCACGGCGCGCACGCGGAACAGGATTTTCACGTCACGCTTGCCGATACCGGACTCGACACGCTTACCGGCGGGCGCATCAAGCGCATCGAGAAATATATTGACGACAATACGTTTATGGTGACGTATGGCGATGGGGTGTCCGACATCAATATGCGCGCCCTATTGGAGTTTCATCGCGCGCACGGTCGGCTGGCGACGATGAGCACGGTGCGTCCACTATCGCGCTATGGACTGCTGGATTTGGCGGAGGATGGTCAAGTTGTGCGTTTTCAAGAGAAACCAATCACCGAAGGGTGGGCGAGCGCCGGTTTTTTCGTCTTGCAGCGCGGTGTGTTCGATTATTTGACCGGCGATGATTGTGTGTGGGAACGCGAGCCGTTGGAACGTCTGGCGCGCGAAGGACAATTGATGGCGTACCGCCACAGCGGATTTTTCTTCGCGATGGACACGTACCGCGAATACAAGTATCTCAACGAATTGTGGAACACGGGTCAAGCCCAGTGGAAAGTGTGGGAATAATGTCCACTTTCTGGCAGGATCGTCCGACGTTTGTCACCGGCGCGACCGGTTTACTTGGCGGCTGGCTGGTCCGGCGCTTATTGGAACACGACGCAGAGATCGTCTGTTTAGTGCGCGATTGGGTTCCGCAAAGCGAACTGGTCCGGCAAAAACTAATCGAGCAAGTGCGCGTCGTGCGCGGGGATGTGCGCGACCTTGCGGTGCTCGAACGCGTCCTGGGCGAGTACGAGATTGACACCGTATTCCATCTTGCCGCGCAGCCGATTGTCGGGATCGCGAATCGGAATCCGCTCTCTACGTTGGAGACGAACATTCAAGGGACGTGGGCGCTCCTCGAAGCCGCGCGGCGCAGTCCAACGGTCAAGCAAATCATCACCGCGTCGTCGGACAAGGCGTATGGCGATCAAGAGAAATTGCCATACGACGAGACGACACCATTGCAAGGTCGGCATCCGTACGATGTGAGCAAGTCGTGTGCGGACTTGATCGCGCAAATGTACGCGGCGACGTACGACTTGCCGGTCGCGATCACGCGTTGCGGCAATTTCTACGGCGGCGGCGACTTGAATTGGAATCGGCTGGTGCCGGGCACGATTCGTTCGATTCTCCGTGGTCAGCGTCCCGTCATTCGTTCCGATGGCAATTACGTGCGCGATTATTTCTACATCGAAGACGCCGCCGCGGCGTACATGTTGCTCGCGGAACAGTTGTCCGTGCGGCGCGAACTGCGCGGCGAGGCGTTCAACTTCTCGAACGAAATTCAGATTACTGCACTGGCGCTTGTCCAACGGATTTTGAAGTTGATGGACTCGGATGTGCCTCCGGAGATTCTCAATGAAGCGCAAAACGAAATTGTGCATCAGTATCTCAGCGCGACAAAAGCGCGGCGTGGGTTGGGATGGCGACCCCTCTTTACGCTGGATGAAGGATTGACCAAGACGATTGAGTGGTATCGCCGATTCTTTGGCCCCATGGTTGCACCCGGAGGAAACGCTTGAAGTACCAGGTTTTCGACCGAACTAAGTGCCGGGTATGTGGTTCTGATCCGTTGACGCGTTTTCTCGAATTGCCCGGGATGCCGCTGACGGATGATCTATTGCGTGCGAACGAACGGGGCAGTGAATTTCTGTATCCGATTCGGGTTTACTTTTGCGCCACTTGTTCACTCGTGCAAACACTTCACGACGTTGACGTACGCGATTACTATCACGACTATCAATACTCGGTCGCGCTTTCTCAGTTGGCGCAGGACTTTATGCGCCGGTTGGCGGAACAGACATGGATGAAATATGGGTTCAAGCCCGGCGATACAGTCGTAGAAGTTGGAAGCGGCGACGGCGTTCAATTGTCCTATTTTCAGGCATTAGGTGCGCGTGTGTTTGGCTTCGAACCATCAGCGCCTCTTGTGCAAACCGCGCGTCAACGTGGAATCCCAGTTTCCTTACGACTTTTCGGTGAAGGCTCGGAAAAAGACATCCCTGTTGATTTGCTGCCCGTTCAAGTTGTTCTGTTGACCTATACGTTTGATCATTTGCCGGAACCATCGAGTTTTCTTAACTCCGTTCGGCGCATTCTCGATCCCCAGCGCGGCATTCTTGTCATCGAGGTACATGATCTAGAGAAGATCGTCCAGCGGCGCGAGTACTGTTTGTTCGAACACGAGCATACAACCTATTACACGAACGCGATGATTCAACAAGTTCTGCAACAAGCCGGGTTTGAATTGATTGATTTGGATTTGGTGCCGCAAGCCAAGCGGCGCGCCAATTCCTTGATCGCCGTCGCGCGGCCAATCGGATCGAACGTTGCATCCGCGTTGCCGGTTATCGCTCGCAAGCCGTGGGAGAATGCGGACGCGTTTGTCAATTTTGGAAGTGAGGTGGAGGCAAGCGTCAATCGTTTTCGTGAATTTGTCGCGAACAATCGAAAGCAAGGACGACGATTGGGCGGATACGGCGCTGGCGGACGCGGGGTGATGACGCTCGCGGCAAGCCAAGTTGCGCCAGAGGACCTTGCCTATTTATGCGATAGCAACCCGCAGTTGTACGGATACTATACTCCCAAAACGCATTTGCCAGTGGTCGCGCCTGAGCACGTGCTTGACGATTGGGTAGACGAATTGATTGTCTTTTCGTTTGGTTATCTTGATGAAATAAAAACCACGATGAGCGCATACACGCAGCGCGGCGGCAAATTGGTCTCATTGTTGGAGTTGTTGTAGTGGTACGCGCTCTGGTGACTGGCGCGACGGGATTCGTCGGCTCGCATTTGGTCAGGCGTCTGTTGAGCGAACGCGTGGAAACTGCCGTCCTGGTCCGGCCGGATAGCAATCTCTACCGGATTGCCGATTTACTACCCAGGTTAGTCGTCGTTCGCGGCGATCTCACAACGCTTTCCGAATGCGCTGACGCGATCAAAGTATTTGCGCCCGAAATGATTTTTCATCTAGCGTGGTATGGCGCAGGGAGCTTTCGTCAGCAGAATGAGCCCGCGCAAATCTTTGACAATCTGCTTGGCAGTCTTCAACTGATTCAAATAGCCCAAGCGTGCAATTGCCGGACTTTAATTGGACTTGGTTCAGTTCTCGAATATGGGCACTATCCGGTTCCAGTTGGTGAAGATACGCCGCCGCGTCCAGTGAGTTTGTACGGCGCCGCGAAATATAGCGTGGGTTTACTCGCGGAGCGATTGTGCTCAACTTATGGAATACGCTTTGGCTGGCTGCGACTATTCTGGGCGTATGGCCCCGCCGATGACCCGCAACGGATGATTCCATACGTGATTCGTGCGCTCTTGTCCGGCGAACAGCCCGCGCTCACGCCCGGCGAACAACGCTGGGATTATCTGTACGTAGACGACGCAGTGGAAGCGATCTGGCGATTCGCGATGACCACGCGAGCGGATGGCTTTTTCAATCTAGGTTCGGGCGAGACACACACAATCCGGCAAGTTGTCGAGCAGATTCGCGATGTAATTGATCCGCGCGTGACGGTGAGCTTCGGACAGGTTCCCTATCGCCCAAATCAAATTATGCATCTTCAGGCGGACATCTCCCGGCTCAAATCGCTCGGTTGGTTTCCGCAAGTGGGACTCGATGTTGGATTGCGTCGAACCGTCAATTGGTTCCGTGAAAACATCAGACCTAACGAGTAATTAAGATGAAAATCTCTGAATACATCGCTGATTTTCTGTACGCACGAGGCGTGCGGCACGTTTTCGAAGTGCTGGGCGGCATGACGACGCATCTGGTTGATTCGCTCTATCGGCATGGCAAGATTCGCATCGTCAGCACGCATCACGAACAAGCCGCCGCGTTTGCCGCCGACGCGCTCGCGCGGATGACCGGCGTCCCTGGCATCGCCATTGCGACAAGCGGTCCCGGCGCGACAAATTTGCTGACGGGAATCGGCAGTTGCTATTTCGATTCAGTGCCGGCGGTGTTTATCACCGGTCAAGTCAATCGCAATGAAATGAAGGGCAATCGTCCGATCCGGCAGGCGGGTTTTCAAGAAACCGACATTGTGGCAATGGCGACGCCGATTACCAAAGCGGCGTGGCAGGTTCAAACGCCGGACCAAGTCCCGACGCTGTTAGCGGATGCGTTCGCGCTCGCGCTCGCCGGGCGTCCCGGTCCGGTGCTGGTGGATATTCCGATGGATGTGCAGTATGCGAATATCGCCGCGCCAGTGCCAGCACAAATTTCCGTCGCGGCATCGCTTGAACCAGCCACAGCCGATGTTGCCAGAATGTTGGAGGCGATGCGCGCCGCGCAGCGTCCGTTGATTCTGGTTGGCGGTGGCATCCGCGCCGCGCGTGCGGCTGAATGGTTGCGCGGTTTCGTCGCGCAAACGAACGTGCCGGTCGTCAATTCGTTAATGGCGGTGGACGCGCTGCCGTACACGCACCCGTTGCGGGTGGGTTTGATCGGTACCTATGGCAATCGCTGGGCGAACCTCGCGATCGGTCGTTCCGATTTTCTGTTGGTGCTGGGAAGCCGCCTGGATATTCGACAAACTGGATCGGAAACCGAGGCGTTCAAAAGCGAGCGCGAAATTTATCACGTGGATTGTCTAGCCGACGAAATCAATACCCGCGTGACCGGTTGCCATGCCATCGTTGCGGATTTGTGCGCGTTCTTGACAGTGGCAATGCGCGAAGTGGGGGGCAAATCATTTTCGGCGCGCGCGGATTGGGTGGCGGAAATCGCCGCATTGAAAAAGCAGTGGAGCGACACCGCAGAATTGGTAGGTGTTCCCGGGATTAACCCGAATGAACTGATGCACCAATTGTCGGCGGCGTCCCGTGCGGCGGCGGCGTTTGTCGTGGATGTGGGACAGCATCAGATGTGGGCGGCGCAATCGCTGGAACCGGGAGAGGAACAGCGTTTTCTCACTTCATGTGGAATGGGCGCGATGGGATTCGCGTTACCGGCGGCAGTCGGCGCGGCGATGGCGCACGCGAATCAACCGGTTGTCGTGGTGGCGGGTGACGGCGGGTTTCAGGTCAACATTCAGGAATTGGAAACGGTCGCGTACAATCGTCTGCCGATCAAAATCGTCGTATTGAACAATCGGTGCTATGGCATGGTGCGGCAATTCCAACAAACGTATTTCGAGGAACGGTATCAGTCTTCGATTTGGGGATACTCGGCGCCGGACTTGGCGCGCGTGGCGCAAGCATACGGAATCGAGTCAGCAACCGTGAGTGCCCCGGCGGATGTGCCAGACGCTTTGCAGAAAATGTGGGCGGAGCCATCCGCGCCGTATTTGCTCCAGGTGATGCTGGATACCTTCGCGAACGCGTATCCCAAGATTGCGTTCGGTCGCCCGATCACGGAGATGGAGCCGCTTGCCAAGCCGGTGGATATGGAAGGGACATAGAGGAGCATAACATGCCGCTGATTTCCGTCTTACTGCCCACACGTAACCGCGCTCATTTGTTGCGCTACGCATTGCAGTCTGTCTTGCGCCAAGATTTCGATGACTATGAGGCAGTCGTATCCGATAATGTCTCAGCCGATGGAACGAAAGACCTAATCGCGAGTTTTGCCGATCCGCACATTCGTTATATTCAACCGCCGGAATATTTGCGCGCGTGCGATCATTGGAATTTTGCGATTCGACACATTCAGGGAAAGTATATGCTGTTGACGGCTGATGACGATTGCCTTGCGCCGAATGCGTTGCGCTCGTTCGCGGATGCGGCGCAGAAAACGCAAGCGCAGATCATCGGTTGTCAATCGGCGGAATACTTCGCACCCGATTTCCGTTTTCCTTCCCAGCGCAACACGTTCATATCCCCTGCGTTCAGGGGCGGTGTTGAAAAGATGGAGATGCGTCGGCTCTTGCAGGAATGTTTCAGTTTGAATCTGGCGTATTACCCCCGCGTTCCTACCTTGATTGCACGAGAAATTATCGAAACAGTTCTAAGCAGGTTCGGATATTTTTTTGCGTTACCATTCCCGGAATATGTCGGTTATGCGATGGCGTTTTCATTGGCGCAGGAGTTTGTTAAAATAGACAAACCACTAGTTGTGGTTGGGCGCACACCGGATTCGTTGGGCCCCAACTATTTTTGGTTTGGTGGTGATCCGTCCTGGGCCGAAGTCGGCAACATGATTTTCCAAAATGTTCCGCTGCAGGGTACTTTTGTGACCAATGGCATTGCTGAATCGTTTATGAAGGCAAAGAAAAATCTGCCGGAGAATTTTCGGGGGATTGAACTTGCCTACGATAAATATTATTCGGGCTATTATGCCGATATGCTCGCCCAGCAAAAACTGGGACGCGATATTCGACGTGAAATGGACGAATATCAGCGCGTCGTCGTCACGTTGCCCGTGGAATTGAGAGATCGGGTCAAGGCTCTGCAGAGGAGTACAGATAGGCGCCGAACTTGGTGGTTCCAATCTTTGAGTAGAGCCAAGCAGGCATCCTTACGCGTCGCGGCGGCGGCGCAAACGCGTACCGTTGCACAACGACGCGATTTCTCAAAGGGTGGATTTGTGCGTGGGGAAGAGGTGGGGGTTCAAGACATTCTTGGATGTGGCGAGTGGTTAGCCCAGATTGCCGGTAATGGAACACGCGATGAGCAGTAATATTTACGCGACACCAAAAATAGTTACGGATCTCGCCCAGTGCTATTTTTATCACACGATGGATGTTCCTGGCTATGGCACCGTCCAGGGGGAATGGGATTTGCGCGGGCATGTCCAGGAGTATTTGGGTGGAGTGGATTTCCGTGGCAAATGTGTGCTGGAGGTAGGAACTGCCGATGGGTTTCTTTGTTTTCAGATGGAGAACCAAGGCGCGCAGGTAGTTGCCTATGACCTTTCGGAAAATTCGGACTGGGATATTGTGCCGTATGCTGGCTATGATTATCAACTATATGCGCTTGAAAAAAAGAGACAGATCGTGCAACTGAACAATGCCTATTGGCTATGCCACAGAGCCTTCAACTCGAACGCGAAGATGGTCTACGGGTCTGTTTACTCAGTGCCCCGAGAGATCGGTGAGTTCGACGTTTCTGTATTCGGCTCAATCCTGCTCCATGTACGCGATCCATTCAACGCGCTTCGGCAAGTACTGAGTCTCACCAAAGAGACTGTCATTGTTGCTGAACCATACTCGCAAGACCTAGTCACGCGGATACTTATGCGGATCAAAATGCCGTACATGCGTTTTCAACCGGATTTCCGGAGATGCGAACCGAAAGACGCGTGGTGGTTCTTGCCCCCTGCAACAATCAAACAATTCATCGGCGTCCTGGGTTTTGAAGATGTTCAGGTGCACTATCATTTCCAGCAAACAGAGGCTTGGGATAATTACAGGCGGATACCATACTATACAATCGTTGGCAGAAGAACCAAAGGTCACACAAGCGCGCTCTAAGCCGTTGCAAAAGGGCAAAATGCGTTGCCCAACTCTTGCTGAACTTCCTGTATCACCTAACAAAACGGGTTGGCCTTGGACGGAAGAAGCCCCACAACTGCCTCAAACGATGTCTGATGGCTCATCCTGGCCCAGGGTGAGCATTGTCACGCCCTCCTTCAACCAAGCGCAATTCATCGAAGAAACCATCCGCTCGGTCTTGTTGCAAGGTTACCCCGCTCTGGAATATATTATCATTGATGGAGGCAGCACGGATGGTAGCGTGGAGATCATTCGCAAGTATGCACCGTGGCTCGCCTACTGGGTAAGCGAACCAGACCGGGGTCAACTAGACGCGATTACCAAAGGGCTGGTGCACAGTTCGGGAGAGATTATCGCCTACTTGAATTCAGATGACACCTATTTGCCTGGTACGTTTGTGCGAGTGATCCAGGCGTTCCAAGCGCACCGAGACGCGGCGGCGATTTGCGGCGGCGAATTGTTGATTGATCGCGACGGGATGGTGATTGCAGAGCATCGCGTTCAATCGGCAACGTGGTACGATTTGGCGACATGCCATTTTATCCCCCAGCCCGCGGTTTTTTTGCGCCGCGCGGCACTGGAACAAGCAGGCGGATTCGATCCGCGCTTTCAGATCATTTTCGATTTCGAACTCTGGACGCGCGTGGCTCAGATCGCCAAGATCGCATGTATCCCGGATATTTTGGCGACTACACGGTGGCACGCGAGTTCGAGAACGCTCACCCAACGGATCAAAGTGGGTTCCGAGTTGCAAAGACTTTTTAGAGAAATCTTGAACAGCCCCGCCGGGCATCGGCTTTCCTTTTCCGAGCGCAGGTTTGTCCAAGCGAGACTAAACTTGGTTCTTTCTGACATCTATCTTGATAACCTGCCTGGTGACCTATGGAAAGCAATCTTTAGTATGTTTTCGGTCATCCTGAACTGGCCTCCGCTATCGGTATCGTTGGCACGCGGGTTGTTTTACCGCTTTCGAATGTTTTTGAAGGCAGCCAATAATCCCCAAGCGACCCTGAACCCCACTTTGCGCCAAGGGCACATTGGGCGTCATTGGAGCACTTGGCGCAGCGCAGGAATGTGAAGTTTATGTCGGTTGCAGATGGGGAAACTCTTCGCGTTGCAATTGACGCCCAAATGCCGGCGAGGGGGACTTTGGGCGGCGTCGAGCAATTTACCATAGGACTTGTGCATGCCTTGGGCAAACTCGACGATGGATCTGAAGAATATCTGATTGTCGTGCACCGGAGCAATCGAGACTGGCTGAATCCCTATTTGGGATCAAACCAATGGACAGTGCCCGGACCGCCTTCAAAATTCGAGGCGGCAAAGCGATTACTGGGCCCCTTCCGAATCTCAGCGGGAAAACTCTGGAGGTTCACACAATCGCTAATCAGAGGTCTACCGGAGGTTACCATTCCTGATTCGAATGGTTTCTACGAATCGCTGGGGGTAAATGTAGTGCACTTTCCGTATCAGCATTTTGTCAAGTGCAACCTGCCTATCGTTTATAACCCACACGATTTGCAGCATCTCCACTACCCCCAATTCTTCACCGAGCGAGAGCTCGCGGCGCGAAGTGTTCTCTACCCAGCCGGTTGTCGCTCCGCTCACGCAGTTGCAACTCTTTCGAGTTGGGTAAAAGGGGACATCGTACGGCAATACGGTATTGACCCCCAAAAAATCTACGCAATCCCTTTTGGAGTGCCAACTGAATTATATGGAGTCGTAACGCCGGGTCTTTTGAAGAAGATAGTCCACAAGTTTCGGTTGCCGCTGTCATTTTCCTTCTACCCGGCGCAGACCTGGGAGCACAAAAATCACTTGCGGTTGCTGGAGGCGCTGGCTTTATTACGTGATCGCAACGGTCTTGAGATTCACTTGGTCTGTACCGGGAAACAAAACGATTTTTGGCGAATTATCAAGAAGCGAGTTTATGAATTAAGATTGCAAAATCAAGTCCATTTCTTGGGTTTTGTGGATGCAACGGAATTGCGCGCACTCTATCATCTCGCGCAATTCGTGATTCACCCTAGTCTCTTCGAAGGCGGCGGCTTGCCCATCCTCGAAGGCTTTCGCGAGGGTGCGCCGGTGGCGTGTTCAAACGTAACATCACTGCCGGAATATGCTGGGGATGCCGCGCTGTATTTTGATCCTACGTCTGTCGAAAGCATCGCCGACGCGCTGTGCCGAATGACGACGGACGTGGATTTGCGCGAATCGTTGCGCCAGCGCGGTGTGGCGCGTGTGCGACAGTTCACATGGGAACGGACAGCAAAAACATATCGCGCTCTGTATCGGAAGGTTGCCGGCAAGAAGCTTTCCGATGAAGATCGCGACTTGCTGAAGGAGACGACCTGAGGAATGCATGTTGACAAGTCTGAGCGCGCAATTGCTCCGACAGGCTTGTCTGTGCCTCTGCGCACCAAAACCGGGTCCCTTGGGCAGAAGCCAGCACTTGCTCATGACAATGCGTGATAGCTCTTCCATGCCGCGTGTCAGTGTCATCACGCCATCGTATAATCGTAATCGCCTATGAATGAACATTTGCAATCTCTTTTCATACTCTCTTTCATTATCATTTGCTTGTGCGCTACTGCTATTGCCATATCTTCCCGCATATATCTTGGGACGAAACGGATTGTCCTCGCTCTCGTCTTTTTCCTTCTGGGGTTGTACACACTGCCTGTTCTATCAGGCACGCTGATGACTTTATCCGCCACATCGTATTTGATTGGTTCAGTGTTCATGCTGATGGTTGGCTTAGGCATATCCCTGAGAATACGGCTGTCAACTACTGACCTCGATACCGTAATAACAGGCTCCAGAATTTCATCGGTCAATTTAGTAATAATGATTATAGCAAGTCTTCTGATGATGGCCGTCTATTTCCCTATGCTTGCTAGGTTTTTTCTGATTCATCCATTGGACTGGGATGTCATGACGTACGCTTTGCCGAATTCGATCCATTTCTGGCAAGTGGGCACTTTGTGGAACATCGACCAGGGATTTGGCGCTTATTATTCATATGGCTATGAAATGTCGATCATCTACTCCATTGTTGTTCTGCAATCAGAAGCATTGATGGGCCTATTTCATGCTTGGTTTGTAATGGCTAGTCTGCTATTTGCCTATCAAATAGTCTTAACTCTTACGGCCCGCTCATTGATCAGCAATTTTGTGGGACTGCTGGCTGTCATTGCCTTAGGGGGAATCCCTGGCTTAAGGGGAGTCTGGGGAAATGTTGGCAAGAATGATGTCGCTATTACTGCATTCGGTCTAGGAGCACTTTATTTTCTATTGCTGTACGCTGATCAAAAGTCCAGACGACATTTGATTGGACTTGGCGTCTGCCTCGGATTGATGCTGGCAACTAAGGCGACTGCGTTTTATTATCTAATATTCTTTCTACTGATCTTATTGGTATTAAACAATGAATCTTGGCGCATCGCTATTTCTCACATCACTATTACGGTTGGACTTGCTCTGCCGGTTGGACTGCCGTGGTACGTTCGCAACTGGATTATGACTAGCAATCTTACTGATCCAGAACTTGCGGCAATAGGTATGGAGAGAAGCATCCTCTTCAACCTGGCAAATCCAGGTAACCTCAAACATGATGAAGCGTTCTGGCTCTTTGGTGCGTGCGTAGCCATGAGCTTATTTCTTGTAGTTGCATTGAGAGAAATCAATCTACGCTCCGGGATTAAGCTCTCTGCTGTTGCTCTTGCTGGGAGCGTCATAATCTTTGCGGCAACACCCTTTAGTGCGTATCCTAGTGTGCCCGGCGAATCTGTTCAACTCCGATTGAGTGGAATTATGATTCCGCTAGTGGTGATTATGGCCTCGGCGTTCGCTAGCTCGTTAATCTCGCGAGTCT
>Ga0315288_10006403_pt1 | contig 14938 bp, 13 predicted proteins | sample YL17G11_20_MG_FD_203454 | JGI IMG/M metagenome (GOLD analysis project Ga0315288, IMG submission 203454) | Sediment microbial communities from Yellowstone Lake, YNP, Wyoming, USA - YL17G11_20 | ecosystem: Environmental > Aquatic > Freshwater > Lake > Sediment | place: USA: Wyoming | collected... | reverse complement strand
GGATGGTATCCGAAGCCTTCCTGGCGGGCGATGAGGTCCGCCAGCCGGACCACCTGGATGAGCCGGGCGGCGCCGTTTTCCTCGGCCGCGGGCACATTCGCCTGATGGTGGAACCAGATGACGTTCTGGAGGGCCGGAGGGAAGCCCCAGCGCTGCGCCAGTTGCCTGCCGATGACTGCGTGGTCGACGCTCAGGATATCCCGTTCGGCCTCGAGGAGGTCGGCCCCCGTGGCCTCGATGTGCTCAAAACAAGCGCCGAACGCCTTGGGCATGAGCGAAGCCAGAGCGAGGTGGCCGATGTCGTGGACGAGGGCGGCCAGAAGGGCCTCGTCGGGCGAAACCGTGCCGAGGCGTGCGGCGATGATCTGGGCCGCCATGCCCGTCGCCAAATTGTGACGCCACAGACGCACCAGTTTGGCGCGGCGAAGGACCTCGGTGTCCAGGATGCTGATGCTCAGCAGGTCGGCGAGAATTTCCTGGAGGCCGACCGCCTTCAGAGCAGCCTGGATGGTTGTCACATACCGGCCTGCCTCGCTCGCCCGCACCGCGAGGCTGAGGACCCGTGCGGCCAGGGTGGCGTCGGACTCGATGGCCTGTTGGATCTCGCGGGCGCTCGGGTTGGCCGACAAGAGCAGCCCCAGGAGCCGCTGCGCGACGCCGGGCAGGGTAGGGAGGCGCTCCACCGTGTCCAGGAGGAGTTCCACCTTTCTGCGTTGGAGGCGCGAGGCGGCCATAACCGCTCCCCAATCCGGCCTACACGTTCAACAGTTCGGCGATCTTGGCGACCAGGTCGTCGATGCGGAACGGCTTGCGCATGAACGCCTTGACGCCGAGGTCGTACAGGGCGCGCACCTTCTCTTCCTCGACGATCCCGCTGACAAGGAGAATCTGGGTGTTGGCGAGGCTCGGGTTGCTGCGGATCGTCTTGCAGACGACGCTGGCATTGATGTCGGGCAGCATGTAGTCCAGCACAATGAGATCGGGGCGGATCTGCTGCGTGAGGAGGCCGGCGTCGTAGCCCGTTGACGCGGTCTTGACCTCGAATCGCCCGTCGCGCTCCAGGACGTCGACCCAGAGGTCCACCAGTTCCGGTTCGTCGTCGACCACGAGGACTTTCTTTTTGCCGGGTTCCAGGTTGGAAAGCGGGATGTTGTTCTCGCGCATGAACTTGATGAGGTTTTCGCGCGGAATGCGCCGGAACCGGGACCCCGGGACGTAAAATCCTTCCAGTTTGCCGGCGTCAAAGCAGCGAATGACCGTCTGCTGACTGATGCGGCAGACCTTGGCGGCTTCGCCTGTGGAATAGACCTCTTTCATGGCGCTCTCCCTCGCTTTCAGATTGAGACGTGGCAGCGGGCAACGCTGCGCAGACTCGCTATCCCTCCCACATTGCCACATTATCTATCGGACGCATCCCCAAGTCAACTTCAATTTAAGAATTGTTAAAATGGGATGGGAGGGAGAACCGGGCCAGAAGAGTCCGATAATCTGAGGATGGCCCAAAATTCAGACGGCAACCCCCGTCAGGATGCAAAAAAGCGGACCGGGTTGTCCCGGTCCGCCGAAACTGTCAAGGCAGCCGAATGCGCCTAGCGGTACTTGTCCTGGCGGGTGCCGCGATCCCGGTAATCCGTACCGCCGTGTTTGTCGTTATAGTCAGGGATGTAGTTTCCGGGGGGGCGGCTGATGGGTTGCTGATCCTTGTCTTCGTCGTGGCCGGAGCGGGCATCGGCCGGCTTTTTGGCGGCCTCCCTTTGGGCCTTCAGAGCGGTTTCAATCTTCTTAAGTTCCTCTTTGGCAAGGGCGTTCTCCGGGTCGATCCTGAGGATCTGCTGGTAGTACCTGATGGCCCCGGGGAGGTCCTTCTTCTCCATGCGTTGGGCGGCAAGGCTGGCGTAGATCTCAATGGCCTTATCGCGCATGGGAATTTCGTACTGGCTGGTGATGGTGTTCTGGTTCTCGGCCTCGGGAACCATCTTCTTGGCCTGTTGGGCCTTCAGGGAGGCGGCCAGATAGAATCGGGCGGCATTTTCGCGGAACTCGGTCGCGCGTTTGTCGTTGCGTTCCTTCTCGGGCCTGGCCATCTCCTTGTCATAAAGCCCGAGCACCTTGTCGGCCTGTTCGATCTGGTAAAGGATGGGCTTGATGGCCCGCTGATACAGTTCGGGCGTCAGCGCCTTTTCGAGGTCAAGGGCGGACTTGTCGGCAGCCGGCGCGCCGGCCGGAAGCGCTTCCCCTGGGGCGCCTGCGAGCGGAGAGGGCTGTAGATTCTTCGCAGGCGGAACTTTCGGCTCGGCCGGCTTCCAGGGCACGTCCTGAGCCCGGGCATAACCGGCGACAAGGGCGACGATTCCAACGAGCACGGCGGCGATGGCTAAGCGTTTCATCGCGTCAACCCTCCTTGCGCCTTCAACTGGTGCGGGATTGAAACCACCGACTCCACTAGTATTCTACGACGGATTAAGCGACCAAGTACAGTAAAAATCCCAACGGCCCCCCAGGATGCCCATACGGCCACGCCGAGGCGGAACGGAGTCACGGCCTCGGCGTTCTAGAACCCGTACCTTGAGCCGCGCGAGTAGTGGTTCTTGTACGACTCGGCGCTGTAGTCGCGGGTATAGTCGCGGGTATACCTGTTGCGCCAACTATCGGCGTTGCGGTCGATGGGCTGGTCGTCCTTTCTATCCCTGTCGCCGCCGGTTCGGCTTGGGTTTTGGTTGCGTTCGGCGGCCTGCCGCTTCAGGGATTCCTCGATCTGCTTAAGGGCGTTCGTGGCGGCGGCGTTTCCCGGGTCGAGGTTGAGGACGCGCTGGTAGTAGGCGACGGCCGCACGCAGATCGTTCTTGCTCAGGTAAATCTGGGCGAGGTCCAGGTAGATAGCGATGGCCTTGTCCCGGGCGGGGATTTCGTACTGGTCGGCGATGGCGGCCTTCTGGGCTTCCTGGGGGACATAACTCTTGGACTGGCGGGCGCGGAGCGAGGCGGCGGCGTAGAACCGAGCCGTACGTTCCTTGAAACCCAGCGCGCGCTTTTCGTCCCGCTCTTTTTCGGGCTTCGCCATCTCCTCGTCGTAGAAGGCAAGGGCTTTCTCGGCCTGCTCGAGGTTGCCGAGGATGGGCTGGATGGCCCGGAGGTACTGTTCCGGCGTGAGGGCGGTCTTCAAATCGATGGGGCCTTGGGGCGCCTGGGCCTCGGTGCCGGACACGGCGGGCGCCCAGGGAGTGGGCTTGGGGGCCTCAGCGGGCTGGCCCTGGCCCAGAGCGGTTGCCGATGCGAGCACGGTACCGGCGAGCAGACAGGCAAGCATCACACACCTCATAACGTGCCTCCTTTCGGAGAAGGACGGGCGCAAAAACACCGCTGATCCTGTATTGCAAGTATTATAACACACAGCAGGGGAAAAGCGACTGCAAAACCGTCCCTTGCCGTTCTAGGCCAGTCCCTTGACAAGGTCGACCACCTGGCGGACCCAGGCCCGAGCCGTCCGGCCGTCCCTGGCCTCGGCCAGGATTCGCAGGATCGGCTCGGTGTTGGAGGGGCGGACGTGGAGCCAACCTTCGTCCCACCCCAGATGCAGGCCGTCGCGCTCGTCCACGGTTGCATTTTTGAACCCTTCGCGTACGGCCTGCAGGACGCGCGCCGGCTCGGCCCGCCCGACGGGCACCTTTTCCTTGACCATTGTGTAAACGGGCAACTCGGCGGAAAATTGCATCAGAGACTTGGCGGAGACGGCCATCATCTCGAGGATGAGGGCGGCTCCGGCCAGGCTGTCGCGGACCAGGGTAATGCGCGGATCGATGACGCCGCCGTTGCCTTCCCCGCCAATCAAGCACCCGTAGCGCGCCACAGCCAGGGCGACATGGACCTCGCCGACGGGCGTCCGGTAAAGCGGAACGCCCGCTTCCCGGGCGACGTCGTCCATCATCCGCGAGGTCGAAAGGTTGGCTGCCAAAGGCCCTCGCTCCTGCGTCAGGCGATGGCGGCAGGCCAGGGCGAGCGTGTACTCCTCGCCGATGGGCCGGCCCGTTTCGTCCACCAGGCTCAGGCGGTCGGCATCGGGGTCGAGGGCAAGGCCGATGGCCGCCCCTTCGCGGCGAACCGCTTCGCCGAGGTCGCTCAGGTTCTCCGGGATGGGTTCCGGCCCCCGGCTGAACCGGCCTGTCGGCTCGCCGTGGATCATCGTGCACGGGCATCCGAGCCGCTCCAGGAGAAGGGCCATTTCGGCCCCGCCCGCCCCGTTGACGGCATCCACGACCGTCTGAAGCCGGGCGGCGCGGATGGCACGAACGTCCACGGTGGCCAGTACGCGGCCGACGTGGACCTGAGGCCCGTCCGTCACCGTCTGGACCGTGCCGACGCGGTCGGGTTCGACCCGGCGGAAAGCCTGTTGGTGGTACCGTTGGACGACGGCCTGGCCTTCGTCGTTCGTCAGGCCGCGCCCCTCGGGCGAAAGGAGTTTTATCCCGTTGTACGGGGCGGGGTTATGGCTGGCGGTGATGACCGCTCCCCCGGCAGCCTTCAGGTGGCGGACGAGCACTGCCGTCCCCGGGGTCGAGAGGATGCCGGCGTCGAGGACGCGGCATCCGGTCGCAAGGAGACCCTTCTGGAACGCTTGGGCGAGCGAGGGTCCGCTGGGCCGGCTGTCGCGACCCAGGACGACGAGGCCCCCCTCCAGATACGCGCCGAAGGCCAGGGCGAACCGCATCGCCTCGTCGGGTCCGAGCCCGTCGCCCACGATGCCGCGAATCCCCGAGATGCTGACAATCAGTTGGGGCATACGGAAAGCCTCTCGGATGCGGCGGCATTATGGCGCGTTGAAGAGGCGTGGCAAGGAAAAAGCCCGTCGGCCGGGCCGCTAGTAGCGGATGCGTTCCTTGAGGTGGGCCAGAAGCGCCTGGGCGGGGAGGGCACGGTGGTCGGACTTGTCGGTCCAGGAGACCTCGGCGCCCTGTTTGAGGAGGCGGTGCCACTTTCGGCAGGCGGCGATGACGGTGGTGTGGTTCTTGCCACCCATGAGGCGGGCGATCTCGGCAAAAGAAAGATCCGTCAGTTCGCGCGCCAGGACCATTGTCACCTGGCGTGCGAGCGAGACGAGGCGCGACTTGCGGGAACTGTGGACGTCCGCGACGGTGACGCCGAAAAACTCCGCCGCGTGGGCCTCAATCTCGCGGAGGCCGGCCCGAGGCGGACGCGCGACAATAAACTCCTCCAGCGCCTGCCGCGCGAGCGACGGCGTAACGGGCTGTTTCAATAGAGCCGCGTACGCAATGATCCGCGTCAGCGCGCCTTCCAGGTCGCGGACGCTTCCCTGGATGCGGTCGGCCACCAAGGCGACGACGTCGTCGGGCATCGTGTGACGCATCTGGCGGGCCTTGGCGTGGAGAATCCGTCGGCGCGTCTCGGCGTCCGGCGGAGAAAGGTGGACGACCAGCCCGGAGACCCATCGGCTGATGAGCCGATGCTGGACGGCCTGAATCTCGTGCGGGTGCGCGTCGGAAGCCAGGATGATCAGTCGCCCGTGCCCTTCGAACTCGTTGAAGGTGTTGAGGAACTCCTCCTGGGTGGCGGGTTTGCCGCCCAGGAAATGCACGTCGTCGATGGCCAGGACGTCCAGGTTGCGGTAATGGTGGCGGAAGGCGTCCAGTCGGCCCGTGCGAATCCCGGCGAGATAGCGGTTGGTGAACTGTTCGGCCGACATGCAGACGACCTGCAGTCCGGCCTTGGCCTTAAGGGCGTTCAGGATGCCATACAACAGGTGGGTCTTGCCGAGCCCGCACCCCCCATGAATAAACAGGGGATGGAAATCCTTGCCGGGGGCGGTCACGGCCGACCGCGCCGCCGCAAACGCCATCTGGTTGCACGGGCCGACCACAAAATTGTCGAGCGTGAACCTCGGCAGGGTCGAGGGCGGTTGAGGCGCGACCTGGGCTAGCGTCGTCGGCGCCGACTCCAGTTGCTCCATGGCCTCGGCTTCGTCGGCGAGGTTCTGAGCGCGGCGCTTCTGGAAAAGGTCCGGCTGGATGCGCCACGTGATCGGCACATCCGGACCGAGGTGGGCGCGGACGGCGGACGTGACGTGTCCCGCAAAGTGACTTTTCAGATAGTCGCTGAGGAAGAGGTTCGCCACGCCGATCATCACGTGGTCCGATTCGATGCGGATGTCGGCGGATCCTTCGAACCAGACGCGCCAGCGCTCGGGTCCGATGGCGGCCTGCAAATCCGAGATGATCTGATCGGCGGCTGTATGCTGATGCAGCGCCACGGAAAACCCCCGTGTCTGGCGCAGCGGTGCGAGTAACCTAGTGCCCCCACGCGAAGAGTTGCCGGCGGCGAGACGGCTCGACGGATGCGACCGGCGACCACACGACGACGCACGTATCCTAGGGGTGTTCGGTCACGGTGCAAAATGAAATTTTTCTCGGCCGCCTCGGCAGGGAAGACGGCGCGTTCGGAAGGCGATATGCGATGCGGAGTTAGACGCGCATCATCGCAAAAAAAAAGTTTTGCGTGGCGCCGGAAATGTCGGTGGAAAGACTGTGGAGAAAAGGAGCGCGCGAAACACGCCCGCCGATCAGCCGCTGGCTGCTCTCCGGGCAGGCCGAAAGGCAAATTGGCCGCTAAACGGGCGCGGAGATTCCTGCGCAGCGACGCGCCGGCGTTTTGCGTTGACACCCCGCGCGCCGAGTGTTATCTGTTAGGTTTACCTCCAGAGCCGTCGGCCTGTGCTGGGGGTGACAGGAGCCTTTGTCAATCACGAGGACGTGCCGATGGACGAAGTCATTCGAGTGGCCGTTGCAGGTGTGGGGAATTGTGCGTCGAGTCTGCTTCAGGGCATCACGTATTATCGGCGCCGGCTGGAAGACGACGGGGTCCGCGAGACGCTTGGCCTCATGCACTATGACCTGGGCGGATACTCGCCGGGCGACATCCGGTGCGTCTCGGCCTTCGACATCGACGTGCGAAAAGTCGGCCAACCCCTGGAAAAGGCCGTTTTCGCCCCTCCGAACTGCACCAAGACCATCTGCGCCGAGATGGACGAGAGCGGCGTCACGGTCCAGATGGGGCCCGTTCTGGACGGTTATTCGGACCACATGGCGGAATTCCCCGAAAATCAACGGTTTATCCCCGCCCGTAAGAAGCCCGTCGACGTCGCCGCCGCCCTGAAAAGGTCCGGGGCACAGATCCTGCTAAACTACCTTCCCGTGGGTTCCCAGAAGGCCACCGAGCACTATGCCGAGGCGTGCCTCAAGGCGGGCGTCAGCCTCGTGAACTGCATGCCGGTCTTCATCGCGAGCACGCGAAAGTGGGCCGAGCGGTTCCGCAAGGCGGGCATCCCGATCGTCGGCGACGACATCAAGGCGCAACTCGGCGCGACGATCGTCCACCGCGTGCTGACGCGCCTGTTTCGCGACCGAGGCGTCGCGCTGGATGCGACGTACCAGTTGAACACGGGCGGCAACACGGACTTCCTCAACATGCTGAAGCGCGAACGCCTGACGAGCAAGAAGGCGTCGAAGACCGAGGCCGTCCAATCGCAACTCGAGACGCCGCTGCCCGACGACCAGATCCACATCGGCCCGGCGGACTACGTTGCGTGGCAGCACGACAACAAGGTCTGTTTCCTCCGGATGGAAGGGCGGGGGTTTGCCGGCGTGCCGCTCAACCTGGAACTGCGCCTGAGCGTCGAGGATTCGCCGAACAGCGCCGGCGTGGCCATTGACGCGGTCCGATGCTGCCGGCTGGCCCGCGACCGCGGAACGGGCGGCCCGCTGACGAGCGTGTCGGCCTACCTGATGAAGCATCCGCCGGAACAAATGAGCGACACCGAGGCGCAGGGGCAGGTCGAGGAATTCATCGCGGGAAAACGCGAACGATAACGTCCGGTCGCCCAGGCGACTCGACGTGGCGAGCGGGCAGGGGATGGCGTGTCCCGCGCCGTCGGCCTTTTCACTTCCGCACGGGCCCGGGCAAAGGGGAACCGCGAGTCATTCGGCCGTTGTGACCCATGATCTCCAATCTGATAGGGCGATTGGTTCGGCCGGTGCGTGAAGGAGTCGCGCGGGGTCTGCTCCGCGCGGGTCTTCGCCCGAACCATGTCACCATCCTGGGGATGCTGCTGACGGTCGGGGCGGGCGTCGCCATGGCGGCCGGAAGAGCCTGGTGGCCTTGGGCCGTCGGCCTCGTCGTTGCAGCGGGCGCCTGCGACATGCTGGACGGGGCGATGGCCCAACTGGGCGGCGCCAAGAGCCGCTTTGGCGGCGTCCTGGACTCCATCTGCGACCGCGCGAGCGACGGCGCGCTGTATCTCGGCCCGGCTCTGTACTTTGCGGCCCGCCCGGACGCGCCCGCTCCGGCCGAGGCCAACCTGACGCTCGTCCTCGTGGCGGGCTTGGGCCTCGTGTGGGCGTATCTCGTCAGTTACGTCCGTGCTCGGGCCGAAAGGGTCGTCCCGTGGTGCGGCGGGGGGTTCTGGCAGCGGGGCGAGCGGGTCGTGACGATTTTTCTGGGCCTGGCCTTCGGACACCTGGTCATCGCCATCTGGATTCTGGGCCTCTGGCCGCTGACGACGGTGGCCCATCGGCTCTGGCGGGCGCGGCGGGCCTGTGCGGCCCAGGACGGCCGGATGGACGAATCGGCCGCCCGCGTCCTCTCACCCCGCGGGCTAGCCGGACTTCTTCTCTGGCGGTGGGAGCGGGGGACCGTGCCTTTCGACCTCCACGCCGGCGCCGTCATCGCGATGCTCGTCTTCGTGAACCTGCCGGAGGCCGATCCGTTAAGGGACTTCCTGGCGTGGCTGGTTGGCGCTTGACTTGGAACGAGCGGTTGATAGACTGGATATCCTCCAAGGGGCTTCATGCGAAAGGGGTTTACGATGCGCGTGCAAACGATTCTTGTGCTGGTGGCTGGTCTGCTTCTGGTCGTGGGGTGCCAGGCCAAGAAGCCCAACGAGGTCCCGCCACTGGCGGCCGAGGAAATTCAACCCGCGCCGCCCGTCGAGCCGGCCCCTGTGGCCGTGACGGAAGTGGAAACGACGAAGGGGTCGGAAGGCAAGGCGCCTCCTGCGCCGTCGGCCGGCTCTCAGACCTACACGATGAAGGCCGGCGACACGCTCTATGGTGTGGCGCGCCGGTTCTATGGCGACGGGAAACTCTGGACGAAAATCTTCGAGGCGAACAAGGACAAGATCCGCGACGTGAGCGACATTCGGATCGGCACGGTGCTGGTCATCCCGCCGAAGTGAGCCGCCCGGCTTCGCCAGCCGTCAGGCCACGGCACGCCTGCCGTGCCAGGGGGCGGAGCCCCGCTACGCCGGGGCAAAGCCCGGCGGCGTTCGCTGAAACCCCAAGGTGCCCCGCGCGCAGCGTGCGGGGCGCCTTTTCCTTTGCTTCGAATTGATTTGCCCGCCGCCCGTCTGCTAGACTATTGGAGTTCCAGCGAAAGGGACCGCCATGTCGCACGCGCGAAAAAGTTCCTGTCCCGAGGGCCCTGACCGGTTGCCCGAGGGGCACCTGACGCTCCGGGAAATCTGCGCGGATTTCTCGCGGCACGAAGCGTCCATCCGTCGCCGCGCGGCCGACCACGGTCTGAGCCGGCGAGACTTCCTCCAAATGCTCTCCGCCGGCGCCGTGGCCGCGACGGGCCTGGCGTCGTTCGCGGTGCGAGGCGCCCGGGCGGCCGACGCCGCCCGCAGCCGCGTCGTCGTCGTCACGCACCCGGAAGTCATCCTCCGGGAGTACCGCGTCAATCCGCCCGTGGTCCGGCAGATGCTCGACCGGGCGCTCGTGGAACTTTCGGGCGCGCAGGACGAAAAGGCCGCCTGGCAGACCGTCGGGCGCGACGACGACTTCGTCGCCGTCAAACACAACTCCATGGGGGCCCCGACGCTCCACAGCCACACGGAAATCCACGACGCCGTCGCCGCCCAATTGGCGGCACAGGTCGGCGTCAAGCCTGAGCGGATCGTCGTCGTGGACCGCGTGGTGCCCGAGCCTTACGGCGAATTCTCGGAGCCGTTCACCTTGCCGTCGAACGGCCTTCAGACGCGCCTCCGCCGGCTGTACACCGACCATGCGACGGCCATCGTGAACGTTTCGGTCCTGAAGTCGCATTCGGGCGAGGGCGTGTCGGCGGCCCTGAAGAACCATCTGGGCAGCGTGAACAATCCCGCCGCCTTCCACTGGTGGCAGCCGGAGCGGCTGCCCCGGAACCTGCCGGAACTGAATGCCCTGGATCCGCTGCGGCAGAAAACGCGCCTCTGCATCGTGGACGCCATCCGTCCCCTCTTCGCGGGCGGTCCCGCCGACAACGAACAATACCGCTGGGACTTCCGCAGCCTGATTGTGGGGACCGACCCCGTGGCCGTGACCGCGGTGGGCATCCGCATCCTGGAAGCGAAGCGGAAGGAGAGCGTGGGCAAGGATTGGCCCATGACCGCCGCACGCCAGATGGTCGCCTACGCCCAGAAGATCGGCCTCGGCAACGCCGACGCCGACCGCATTGACCGGCTCGACGTGGACATGGCCTGAGGGTCGGGCGCCTAATACTACAACGCAACTTAAGCCTTTGCGCGGTGGGTTCGCCGCGGGGCTTGCCCCGCGCTGCGAACAGATAGCGCCCCGCAAGCGGGGCGGCGAACCCGGCGCGCCGGGACGCAGCCGAACGGGTCCCCGGCCGCCGTTTCCTTTTGCGTTTGACGCTTGCCGCAGGCCCCGCTACGATGCGTTCCCCGGGTCGGAAACAAGAAGGAGAGGGTCTTGAACTCCTACGACGTGGCGGTGCTGGGCGGCGGGCCCGGCGGGTACGAGGCGGCCTTGCGGGCCGCTCGACGCGGCGCGAAGGTCTGCTGCATCGAGATGGGCCACTTGGGCGGTGTGTGCCTGAACGTCGGCTGCATCCCCGCGAAGGCCATGTTGCGCGCCAGCGAAATCGCCTGGACGCTTCGCCATGCGGCGGAGTTCGGCCTGTCGGCCGGCGAGCCCAAGGTGGACGGCCCGGCCTACATGAAGCGCGTCGCCGAGGTGGTTGGCGGACTTCGCAAGGGCGTCGAGGGACTCTTGAAGGCCGCCGGCGTGAATGTCATACGCGGGCGAGGTCGCCTGACGGCTCCCGGCCGGCTCACGGTTGAAACGAAAGGCAAGCGAGAAGAGGTCGCCGCCAAGGCCGTTATCCTTGCGACCGGCGCCCGGGCCGTTCGACCGGACTTCCTGCCCTGGGAAGGCGGCCTCGTCTGGACGACCGACGAGGCCACCACCGCCGGGGACCTGCCCGAGAGCGTCCTCATCATCGGCGGCGGAATCATCGGCTGCGAGTTCGCCACCCTCTACGCCGAACTCGGCATCCCGACGACGCTCGTCGAGATGCTCGACCGCCTCGCCTCGACGATCGACGAGGATGCGGCCAAGGCGATTTCTGCGCTCCTCAGAAAACGGGAAGCGAAAGTGCGGACCGGCGCGAAAGTCGTCCGCGTCGAGGCGGCCAAGAATCGCGTGACGGCCCACCTGGAAGGCGGCGAAAAAGTCGAGGCCGCCCGCGCCCTCGTCGCCGTCGGACGCATCCCCAACACCGAGGACCTCGGCCTCGAGGCCCTTGGCGTCGAACTCGACGGCCGCCTCATCAAGGTTGACGAGCGGTGCCGGACCGGCGTCGCGGGCATCTATGCCGTCGGCGATTGTGCCGAGCGGCGCCAGTACGCCCATCTCGCCGCACGCATGGGCGTCGTCGCCGCCGACAACGCCACCGGCCACGAGGCCGCCGACGACCGCAAGGTCGTCCCCGCCGGCGTGTACACGCACCCGGAGGTGGCGGCCGTGGGGCTTTCGGAGGCCGACGCGAAAAAACAATCGAGCCGGGTCCGCGTCGCGCGATTCTCCTATCGTGCCAGCGGCATGGCCCGCGCCTACGGTGAGGCGGACGGCCACGTGAAGATCATGGCGGACGAGGACCTCGGCGAAATACTCGGCGCCGTCGTCATCGGTCCCCACGCAACGGACGTCATCCAGGAAATCGCGCTCGCCGTGCGCCACGAGTTGACCGTTGAGGAACTCGCCGAAACCATCCACGGGCACCCGACCTTCAGCGAAGGGGTGCTCGAGGCCGCCGAGGCCTGGCTCGGCCTGCCCATGCACGCCGTCGGCTGAGAACCATGGCCGAACTCACCTACCTCGACATCGGCCGCGAGGCCTACGAACCGATGCTCCGGCTCCAGAAACGCCTGGTCGAGCGGGTCAAGGCCGCACCTGAAGAACGGGCTTACCTCGTTCTCGTCGAGCACTTCCCGGCGGTGATTACCCTCGGCCGCAGCACGCGGGGCGCGCCTCTTGTCGCCTCGCGCGACCGCCTTCGGGCCGAAGGCATCGAGGTCCACGAATCGAGCCGTGGCGGCGACGTCACCTATCACGGGCCCGGCCAGGTCGTGGGCTACCCGATTCTGCGGCTGGACCTTCACGGCCGCGACGTCCATCGGTACTTGCGGGACCTGGAGGAGGCGCTGATCCGCCTCCTGGCGCGGTTCGGCGTCGAAGGCCGGCGCTCCGCGGGGCTCACGGGCGTGTGGGTCGGCGGCGAGAAGGTGGCGGCCATCGGCGTCGCCGTCACCCGCTGGGTCTCCTATCACGGCTTCGCGCTGAACGTCTCGACGAACCTCGGGCACTTCGACCTGATTGTGCCGTGCGGCATTCGCGGCTGCGGGGTGACGAGTCTGGAGCGGCTCCTCGGGCGCAAGGTCTCCGTTGCGGAGGTCAAAGCGCCCCTTGTAGAATGCCTGGTGGGCGTTTTCGGATTCGACGGCGCGCGGGCCGGCTGCGTCTCGGAAGAATCGCCCGAAAAGGAAACCGGCGCACCGCGCGCCGCAGGAGCAGAGCATGGGGCCTGAAGCATCGGCCGTGAAACGCGCGAGGCGGTTCCCGCCGTGGATTAGGAAGCGCATCCCCGCGGGCGACGAGGCCGCGCGCGTCCGCCGCCTGCTGGCCGACCTTGGCCTCGCGACCGTCTGCTCGGGCGCCCACTGTCCGAACCTCGCCGAATGTTACGCGCGCGGGACCGCGACATTTCTGATTCTCGGCGAATCGTGCACCCGCTCGTGCCGGTTCTGCGCGATACCGACGGCGGACCCCGGCCTGCCGCGCGAGGACGAACCGGAAGCGGTCGCCGAAGCCGCCGCGAGGCTGGGCCTCCGCCACGTCGTCGTCACGAGCGTGACGCGCGACGACCTGGCGGACGGCGGGGCGGGGCACTTCGCCCGCACCATCTGCGCGGTCCGCGCCCGCCTGCCCCAAGTTGTCGTCGAAGTCCTGACGCCCGACTTTCAAGGCTCGCGCGCGGCGCTGGATGCTGTCCTCGACGCGCGGCCGGACATCTTCAACCACAACGTGGAAACGGTTCCTCGCCTGTATCCGGCGATCCGGCCGGAGGCCGATTATCGCCGGAGCCTCGAAGTGCTCGCGTATGTCAAGCGGCAGGCGGAGGGGTGCGCCAAGATTATCTGGCATGGGCCACGAAGCCTTCGCAGCCATTGTGGAAAGGTTAAACAGTGTGGCACGGCGGGCCTTGCCCCGCCGTGCGCCCCGCACGGCCGGACAAGACCGGCCGTGCCACACGAGCCGTGTTTCGCGCCTTCGCCAAGCGCCGGAAAATCCTGGCGCACCCAGGCGGAGGCTCGGGGCTTGAAAACGTGGACGAAAAGCGGCTTGATGGTGGGGCTGGGCGAGACGCCGGATGAGGTGCGCGGGGTGCTGGGCGACCTGCGAGAGGCGGGGTGCGACATCGTGACGATCGGCCAATACCTTTCGCCCTCGGCGGCGCACGCGCCGGTGGCCCGCTTCGTCGAGCCGGGCGAGTTCGAGGCATGGGAGGCGGAGGCTCGCGCGATGGGTTTCCGCGCCGCGGCCTCCGGGCCGTTCGTCCGGTCGAGTTACGAGGCCGAACGCATCTTTCGCGAGCGCGCGGGTTCATCCTACAGCGCCACTTGACCCTTTTGCGCGGTGGGTCTCCGCACCCACCGCGCGAGAAGTAGCGTTCTTGGCTCGTGGCGCGGCGGGTACGGAGACCCGCCGCGCAAAGTGGCGCTGTAGGGTTCGCCGCGGGGCTTGAAAACTCGCGCGATCTTCGAGCCGGGTGCGGGCCCGCCCGCCATAGCCCGCAGGGCGACGGCGGGAGCACCCGGTTAGATACGATCGGCCGTGGCACGCGCCACGGTGGGGAACGTGACCGCGACCCAAGGTCGCGGCTCGAACGGCGCTATGTTTAGCCGCGAGCCGGAGGCGAGCGCGTCTCGTCCCGCCGCCGGCTCGAAAGGCGCACGGAGTTCTTGAGGCGAGGAGCGCACGTATGGCCGTCGTGGAAGTGAAGTTGCCTCCGCTGGGCGACGACGCCGGCGAAGAGGCCCGCGTCTCATTCTGGTACGTCGAGGCGGGCGAGCACGTCGAGAAGGACGACGACCTCGTGCAGATGATCACCGACAAGGCCACGTTCGACGTGCCGAGTCCCGTCGAAGGCCGGATCGTCAACCTCGTCGCCGACGAGGACGAGGAGATCAAGGTCGGCCAGGTCCTGTGCCGGATTGAAACCGAAAAGGGTTAGCGTGTCCGAAGCGTTTCCAGGCCGGTTCATCGTGCTCGACGGGCCCGAAGGGTGCGGCAAGACGACCCAGGTCCAGCGCCTGGTCGCGCGCCTGCGCGAAGAGGGCCGCCAGGCCACAGCGGTCCGCGACCCCGGCTCGACGCCCGTCTCGGAGCGCATCCGCGAGGTCCTGCTGGACAGGCGCCTGCCGGACATGGATGCCCGCACGGAACTGTTCCTCTACATGGCGAGCCGCGCCGAAATGGTCGCGCGGATCGTCCGGCCGCTGCTCGAGGGCGGACTGGTCGTCGTCTCCGAAAGGTTCGTCTCGTCGAGCGTGGCGTACCAGGGCTTTGCGGGCGGCATCGAGCCGGCCCTCATC
>Ga0315288_10006402_pt1 | contig 14939 bp, 11 predicted proteins | sample YL17G11_20_MG_FD_203454 | JGI IMG/M metagenome (GOLD analysis project Ga0315288, IMG submission 203454) | Sediment microbial communities from Yellowstone Lake, YNP, Wyoming, USA - YL17G11_20 | ecosystem: Environmental > Aquatic > Freshwater > Lake > Sediment | place: USA: Wyoming | collected... | reverse complement strand
CCCTTACATCCTGGCTTCTTTCAGGCTTAATTGCCTGGGGCGGAGGATTGGGGCTTTGCACTGCGGTTTTGCTGGCCCTTACATCCTGGCTTCTTTCAGGCTTACTTGCCTGGGGCGGAGGATTGGGGCTTTGGTCTTCGGCTTCGCTGGCCACTACATCGTGGCCCCTTTCCGGGTCGATATATACCTCCTGGACTCCGTATTCCCGCAATTTTTTAATCTGCTTTTCGGAGGTAATCATTTTTTTGCTGCTCAGGAAGGGATGCTTGAACCAGGAGCGGTCCATGTTTACGATAAACATCCCGACTTCAAGCTCTTTTATCTTGATTTTTTTTAAATGTAGTTTGTCGTCGTCCATTTTCCAGGCTATATCCTACAAAGAGGATCTACGATAGTCTTATCGGCACGCAGACCGAGGAAATATAAGGAAAATTAAAAAAATGCCTTCAAGAATTTCAAGCTCTTATGAGGGAATTAACGAAGGGGAAAGAATTTGTCAAATAAAAACAGGCAGTAGCACGACACGAACGATGCCCTATTACGATGGCCAGGATTTTTTAACGACTCCTCCTGGAGGGGCGGGAAGGTTCCTTTTTTTCGGGTGGGGATGTGAGGGCTTGAATTTCTTTTTCGATGGCCTGCCGTTCAGGGGAATTTTCACTGAAATAGGGCAGGGCTTTGTGGAAGTGGCCCAGGGCCGTTTTGCGATCGCCGGTCGTAAGGTAATAATAACCGAAACTCTGGTAGGCCTGGCCCAGCATAGTTTTAGCGCCGTAGGCCATTCCCAGGTGGTAATATAGTTCCGGCAGACGGGGGTTGAGTTCTCTGGCTCGGAGGAGGGACTGGAGTGCTTCCTCGGCCAGCTTCTGCTCGGAGTAGACCCTACCGAGGTAGAAGTACGTCAGAGCATCAGAGGGCGAGAGGGAACGGGCACGCTCCAGGTTTTTCTGTGCCTCGGGAAGGTTGGCTTTCAGAAGATAGGCGGCTCCCAACTCCCGGTATATCTCCCCGTCCTCCGGGAAGAGAGAGGCTGCCTTCGAAAAATTTTCAATCGCCCGGTCTAAGGCTCCCATGCGCTTTTGGGCCAAGCCCAGGCCGAAAAAAGCCTCCGGGTCATCTGGCTGACGCTTTAAATAATTCTCAAAGTAGGTAACGGACCGCGCAATATCCTTCTCTTCGGCGATGAGCTTGGTCTGGATCCTAGGTAAATTACCGGCAGGGTTGTGAACGACCTTCTCCTGCGGGTAACGGGACATCTGGATTTCTAGCTCCGCTATGCGTTCCTCGACCGCCGGGTGGGTGAGAAGATAAGCCGGGGGATCGCTGGAGGCCGGCCCCGATATCCTGCGGAGTTTCTTCAACATCGTGACCATGCTCCGGGTGTCATAGCCGGCTTCCATCATGAATTTTAGCCCCCGGTAATCGGCATCCTCTTCATCCTCCCGGCTGTACTTCAGCATGGCGGTCTGGCTGGCAGCCATCGTAGTAGTGAGGATCGCTCCGGCCGCTGGCCCGCCCAACAGAATCCCGGCCAAAATTGCTCCCAGGGAAGCCAGGCTGATATTTTGACCCTGTTCGGAACGCTTGGCAATATGCCGGCCGACTACGTGTCCAATCTCGTGGCAGATCACGCTGACCAGCTCGTCTTCGTTTTCCACCAAGAGGATTAACCCGCTGTTTATGAAAACAAAGCCCCCCGGGACCGCAAAAGCATTCACATCCGTGGTATTAAGGACGAAAAAGCGATATTCAAAGGGTTGGGGGGGGAGGGATTGGAGGATTCTCTTCCCGATGCGATTCACATAATGGTTTACTGCGGGATCTTGGACAAACTGCCATCGCCTCTGAACTTGACTCAGGACCTGCTCCCCCAGCTCCCGCTCTTCCTGGAGGGTCATGGCCACCGATCGGGAAGGGGGGAAGAACAACGAAAAGAGGACGGCGCACAGGCAGAGGAAAATTTGGAGGCTGACTCTCTTCCCCTTAAACATAGTATATTTTAACTCGGTTCGGCCCTAAAGTCCAATCAATCCTCGGCCTAACGGCTACATTCTCCTTTGGCGGTTTGTGACGGGAGGCCTCTTCGGCAGGGCCAAAAGCCAGCTAGGCAGGTTCGCGATTTTTCATCCGAGGATTAAACGGTCTATGGCGAATCGATCAATGTTTCGGGGATCTAATTTCAGGAAAAATTCGGGCTTCAGGATGATCTTCCCTCCGTGGATTTCAAGTCCTTCTGCCAGGATCGATTCCTTCTGTTTCAGGAATCCATTCATTTCCCCCGCCTGGGAGATCATCTTACTGGCCACCAGGGCTTCGTGGTAACAGTTGATTTCACCTGCCGCCCCGTTGCCCAGGATGACTTGCAAGCCATATTTTTGGGCGCTCTCGATTCCGCGGGCCAGCCCTTCTGCGCTTCCCATCTTCATAATCTTGAACTTCACAAACCGGGCGCATTGCAGCCGCCCGGCCTTTTCCACCGCTTCTATGGCGTAGATCGATTCATCCAGCCCCAGGGGAACCGGAGAGATCCTGGCCAGATCAACCATGGCTTCCCACTCATTTTCTTTGAATGGTTGTTCCAAAAATTCTATTCCCCGAGGATCGATATTTTGGACCAACTTCTGAGCCTGGGGGAGGGTGTAGCCCTGGTTGGCGTCCAGCCGGATCAAGGCCTTTCCCTGGATCGCTTCTTGGGCGATTCTTACTTTGGTAATATCCTTTTCCGCGTGAAAGCCGACTTTGATTTTTATGACTTCATATTCCTGGGCGATAAGTTCTTTAACTTCTTTTTCTATATCCGCTCCTTCGGTTGCCTGGAGGATGCCTACCAGGGGGACGAATTGCTTTTCGGACGGGGGTGTTAAGATGGAACTCTTAGAAAGAACCTCGATGGCCGTCAGGAATGGTGTCGCGGCGCATGGCTGGCTTTTGGTGAACCCGGATATATACTGGTGAGCCTGGGGGAGGGGCCTGCCCAGTATTTTCGGCCCCTTCTCGCGGGCGAATTGCCACACTTCTTCAGGGGTTTCCCAGAAATATCCTTGAATGTCGGCCATGGCTTCTCCGAGTCCCTCCCGATTTTCCGCCTGAAGGGCCACGATGGTGCATTCAAAGGCCTTCATTTCAGCGGTGGCAATTTTATAGGGCCGCTTCAAAGGAATTTTCAGACGGAATAAGCTCACTCTTTCGATATTCATGGAAGATTCCTTCCTGGATAATCTGGCCGTAAATCAGGCCGAAAGGTTCTACAACCCCAATTCTTCCCCCACCAGGATTACGGCGAATTCCTTGATCCCCCATGGCTTCCTTTCAATGATGGTGGTTACCCGGCACAGCCGGGCAGGGGTGTCGCAGTCATGGCAGATTAAATCTTGGGCGCAGGGGGTCGGGTCTTTCCGCCGCTGGCAATTTTTTTTATACGGGCCAGGCCTTGATTCAAGTTTTTGACAACTTTATTGACCCCGGCTACTACGAGGACTTTTTCCGGGCCGAAGATCATGGAAGTAACGCGATTCCCGGTAGCATTCACATTGACTAATTTCCCATCCATGGTCAGGGCATTGGTGCTGGTCAGGAAAAAATCGACCCTTTGCTGTTTCTTGCCTACCATCTGCCGGTCCTCTTTGGATAGCCCTTCCTTCCAGTGATTGAAAACTTCGTTTCCTCTTTTTTCCAAAGCTTCTAATAGCCCCATCTGCCTCAATGTGAGGGAACCTCCCACGCCTACCTTTGCCTTGAGGGGGATTCTCTTCAAGATTTCCCCTTGCGCCTCTTGCGCGGTGGGGAAATAGAGCGCCTCCATTTCATTTTTCTTCAGGCTTTGAATTACCTTTTGAATTATTTCCATTGATACCGTCCCCATCGGATAACCCCCTTTCGTCCTATCCATTTTCTAACATCTTACTGATTTCTGTAACATCGAAAATGGCGGCCTCGTAATCTACCTTCTTCCCATCCCGTCGTTCCCTTTCCCGGATCTTTTCCCGGTTATATTCCAGGATCTCCGGACTAAAGGGAAGGTTCGCGTGATCCAGATAGCGGACCGCCCCGGAGGCGTCGCGGACCGGGATAACCTTTCCCGCTACAAACTGGTTAGGAGCCCAAGGGATATCCAGAACCCCCGCCTGAATACTCCGCAAAGACGCTGCAACCGGGTCTCCATCCCCCATCTCCAAGGCTTTATCCAGGATCGAGCAGGCTTCCCGAATGATCATCTTTTTTTCCTGCAACAGTTCCTTGCTCTCCGGAAATCGATTGGAACGGATCAGCTGAATGGCCATCCGGGTGGCTTTTACCCCCTGCGCATTGGCTTCTTTGGTGGGAATCCCTTCCGCCTCATGGGTGGATTTGGTGATGACCTGGGTGGCTGCGGACATGGCCGCAACGACTGCTCCCAGGACAATCACGGCATAGGCCCGGGGTTCATCCGCGGGAAAGGCCTGCATCCACTGGTGGGAAGCGATGGAGAAGAAAACATCCGGGTAGCTGAAACGCCCCAGGTAATTTCTCCCGACTTCTTTTAAGGCCCGGAGACCCGCAACATCCTGGAGAATATTCAAACTCTGGCACAGCCCCATGCTGTAGTGCTTGACTCCCTGACCCGCAGCCATGAGCATTTCCAGGACGGCCACGGCAATACCGATCCCCGGAGGGATGAGAGTTCCGGTGAGAAAACCGGGCTGCTCCCGGTGGAGACGGACCCCTTTCTCCTGGTAGAAAGAAGTTAGGCGGTCCACATACTGATAATTTTTGATCCCCTGCTCAAAGGGGAGATCTTTCGTGTAGGCTGCGGTATAGGAAAGCGGCGCGCCCAGAAAAGCCGTAAGACCCCCGGCGAACCCCATCTCGGCGGTGATCTGCGGGAAGGCCGTTCCGGAGAGGACGATGACCGGGCGCCGGACGGACTCGCCAATCCGCCGTACGGCCTTGAGTCCGTGGTTAACGATGGGACACCCGTTCAACATGGAGCGGCCCGCCCTCCGGCTCTCTTCGATTCCCCGCTGGGCTTCCTGAAATTTAAGGTTGCGGGTGTAGGTATCGGTGGTGCTGGGCAGGAGATCCGCCCCCCCTTGATCCTGCAGGCATTGGAGCAAAGCAATGTGGTCTTCGAGCAGGGCCACGCCCCCTCGAGGCTGGACAAGGGTACGGCCTTCCTTCTCGGCCTTGACAATTTCCCCAGCGTAGTTCTTTTCCGGGGGAAGGTTGCGGAGATAATCGGTAGCTTCGGTCAGGTCGATCTCCGAGCCGGTAGGCCAGAGAGAAAGGACCTCTTTCCTTTGGGCCAAAAATTCCTCATCCGACCAGCGTTGGTTCTTCAGTTCCATTTCAAATTCCTTAGCCACAGAGGGCACAGAGGACACAGAGAATTAGCGGCAAGCGAAATAATAAAATGGGAAATAGCGATAGAAAATGAAAAATCATGATCTGGGTCTTTTCATTTCAATTGACTCTGTGTTCTCGGTGGCAAAAATTTTAATTCCATTTTTTTAGGTATCTTTTAGCGATGCGGAAAGCTTTTTCGGGTAAGCGTTCCGCCAGCAATCCCATGGCAAACAGGCAATACTGGGCATCGGTGAGAAGGGACGGATTCTTGGGGCGCAAGGAAAACGGCTCTTCCGGCGAAAAAAGCGTCTTCTGCAATATGCCCCCGGCATCGGGATGGTGGATAAAAATTCCCCCGGTCCCGATCAAATGTTCGATCCCGGTCAGGTCTTTACCATATTGGACACAATATTGCCCTTGAGGGCCCCAGAGGGCCTCGATCGTTCCCGCATGCCGCTCCATAGCTGCCCGGGCAGCGCAGGAAGCCAGAGCAAAGTCCAGGTCCCGGTCTTCATGAGATTCGGGGAGGGCTTCCACACAACCGGAAAGACCGGCCAGCCTATGCGCAAGGTCCGGGTGGGGAACTTGGGCATTTTTCAGAATCCGTTCCGGGCCGCAAAGCTTGAGAATCGTGCTGGCGTTATACCGGATCCCCAAATCTCCTTCCACCGTGCGCTTGGCCAGAGGCTCGGGAAGCCCTTTGCGCACCACTCCAGCCTGAAGCGGATTCCCCATCCCGATGGAGTGGACGTCCGTAGTGGCCCCGCCGACGTCGACGATCACCAAATCACCCAGCCCCTTTTCCGAACCCGTCCCCCGGGAAAGTAATTGCGCTGCCCTGAGCACGGCCGTGGGCGTAGGCATGAGGATTCCCTCCACAAAATCCTCCGCCTTCTTCAGCCCCTTGGCCTCAATGATCCGGTCGATGAAAACTTTCCGAATCATTTCCCGGGCCGGTTCGACGTTGAGGACGTTGACTTCGGGCATGACGTTATCGGTGATCAGGGTGCTCTTCCCGGCGGAAGAGAGAATGGAGTTTACTTCGTCCGCAGCGGCTTTGTTGCCGGCGATCAAGATGGGGCAATGGACCCGGCTGTTGGATAGCAGCCGGGCATTTTCAACGATGACCTCACTGTTGCCGCCGTCGGTTCCACCGGCCAGCAGCAGGATGTCCGGACCGAGTCCTTCCAGTTCCTTGAGCTCCCTGGATGAAAGGCGAAAGGAATAAACCTTGACGACTTTGGCCCCCGCCCCCAGCGCCGCCCGCCTGGCGGCTTCCGCAGAAAGTTCCGGGATCAAGCCGATCGTAACCATGCCCAATCCGCCGGCGGCACTGCTGCTGGCCAGCTTGCATTCATAAGGCACCCCCTTCAGATGAGGAGGGAGCCGGTCCAGAGCTTGGCGCAAACCGACCATGATGTCCGTCTCAACCGTAGAACCGCTCTGGACATAGGCGAGAACTTCTTCCGAGTCCAGGTCGATGGCTAAGATTTTAGTGAACGTACTGCCGAAATCGATGAGAAGAGCCAGTGACATACAAAACCAAAAACGCCAAGCGCATAGCGCATAGCGAAAAGCGAAACAGTTTAGCCAAAAAAAGGGAAAAGAATAAAAGACAAAAATATTAGAAACTTATTTGCCACAGAGGTCACCGAGGCCACAGAGGGATTTACGTTCAAGAACCAAAAGAAGAAGGCAAACGCTTGCGGAATCTGTTTTGAGGGTGCAGGGTCAAATTCTTTTCCATTTTCTGCTTCCATATCTCTGTGCTCTCTGTGACCTCTGTGGCTAAACAATTTCCGAAAAGCCGATATCTTTCTCCCTATCCGCTATGCGTCCGATTTGTTCTCCAGGTCTTTTTTCAAATCCTCGACCACTTTTTTGGGGGAGACTCCAGGCGGATAGGCGCGGTTGAAACCCATCTGGAGGAAGCGGCCTTCTACTTCCGCCCACTTCTGCTTGCCCACCACCAGGTTTCCTCCGACGATCAGATGGATATGGCCGATCCCTGCTTCGATACAACTCTCCCGAAAGCCGCGGCATTCCAACTCCCCGTGGCCGCAGAGCGAACCAACCAGAACGGCATCGGCTGCGGCCTCAATGGCCGCGCGGATAAAGTCCTGCTGGGATGAAAAGGTTCCAATGTTCGCAACCCTGAAACCTGCGCTCTCCAGGGCGTGGGCCATGATCTTGTTGCCTACCACATGGGCATCCACCCCCAGGACCCCTAGGACGACGGTTTGGGGCCACTTCTTTCCAGCCGCTGGACCTTTCAAGACGCCTTCCTTTTCTTCCAGAAGCTTCGCAAAGCGGGCATCAGCAGGAGAACGATGGCAATGATTAACAGGGAAGCGCTCACGGGACGGCGGAAGAAGATCGAAGGATCATTTTCCGCCCCGATCATGGTCGTCAAAAAATAGCTTTCGGCGAGCGGACCCAGAATGATCCCGAGAATGAGAGGCGGGATCGGGAGCGCATAGCGGCGCATGAAATAACCGAGTATGCCGAAGAGGGCCATAAACCAGACGTCGGCGATGTCGTTGCGCAGGGCAAAGGCACCGATCAGGCAGAAAGTGATGATGAACGCTCCCAGGATATTTTCCGGGACGCGCATCAGTTCGGAGAAGAACCGGGCCGTCAACAAACCGGTCAGGATCATAATCAGGTTGCAGATGAGCATCCCCACGAAAATCGTGTACACGGACTCGGGACTCTTGGTGAAGAGCAGGGGGCCGGGCTGAATGCCGTGAAGAAGGAACGCGCCCATCATGACTGCCGTGGCCCCGCTTCCAGGAATACCGAGGGTAAGAAGGGGGATCATGGCCCCGCCGGTGGAGGCATTAATGGCCGTTTCCGAAGCCGCCAATCCCTCCCAGACCCCGGTTCCAAATTCTTCCGGATGATCGGAAACCTGCTTTTCCACGCCGTAGCTGACGAAGGAAGCAACGGTAGCGCCGGCTCCGGGAATTATTCCGATGATGGTTCCGATACCCAAGCCGCGAAGGATGGTAGGCCGCAACGCCCACAATTCTTTGAAACGAGGGAGCTGAGTCTTGGGCCGGGTGCGCAGCACCTCCCCGGTCTCCCTGCTTTTTGAAGAAAGTTGGTCGAGGACTTCGCCGATGGCAAAGAGTCCGATGAGGACCGTCACGAAATTGATCCCCGTCTCCATAATGCGCGATCCAAAAGTGAAACGGGGGACGCCATAGATATCATCCATCCCGACCGTGCCCAGGAAAATTCCGATGAAAAGGGATATCAGAGCGCTTCCGATGGAGCGCGTCCCGATGACGACCACACTGGCCAGTCCCAAGAAAACAACGGCAAAGTATTCAGAGGAAGAAAAGGTGAGGGCGACTTTGGCGAAAGGGGGAGAAGCCACGGTCATGATCAGAGCGCTGAGAAAGCCCCCAATGGCTGAGCACATGATGGCCATTCCCAGGGCCTTGGAAGCAAACCCTTTTTTGTTCAGCCGGTAGCCTTCCCAGGTCGTCGGCACGTTCATGGGATCACCCGGAATATTGAAAAGGATGCCGGTGATTGACCCTCCGAATATCCCCCCGCAGTAGATGCCGATCATGAGCAAAAGAGAAGGGACGATGTCCATCAGGTAGGTGAACGGAAGGACCAGCACGATGGCATTCAGCATGGTAATACCCGGAAGAGCTCCCGCCAGGACACCGATGACCAGACCCATGAGGATCATCAGAAAATTCAGTGGGTCAAAGGTGTTTACCAATCCGATGAAGAGGTAATGCAGTTGACTAGCCAATTCTCTCTCCGGTAAAGGCAGGCTGCTTAAATCAGGTGCAGAAGCCTGTAAAGATAGATCGTCAAATCGTCGAAAAACCAAGTCCCCTTGGGCAGGGGAAGGTAGACAACCTTGACGAAAAGATAGAGAAGGGAGACCGTCCCCAGAATGGAATACAGGAATAACGGGAGTTTTTTCTGCACCCCCGTCAGGCGTAGAAAGAGAACCAGGAAAACGACGTTGGCCAGCAGGAACCCGATCACTTCCATGGCGGCCACCACGGCAACCAGCAAGGCGATCAGGCCCAGGAGTTTCGGGTAATGTACCGCTGGGGGAGGTTCTTCTGCCCCGCCCGCGGATTGTCTTTTCCTGGCCAAGATTAGCTCAACGGCCTTGATCCCACAGCTGGCCATGAGCAGGATCAGGATCATTTTGGGCCAGAAGGCCGGGCCCAGTTGCCCGGGAATGGGAACTTCGTCGATCTTATTCGACAAGAAGTAGAAATAGAGGGCGAAGAGGAAAATGAGCAGAGGGCCTTTCAGGAGGCTGAAAACCCCTTGCTCATTTTTTTCCCCCGCAGGACCGGGCAAACTCGGGTTCATGCTGATCCTCCCGGATCGAAGGGATTATTTCGCCATGCCGAAGGTCTTCATAAAATTCCGCATCGTCCCCATTTCCGAATTCACCCACGCCGGGAATTTATCCGGACCCATGTAGCTCTCGGGGTCCAGGTACTGGTCGTCGGCAAATTTTTTCCACTCTGGAGTATCCATGGCCTTCTTGAAGGCCGCGGCCAGGATTTTTATCCGATCGGGAACAACTCCCGCCTTGGCCACGATGGAGCGGAATTGAGGAAGGGTCAGGTCAAAGCCCAGTTCCACTGAGCAGGGAATGTCCGGAAAAGCAGGATGTCTCTTATGGGCGAAGATAATGAGGGGCCGGAGCTGCTTGGCGTCCAGATACTGTTTGATATCACCGGCCTGTTCGTAGAGCACCTCGGAATGACCGCCCAGCGTGGAGGCATATCTCTCTCCCGGTTTGGGAACGGGCAGAAGGGTCATCTTGTATCCCTTCGTAGCCAGATAGCGAACGGTAATATCATCCACGGTGCCAAATCCTGTCGCCCCTACTTTCAGTTTTCCCGGGTTCTCTTTGGCGTATTTTAAAAGGTCCTGCATCGTCTTAAAAGGGCTATCCATGTTGACGAAGAGGAAAGAAGGGGCCACCTGGGTGCGAACCATCCAGTCGAAATCAGAAATCTTGTAGCGGGATTGGCCGGCGGAGACGGTGGCCAGCGTGTCCGCAATGTAAACGGCGATGGTATATCCATCGGCTTTGGCGGCGATCAAATTGGCCAATCCGCTGTTTCCGGAAGCACCGGGAATATTCGAGACGGGAAGGGCAACCCCTAAAAATTTCTCAGCCAGATGGCCGATGGTCCGCGACATCTGGTCCGCACCCCCGCCAACACCCCAGGTGCAGATGAAATCAATGGGCCGGTCCGGATATTTTTCAGCGCCCCCGCTCGGTGATACCAGCATAAAAATGATAAAAAAGAAAACCGGAAATTTAATGGCCTTTCTAAACATTTTTGCCTCCTTTAAGAATTAGTTTTATAGGCGTCTTTTCCTCCAAATCGGGTAGGGATCATTCACCCTCATCCTTTTCCGCGCCGGGGGAGAAAGAAGGGGGGAGGAGAAATATTTTCTGCGTCAATCTGCGTCCCAATCTTATTTCTTATACTTCGGGTTGGCCTCGAAGGCCTTCTTCAGCGTGTCCCCGCGGAGCCCATTACGCAGCGCTTCCAGGGCCAGAATGTCTTCCGGGGGAATGTTGCCCAGGCTTACGTTGGGGCCGAAACGGAGAATGAGGAATTGCTGCTGGTTCTTAATGGGAGCTTCCCATTCCAGCTTGGTAATGTCCCTTACGCCCTTGATAATGGCCTCCACTTCCTCATCCTTGGGTTTTCCGTCCTTGTCGTAAATACCCACGCCTTTCCCCGCTTCCCGGGCCTCCACGATGACCTTGAACGCTCCATTTTTCAGGTCGGCGGCGATTTCCTCGTGCAATTTGGCGGTGGCCACTTTTTCGTCGGGGTCCTTTTTTCCTACTTCGGAAACCACCATGAAGCCCATGTCCACGGCGCGCTTAATACAGTCCGCCCGGGTCTTCAAGTCGATCTCGATCGTACCGTCGGAAAATTCGATGGCGTTGAAGCCCAGCTCTTTGCAACGCTTGAGATACTTTTGATAGGCGCCCTGCCAGACGGAAACCTCCAGGAAAGTCCCGCCGGGGCAGATGTAGACGTCATAGTCTTTGACCATCTCCACCTTTTCGGCCAGATAGTCGATGTCGAGGAAAGCACTGGTTCCGAAGGTAAGCTTGATAAAGTCGATGGCATCGGCCGCCGAGTCGAGCAGGTCCTGCGTGGCCCCCAGCCCCAGCCCTTTATCGATGATCATGGTTAGGCCTTCCTGGCGCGGTTTCACAGTCCGTCCGGGACCGGGCATTTCAAACACTCCATCAAACGCCTTGACGCTCATTATATTCCCTCCATGCAATTTTTAGCCCCGGCCAAAACGGACTTCACGGGGTTTAGTTGAACTTCGTTAACCAAGCGAGTCATGACTTGTAAGCGCCCGCGCATCAGCTCCGCGGTATCGAAAGTCTCCACCGGAATGACGTCGTAAAAAACGAGCGTGGGACCCAGCTTCTCGGTCGCGTTGTCAAAAAGAATCTTGACGATTTTTTCTTTGCGGGTGACGGTTTTAACAATGGGTTGTTCCCGCCCCGACTCAACCCGGGCATCCACGACGATCACCCGGGGATTGAGATAACGGGGTTCGGCGGCAATATGTTTCATGTCGATGGCGATCTTATGTCCCCAAACGTCGGTGACTCCGGGCGGGATTTCCACTTTCAATTTTTCATTGGCCTTGGGGAAATCGTAGATGAGGTTGCCCAGGCGAATGTTGTCATACAGGGACCCCATATAGAATTCATACCCCTTTGGGGTGAAGCGGAAGTGGGTCATCTCGGTGCTGAAGATCCTCCAGTCATCTTCCAGCCCTTTGAGCAGGAAAACCGTTTTCCCGGCCCCGGCTCCCCCCGCGACCAGGAGAAGGGCGTTCCGGCTGGGGCTGTACATGGAACTCGCGTGGAAGCTATAGATGCTGTGGTATCGTTCCAGGGTCACCAGGAGGTACTTAAAGAAGAGACCCAGGTTGCCAAAAAGGGAATAGCGGTTGTCGGAACATTCCTTTTCGTAGCGGGAGAAGTCCCCGGTGCAGGTGCAGACCTTCTCCGTGATTTTGACCTGAGGTTGGATGTGGGGATCGTCGATGACCACAAAGTAAGAATCCAGGTCGTCGGCAAAGGGGATCGGCTCGATGGAGTGAATATCGGTAAGCAGGGATTCCATGACCTGCCCCTCAAAATATCGGGCTTCGGTAATGAGCGTTTCGTTGTTGGAGATGATGCCCATACGGGCCTCGACAATCTTTACCGCTCTTTTATACATGTCCATCTCCCTATTTCCCTTTTCTGCCCGCGGCCTGCTTTTTCCTCGGGTAGGTGATAGCTGCCCGGGCTGCGGCCAGACGGGCAATGGGCACGCGGTAAGGCGAGCACGATACATAATCCAGGCCGATCATGTGGCAGAACTCGACGGAACTGGGATCGCCCCCGTGCTCCCCGCAGATACCCACTTCCAAATCGGGGTTGGCCCTGCGACCTTTTTCGAAACCAATGCGCATGACCTCGCCCACCCCGGGGCGGTCAATCGATACAAAAGGATCGGAATCAAGAATGCCCGCCTCCCGGTAGAAGGGGAGAAACTTGCCGGCGTCATCCCGGGAGAGACCGAACACCGTTTGGGTGAGATCGTTAGTCCCATAAGAGAAGAACTCAGCGACCTTCGCGATCTGATCGGCGGTGATGGCTGCCCGGGGAAGTTCGATCATGGTCCCGACCATGTACTTGATTTTCTTTCCCGTCTGGGTCATGACCTCTTTGGCCATCCGGTCCACGATCTCTCTCTGCGCCCGGAGCTCATTGATGTGCCCCACCAGGGGAATCATGACCTCGGGAATAACCTTTACCCCTTCCTTGGCGACTTCGCAGGCGGCCTCAAAAATAGCCTGGGCCTGCATTTCGGTGATCTCCGGATGGCTGATGCCCAGACGGCAGCCGCGGTGGCCGAGCATGGGGTTGGTTTCTTTGAGGCTCTCGGCCCGCTCTCTGAGTTTATGGAAGGGGACCCCCATCTGCCCGGCCAGCTCTTCGATTTCCTGATCCGTGTGCGGCAGGAATTCGTGGAGCGGAGGGTCGAGGGTCCGGATAATCACCGGGTATCCGTCCATCGCCCGGAAGAGGCCGATGAAATCATTTCTCTGCATGGGGAGAATCTTGGCCAGGGCTCGGCGCCGCTCCTCCTTCGTATCCGCCAGGATCATCTCCCGGACCGCAGCGATTCGTTCGGCCTGGAAGAACATGTGCTCCGTGCGGCATAGCCCGATACCCGTCGCCCCGAAGAGGCGGGCCACGGTGGCGTCGCGGGGTGTGTCCGCATTGGTGCGCACCCCGAGGTCCGCGATCTCATCGGTCCAGGACATAAGCTTGGCGAACTGCTGGTAGATCAGAGAATCCCCTGGCTGGATCTTTTTCTCGATCAGAACCTGAATGATCTCCGAAGAACTGGTGGGGATCTGGCCCTCGATCACTTCGCCGGTCGCCCCGTCTATGGAGATAAAATCACCTTCCCGGACCGTGCGGCGGTTGACCTCCATGGAGGCGGTCCCATAATCGACGTTCAGGGCTGTACAACCCACTATGCAGGGTTTTCCCATGCCCCGGGCCACCAGGGCGGCGTGAGAGGTCATCCCGCCCCTGGAAGTCAGAATGCCTTCCGCAGCGTTCATCCCGTGGATGTCTTCGGGAGATGTCTCGCTGCGAACGAGAACGCTCTTCTGGCCCTTCTTGGCCAATTCCATGGCCCGTTCCGGGTTGAAGACCGCCACCCCGCAGGCTGCGCCCGGGCCGGCATTCAGGCCTTTGGCCAGGAGCCTTCCTCCACGGATGGCTTCCGCCTTGGCCTGCGGGTCGAAGATCGGAGCCAGGAGCTGATTCAGGGAATCCGGATCGATGCGGGAGATGGCCGTCTTCTTATCGATCAATCTCTCTTCCACCATCTCCACGGCAATCCGCAGGGCGGCAAAGGCCGTTCGTTTCCCGCTGCGGGTTTGCAGCATCCACAACTTTCCCTGCTGGATGGTGAATTCGATATCCTGCATATCCTTAAAGTGTTTTTCCAGCCGTTGATAGATCTTTTCCAGTTCCTGGTAGGCTTGGGGAAGGGTCTCCTCCAGGGAAAGCAGGGCGGGATCGGCTTTGCGGGCCTTGCTGATCGGCTGCGGCGTGCGGATTCCGGCCACCACATCTTCTCCCTGAGCATTGGGCAGGAATTCGCCGAAGAAGACCTTCTCTCCTGCGGCCGGGTCGCGCGTGAAGGCAACACCCGTGGCGCTCTCTCCCCCCATGTTGCCGAAAACCATGGCCTGAACATTTACCGCGGTCCCCCAGTCACTGGGAATCTTGTTTAACTTCCGGTAGGTGACCGCTCGCGGGGTATCCCAGGATTCAAAGACCGCTCCGATGGACCCCCAGAGCTGTTTTGCGGGGTCTTCGGGGAAGTCTTTCCCGGTTTCCTTTTGCACAATTCCTTTGAACTCGGCGACTAGCTCTCGCCAATCTTGCGCCGAGAGCTCAATGTCCAGCTTCGTCCCTTTTTGCCGTTTCCTCTCGGCGATGCGTTCCTCCATCTTGTCCCGGTTGACTCCCAGGACCACGTCGCTGTACATCTGGATGA